>Ga0326514_10001746_pt1 | contig 14000 bp, 8 predicted proteins | sample 3_2548_0518_D_FD_203653 | JGI IMG/M metagenome (GOLD analysis project Ga0326514, IMG submission 203653) | Bovine rumen microbial communities from UC Davis, California, United States - 3_2548_0518 | ecosystem: Host-associated > Mammals > Digestive system > Stomach > Rumen | place: USA: California...
TTCTGAGGATAACGATATCGCAGGTAACACGGAAGCGTGGTGGCTGCCTGCCAAGGACTTTGTGAAACTTGATTTAGGCGATGCCGACAATGCGCTCATCAAATGCCTGAAAATCTATCAAGCCATACTTGCCTACAATCTTAAGAACAATAACGAGAATGTGTTGATTTTTAATGATTTTCATCGCTTTGAGTTTGTGAAAAGCCTTCTTAAAAAAGACGACCGGTACCAAGCCGCAATGGAAAACCTGAAGGCGCAGCACAAAGACAATCCGCTTTCTGCTGAAATCACGGCATTGATAGCACGGAACTTGATGAACCAATACGAGAACAATGTCGAGGACAGCACCTATTTCGACAACTACAAGAAAGCCAAAGCGATGTGCGAAGAAGCCATCGCAAAATTCCCAAAGTCAAAAGGCGCGAAAAACTGCGAAAACCTCATCAAGCGCATCGAGGAGCCGCAAATCGACCTGACTTTGAACAAAGTGCAACTGCCCAACGAGGCCATCCCCGCCGTGCTGGAATACAAAAACACGACCGCACCTTATTATAGAATCTTGAAAGTCAGCGAGAAAGAATTGAGCAAACTGAACAATATGCAAAAGGAGGATTTGCTCAAGGAATTGGAGAAAAAGTTGCCCGTAGCGGAGCAGGAACTCATTTTGGCCGCTGAAACTGACTTTCGTAGCCACAGCACCTTGATTGCCTTGCCCGCTTTGGAGGAAGGCATCTACTACCTGACCGCCACCACCAAACAAGGCATCAAGAACGAGGATAAAACGTTGGTACTCAATTTCCAAGTCTCCAACCTCGGTTACATCGTTGACCAAAAAGACGAAAAAATGACCGTGGTGACCGTTGACCGCAAAACGGGGAAAACTGTGGAAGGCGTTACCGTTGAACTTTTCCGCCGCGAGTGGGACTACAAGGCTCGTGAACACAAGACCATCATTATCACGACGTTGAAATCTGACAAAAACGGTCGCACCGTGCTTGACGGCAAGGTGAAAGGCGACAACTCCTTCTGCATCAACTTGCGTAAGGATAATGACAATCTACTTTCAGAAAGGTATTTCCGCCTCAATGAGCAGTACAGAAACAACAACGAGGTGTACGAAACGAAGCTTTTCACCGACCGTGCCATCTATCGTCCAGGACAGACCGTCTATTTCCAAGGCATTACCACACGCTGCCAAGGTGAGGACTTGAGCCTCGTGAACAATTACTCGGAAAAGGTTTCCTTCCGTGATGCCAACTGGCAAGAGATTACCTCGGCCAACTTTAACACCGACGAATACGGCTCATTCAGCGGCTCGTTTGTCATCCCCACCGACAGGCTGAATGGTGTGTTTCACCTCAATGCCAACCGTGGCAGCGTGACCATCCGCGTGGAAGAATACAAACGCCCGACCTTCGAGGTCAACTTTGAACAGCCGAAAGAGCAATACAAACTCAACCAAGAAGTTACGGTGCGCGGCGACGTGAAAGCCTACGCCGGTTTCGGCTTGGACGATGTGGAATACACCTACCGCGTCGTGCGCAAAACCAGTTTCCCGTGGCGTTGCTGGTGGTGGTGGTACCCAGTAGTCGATGACGAGCAAATCACCCACGGCAAGGCCCGCACCGACGAGAACGGCAAGTTTGCCGTCACCTTCAACCTGAAGCCTTCCAAGACCATTGCGCCCGAGAAACAGCCTATGTTCACCTACAAAATCGAGGTGACCGCCACGAGCAAGCAAGGCGAGACCCATGCCGACACCTATAGCATCCGTGCAGGCTACAACGAAATTGCCATCAGCACCGACCTGCCCCGCACCATCGAGAAATCAGACCTCGGCAAGTACCAAATCATCGTGAGCAACCTCAGCTGGCAGCCCGCCAAGAGCCGCATTTCGAGGAAGATTTACCGCTACGACGACAAGACCAAAATTAATTATTTTAAAGCCATGCAACATTTGGAAGTCCTTGACCGACAATTGCATAGCGATGAACAATTGAACAAACTCTTCCCTGAATACAGTTTCTATGACAAACGAACCAAGACTTTGGTCGATGAGGCCGAAATTATGGTGGACGACAAGGCCAAGTTCTTGGAAGGCAAGACTTTGGAACCTGGAGAATATGTCGTTGAACTGAAGAGTTTGGATGACCCCTTGGCCGTTACGACGGAGGAATTCACCCTTTACGAGAATCAAGCCCAAAAGATGCCTTACACCGCTATGGTTTGGAGTGATGTGGACAAATCGACCGCCCATCCTGGCGATGAAATCAAGTTCAGCATCGGCAGTTCGGCCAAGGATGTGGACATTTGGGTGCAGTTGCTCCACGGCGACGAAATCCGTTTTGACAAGAAAATCACCGTCAGCAACAGCGTGCAGAACTTTACTTATAAGGTGACCGAAGGCGACCGAGGCGGCCTCAATTTCCGTTATGTCCTTGTGAAGGAAAACGCTTTCAGAACTTGGGACGAACATATTTCCGTGCCTTTCGACAACTATGATTTGGACGTGAAATTGGCCACCGTGCGCGACAAACTTAACCCCGGTGCAGAGGAAACTTGGGAAGTGACCGTCAGCGACTACAAGAAAAAGCCTTTGGAAGCTGCTTTGCTGGCAGGAATGTATGATGCCTCGTTGGATGAATTTGAACGCAATTACTGGAGTTTCAGTATGTCGCCTTGGGGCCCACGCAGTTTCAGGTTTTCCACCTGTGTACACGACTTTACCTCGTCCAACACCAGTTTGGAATATTTCTATTTCGCCGAACTCTTCAACTTCAGCCTGCCCTCGGATGCGCCTTTCTTCGATTTCGGCTATGACTTTGGCGCACGCCGTTCTAAAGGTGGCAAAATCATTGGTAGCAGCCATCGTATTCTTTATGATGAGATGGTGTTGGAAAAGTCTTCTAATTCAGTGGATTATGAAATTCCCTTGGCGGCACAAAACGCTGCGGATGAAGAAATGGCTGAAATAATGCTTAGAGAAGTGTTTGATGAATCGGAAGATGGTAAGGAAACCTCCAAAGAACCCACCGAACCCACCCTCCGCGAGAACTTCAACGAGACGGCCTTCTTCTTCCCGCAACTACGCACCAATGCCGACGGCAGCGCGACCTTCAGTTTCACCATGCCCGACGCCCTCACGCGCTGGCACCTGATGCTGATGGCCTACACCAAAGACCGCAAGACGGGTCGCAACGAATACACTTTCACCTCCTCCAAGCCGGTGATGATCATGGCCGACATGCCACGTTATATGTACGACAACGATGAGTTGTGGTTCGTGGCCAATGTCATCAACACGGGCGACGAACCCGTAACGCCCAAGGCAAAACTCGAAATTTTTGATGCAGGCACGATGCAACCCATTAACATGATCGTTTCCAACGCCACGATACCGATGGAGACCATACAGCCCGGTCGCAGCAAGGAAGTACGCTGGAAAGTGAAGGGACAATATGATTTGAGCCTATTAGCCTTCCGTTTCACGGCCTACGCGGGACAGTTCAGCGATGCCGAGCAGCACCTCCTGCCCGTGTTGAGCAGCGAAATCTTTATGACGCAAACCCTGCCCATCACCGTGAAGGCCGAGACCGAGCAAACCTTTGACTTTGAAGCCATCGCCAACCCAGACAGCCACGAGCGCGACTACAGCCTGACCTTGAACTTCAGCACCAACCCTGTGTGGTATGCCGTGCAAGCCCTGCCATACTTGGCCAATGTCAGCACCGACCGCGCCGAAACTGCCTTCTATGTGTTCTACGCCAACACGCTCTCGTCATACATCGCCGACCACATCCCGAACCTCTTGAATTACATCAAGAAATGGCAAATCGAGACACCCGATGCCCTGCTCTCGCAACTTGAGAAAGACCAAGACCTGAAGGCCATTATGCTGCAAGAAACGCCGTGGGTTTTGGAAGCCAAAAGCGAGACCGAGCAACGCAGCCGCATTGCCACGCTCTTCGAGGTGAACACGCTCCGCAACCAGCAGACCAACGCATTGAAACTCATTGCACAAAAACAAAAATACAACGGCGGCTGGCCGTGGATGGACGGAATGCCCGAAAGTCCCTACATCAGCACCTATATTTTGAGCGGCTTCGGCAAGTTGCAGAAGATGGGTGCGTGGAGTTCGCTGAGCCAGACCGACCAAAACACCGCCCAAAGCATCTGCGACAAGGCCGTGCGTTACCTCGAATACGAGGTGGCCGAGACCTACCGCAAAATGAAGCGTTACAGCAAAGGCAAAGACTGGCCCATCGGCTCCAGCACTTTGAATGAACTCTATGCCTTGAGTTTCTTCAAGGAGCAAAACTCCGACAAGGACTTTGCCACGGCGAAGAAATACTATCTCGGTAGCCTCGACAAGGAATGGACCTCGTTCAACTTCAACGACCGCTCGAAGGGTGCCTTGGTGCTTTACCGCAATGGCAATGAGAAGACTGCCAAGCTGATGATCCAGAGTTTTAAGGAGTGCGCCCAGAAGAACGAGCAAATCGGGATGTACTGGCCGAAGAAATACTTCTCGTTTGAGTCGCACATCGCCACCCACGCCAACATTATGGCGGCCTTCGCCGAAATCGACCAAGACCAAGAGATGATTGACCAACTGCGCGTGTGGCTGCTCACCCAGAAGCAGACCAACAGTTGGGAGAATTCCGCCTCCACCGCCGATGCCATCTATGCCCTGCTGATGCGCGGCAGCGATTGGTTCGCGGAAGGCAAGGAAATCACCCTGCGCTTCGGAAGCACGCCCATCAGCACCGAGGGCGGCGTGGCTGGCACGGGCTTTATCCAACGCCGATGGAACGCCAACGAGGTGACCTCTGAAATGCGTCAACTCACCGTAAACAACCCGACCCCGCACTTGGTTTGGGGCGGCTTGTTCCGCCAGTATTTCGTCCCGATTGACGAAGTGAAGAGCGACGAATCAGGCTTCACCATCAAGCGCGAATTGTTTGTGGAGACGGTCACTGATAAGGGTAAAGTTTTGGTTCCCGCTGAAAAGCGGACGCTCAAAGTTGGTGATAAAGTTACTGTGAAAATCACCTTCACCAGCCAGCAGGATATGAGCTTCGTCTTTGTCAAAGACCTCCGCGCCGCCGGTTTCGAGCCGATTGAACAAATCTCGCGCTACGAATATAACGACCGAATGAGCTACTACCAAAGCAACACTGACACCGATATGCAATTCTTCATAGAGCATCTGCCCAAAGGCACGCACCAGCTGGAATACAGTATGTTCGTGACCAAGGAAGGCTACCTGAATAATGGCTACGCCTTGATTCAGTGCCAGTATGCGCCCGAGTTCAGCGCGTATTCGGATGGGATGCGGGTGAAGGTTGGAAATTGATTTCAAAAATGCCACTTATGGGGCTTTATACGGTAAAAATATGCCTATAAAGCCCCATAACTCATTTTTTTTTTGAGTTATGGGGGGCTATACGGTAATTTTCCCTATTTTTGCATCGAAAACAAGAAAAATGATGCGCTATGTTGATTGGAAGGAAAAAGGAGCAAACCATTTTGCGTAACCTGTTGGAAAAAGAGGAAGCCCAATTCTGTGCGGTCTACGGACGGCGGCGTGTGGGCAAGACCTACCTCATCCGCGAGACCTTCAACTATCAGTTTGCCTTTCAGCACACTGGATTTGCCAAGGCACCATTGTCGAAACAGTTGGCGGGCTTCCGCGACTCTTTGCAACGCGCCAGCAGCAAGCGTTTCCGCATCCCGCGCTCGTGGATGGAGGCTTTCGGAATGTTGGAGGAGGTGCTTTCGGAGCGGACGGAGCAGAAAAAAGTGGTGTTTTTGGACGAGTTGTCGTGGATGGACACGCCCAAGTCGAATTTCGTCAGTGCGTTGGAGCATTTCTGGAACAGTTGGGCCACCGCCCGCCGCGAAAAAGACATCGTGCTCATCGTTTGCGGCAGCAGCAGTTCTTGGATTACGAAGAAAATCTTCCGCAACCGTGGCGGACTGCACAACCGCCTCACCGAGCGCATCCACCTCGCCCCTTTCAATCTTGCTGAATGTGAGCATTATGCCGAAGTCGCTGGCCTGAATATGTCGCGAAAGGAAATCACGGAAACTTATATGATTTTAGGCGGCGTGCCGTATTATTGGAGCCTGCTCAACCGCGAATACAGCCTCGCGCAAAACATAGACAGACTGTGTTTCGGCACCGACGGCAAACTGAAAGGCGAGTTCAACGACCTGTATGCCTCGCTTTTCGAGAACACGGAGCCGTATCTGTCCATCGTGGAGGCCTTGGGCGAGAAAAAAGTCGGGATGACGCGCACCGAAATGGAGGAAATCATCGGGAAAACGAGCAGCGGCACCCTCACCAAACGCCTCGACGACTTGGAATTGAGCGGTTTCATACGCCGATATGCCTGCCTCGGCAAGAAGGAACGAAGCACACTATATCAACTCATCGACCCGTTCACCTTGTTCTATTTCAGTTTTATGAAAAACAACAAAGGGGCAGACGAGCATTATTGGAGCACCAAGTTGGAGTCGCCCGTCCACAACACTTGGGCGGGATTGGCTTTCGAGCGGGTTTGCCTCTGGCACGTGCCGCAAATCAAGCAGGCATTGGGCATTGCGGGCGTGTCGAGCCAAGTGTATTCGTGGACGTATCAGCCTAAGAAAGAGCAAGAAGAAGGCGAAGAAAAGGAGGAAGGGGCACAAATCGACCTGCTCATCGACCGCAACGACAAGGTCATCAACCTTTGCGAGATGAAATACGCCGATTCTGATTTCCTGATGACGGCCAAGGAAGAGGAACGGATTCGCCATCGCAGGAGCAAATTTGTTGAAATCACCAAGACACGGAAAGCCGTGCATATCACCTTGGTGACCACTTACGGACTGAAGCGCACCGCCCACGCTGGAATTGTCCAACAGGTGGTGACAATGGAAGACCTGTTCAAGGAATAAAACGAAACAGAAAATCGAGTTATGGGGATTTATACGGTAAAAAATACGCTATAATCCGCCGTAACTCGGTTTATTTATAGGGTTATGGGGCTTTATACGGTAATTTCTCAGTTTTTCACCATTTTCAGGGTTTGTTTCCAACCATCACTATGGCTCATCCGAAGCAGATAAAACCCATTCGGGATGTCGTGAAGGTCGAGTTCAAACTGCTGCGGACCGCTGTTGTAATGGTTCGTGGCTCTCGAAACCCTTTGGCCTTGAAGTGAATACACTTCAAAACTGATTTCCCCATCTGATGGATTGAAGAAACTGACTTGGGTCATATCAGTGGCGGGATTGGGAGCCAAAAATGCCTGCAAAGCCGCTTCTTCAGCTTCATCCACACCGAGTTTGGCATCCACCGCAATTTTCATCGTCACGGGAAGGTGGTCGGAGGCATCGAATAGGGCTTCCGCGACGGCAGCAGGCACGGATGAATTGTAGCCTTGGTCGACGCTCATATTGAAATGATGGCCATCGTTGCCCACGGCATTATAAGAGTTTCTTACATAACGCAAACGTTTGTAACCAAAAGCAATCTCATCGGCCATTAAGATGAAGTCGAATCGGTCGTCAAGACCGCCATAAGAGAAGCAGTCCACTTTATTTTTGCGTGTGGCTTGTGTATGAAATCTAGCATACTGGCTATTCTCATTCCATTCGCCTACACCATTTAGGCTCGCCAAAGGATCCACGAAACGGATATCGGGGTTACTGTAAGTCTGAGTGAGTAGCCGATAGCCACTTTCACTAGCACCATACATATTAAAATCACCCATAATAAGCACGTTTTCAACAGGATAATGCTGGTTGACATAGTTCATGGCAATCTGCATCAGAGCACGGCGTCGAGCCTCATTGTCAGATCCCATGTCAGATTTTGGATGAGCCACAATACACACTAATCTTGTTGTGTCTCCTGCGGCGAGGCTTGGTGTTTTCATATACAATTCATACACATCAGTATCTCGTGGCTCTGTTTGTAAAGCGACATGTTTCTTTAATTCCATTTTGCGAGAATCGTAGAAGATGTGGTTGATGATATTGCTCCCCGCATGGTTGATGATATTGTCGGATTTCCAATAGTCAGAACCATTAATATTCAAATTGTGGCGTAGGAAGTCGTTAAGCAAAGTTTGGGTGGCACCAAACTCACATACTGTAAGAATGTCAGGCTTTATGTAATCCAAGATAGTGCGAATACATTCATCTTTATGTTGGGTGTTATTCGTGGTTTCAAAGCAATCAGCGAAACCGCTTAAGTAATTGCCGTAATATAGCAAATTATATTGCATCACAGTAAGCGTGTCTTGCGCCATCGCGGGCCAGGCCAATTGGAGGGCCAATATAATAATAAGGTGGATTTTGCGTTTCATTTTCTTGAAAATTAGACAGCAAAATTAGAAATTTTGGCGCGATATTTGAATAAATCCTATTTTTGCAACCAATTTCGTATGGAAAAAAAGACTCATTTCGGATTTTTGGCTTTGATGGCCGTAGTTTTGGTAGCGGTGACTTCCTGCCGCAAGCCTGAGAAATATGCCAACTCGCCCATCGTAGGTCATTGGGGATGCGAGCAATACATCAGTTGCCGCACTGACAGCACAGGCGTTGAACAATGGGACACCTTGCATTATGAGGTGGCAACGGGTCGTGGCTACGAGGTTTATTTCTATGCCGACGGCTCAGGGCGTTTGCTGCTGAACGACAGTCCAGCCTTAATCAAGAAGTTCAATTGCAATTATGACTATAACTCAGCAAACCAGATACTTACGATTTACAATACCTCATGGATCATTTCCACATTCTCAGACGCAACGAGTGCGGATATGGTCATTGAGGAGATAACGGACACCAATATTGTGGCTTCGTGGATCAACCATTTCTCGGAGCCGACGCCATTCTTTGAACGTTTTTTCTTGAATCGAATCAATTAATTAACAACAAATTACAATAAAAATGAAAAAACTGACCTTATTTGCGACCTTGGCCATCGCGGCCTTGATGTTCACCTCGTGCAACAAAATCGATTACACGTCTTTTGTTGGCACTTGGGGTGTGGAAAAAATTGAGTATTACAACATTGACTTTGCAGGCAACCCGATTGCAGGTTCTATGGAAACCTACATCTATGACCCCAACGATACCTGCAATGGCATCCGTTTGACTTTCAAAGAAGACAAGACTGGTGAAATGCGCGACAGTGCCATCGACACCGTGTGGCTGTATAACGAGGAAACTGAAGAGTACGATTCGTGCATCTATCGTCCTGATACTGTGATGATTTATCCGTTCACATATATATACGATGCGAGCGAATCATCGCTGATTATGAAGACGAGATACACATATCCTTTTGAGTATATGAAAACTTTTATGATGAAGGTTTCCCACATGACCGACAATTCTTTCATCTATGAAAACGAATACGATATCGACTTTGTGGAACGGGCCTATCTGAAGCGCATCAACAACGCTACCTCGAAAGCGACAAGGCAAACGCCGAAACATCCGAACAAACGCGGAGCGTTCTTGGGTGGCAGATGAAAAAAATCGGGCTGAGATTCCAGCCCGATTTTTTTATTCCACATAGAGCAGCAAACCCTTCAAGTACGCCCCTTCGGGGTGGAAAATGTTGATGGGATGGTCGGCAGGCTGCGAAAGTTGGTCGAAGATGCGCACATTACGCTTGGCCTCAATCGCGGCGGCAGTGACAATGCCTTGGAAAGTGGCCTTGTCTACAGCCTGCGAGCAACTGAAAGTGAACAGTAGCCCGCCCTTGGCAATGCGCTTGATGGCTTCCGCATTGATGAACTTGTAGCCACCCAAGCCGCGATGTCGGTCTTGGTGTCGCTTGGCAAACGCTGGCGGGTCGAGAATGATCAGGTCGAAAGCTCCTTCGCGCATATCGGTCACATAATCTTTCATGTCGGCAACATAGCAAGGATTTTCCTCAATGGAATAGTCATTCAACTTCAAATTGGCCTCTGCTGCGGCGATGGCCTTCTTCGACGAATCCACGGTAATGGCCCGACGTGCGCCGCCTTTCAAAGCCGTAACGGAGAAACCGCCCGTATAGCCGAAAGCGTTGAGCACGGTCTTGCCTTTAGCAAAATGGCGCACAAGTTCGCGGTTTTCGCGTTGGTCGAGGAAAAAACCCGTTTTTTGGCCTTCTTCCCAGTTGGGCAAAAAACGGCTGTCGTTCTCCAAAATCACTTCATCAAGTTGGCCTCCAAACAGATAGCCGTCCTCAATGATGGCGTCTTCCTTGCCCATGCGTTGCATGGCTTCAGCGCTTTTGTTGTAGATGGCCTGCAGTCCAAGGTCGGGCATGAGTTTCAAGGCTCGAACAATCTCTTTCAAATGAAGCGCCATGCCTTCGGTTTGGGCCTGCACCACTGCGGTGCGGCCATAGATGTCGACAATCAGGCCTGCCAAGCCGTCGCCCTCGGAATGGACGAGGCGGAAGCAGTTGGTGTGCGGATTGTTGGTCAAGCCCATGATTTTGCGGACTTCGTAGGCATGGTTGAGCTTATCGAGGAAAAACCATTCGTCGATTCTGCAATTCTCGAAACTGAGCATTTTCACGGCAATGCTCTCCGACTCGCAGAAGCCGGTGCCGAGGATTTCGCCATTATAATCGGTCACAGTGACCGTGTCGCCAGCCTGCAAGCCTTTGGCGGCATCGTGGATGGCACCCGAAAACACCCAAGGGTGGAAGCGACGCAAGGCATCATCTTTGCCGGGATTGAGGCGAATGACGGGATAAATAGGGGTTTGTTGCATTTTGTTCGGATTTTGGTGGCAAAAATAAGAAAATAACGGATTCGTTTCCTTACCTTTGCGCCAAATTTGAATCTATGAACAACAGTTTCACCATTGGAGGCCAAATCGTTGACCTCGTCAATTCAAGGATTTTCTCAGGTGTGGTGGTCGTCAACGACGGCAAGATTGCCAAGATTGAGGAACAGCCCGTGGGCAACACGCGCTACATCATGCCGGGCTTCGTCGATGCGCATGTGCATATCGAAAGCTCCATGCTGATTCCGTCCGAGTTTGCGCGTTTGGCGGTTTGCCACGGCACGGTGGCCACCGTCAGCGACCCGCACGAAATCGCCAATGTGCTTGGGAAAGATGGCATCCGCTACATGATTGAAAACGGCAAGAAAGTGCCGTTCAAGTTCTATTTCGGTGCGCCGAGTTGTGTGCCTTCCACGTCCTTTGAATCGGCTGGTTCCTCATTGGATGCCAACGACATAGAGGGACTGATGGCCTCGCCCGATATTTATTACCTCTCGGAGGTGATGAACTATCCCGGTGTCATTCACAAAGACCCCGAACTGATGCGGAAAATCGCCGCCGCCAAAAAACATGGCAAGCCTATCGATGGCCATGCGCCTACCCTGACAGGCAAGGACTTGCAGAAATATGTCAGCGCGGGCATCACCACCGACCACGAATGTTTCCAACTTGAAGAAGCCTTAGAGAAAATCAACCTCGGCATGAAAATCCTCATCCGCGAAGGCAGTGCGGCCCGAAACTTCGATGGCTTGATTCCGTTGATGGCTACGCATCCCGACAAACTGATGTTTTGTTCCGACGACAAACATCCTGATGAGTTGGATGATGGTCATATTGATGTGTTGGTAAGAAAGGCTATTTCATTAGGTTACAATGTAATGGATGTGCTGAAAGCCGCCTCGCTCAATGCGGTAAGGCATTACCATTTGAATGTCGGGATGCTGCAAGAGGGCGACGATGCCGACTTTATCGTGGTGGACGATTTCAAGAGTCCTGTGGCGCGACAGACTTATATAAAAGGTATTTTGGTGGCCGAAAACGGTGTGGCGAACATCAAATATGAGGAAACCCAAACGCCCAACATTTTCAAGGCAAATTTCATCTATGCTGACGACCTTTTCGTTCCCGACAAGGGCAAGAAAATCAAGGTTATAGAATGTATTGACGGCCAATTGATTACAAACTGTTTCACAACCGATCCGAAAGTGGTGAATGGCGGCATCGTCAGCGATGCGGAGAACGATATTTTGAAAATAGTGGTCATCAACCGATACCATCCCGCCAAGCCCGCCGTGGCTTTCATCAAGGGCTTCGGGCTGCGGCGCGGTGCCTTGGCTTCGAGTGTGGCGCACGACAGCCATAACATTGTGGCTGTGGGTGTTACCGATAGCGATATTCTCCATGCCGTCAACCTGCTCATTGAGCATACGGGCGGCGTGACGGCCTATTGCAGCACCGAAATGGTGGCGGTTCCCCTGCCCGTGGCCGGACTGATGAGCAACGAAGACGGCTACGAGGTGGCTGCCGCCTACGAAAACGCCACTGCATTGGCAAAACGCTTAGGTTCAAAACTTTACGCGCCGTTTATGACCTTGGCTTTCATGGCTTTGCTCGTCATCCCCGAACTGAAACTCAGCGACCGAGGGCTGTTTGATGTGTCAAAATTTGCCGTTTGTTCAATTTACGAGGAATGATGGAACTGCGCCAATGCTATCCCGCTGATTTACAGACTATCATCGACTTGAACGAAACGGTTTATGCCGCCCTGCCCGACAAAACGGTGCTGCGGCACAATTCGCCGGAAATGATTGCCTCTTGCTTGGAGGAACCGAATGTCACTTTGGGCATTTGGGACGGTAACTTATTGGTTGCCATAGGGATGCTTTATGTGCCGCAATGTTTGGAGGAAGACCATTTCCATGACCTTGGCTTGACGGGCGACTACAAGTCGGCGAACCAAAAACTGTTTCTCGTGCGTGATGGTTATCGCGGCTTGGGCTTGCAACGGAAACTCATCCGAGAGGTCGAAAAAATCGCCGTGGCACGAGGCTACAACCTGCTTTGCACCACGGTTGCGCCCAATAACGATTTCAGTATCAACAATTTCCTGAAAGAAGGCTATGTTTATGCCAAGACAGAGGAAAAATATGGCGGGCTGGTGAGGAATCTGTATTATAAAGTGTTAGGATAAAACAATTTATTCGTATTTTTGCCGTTCATTAGCAAACACGTTTCCTTTATGAAAAAAGCATTTTTCACCCTTATCGCATTAGTCATTTCGGCGACTTCATTCGCCCAACTCATTGCCAATAAGACAGATAAGAAAGTCACCTTCGGACTCGACCTGTTCAGCGACTTCCAACTCGCACCCAGCGAAAACTGGGATCCTCGCGGCTTCAACCAAGGCGTGAGCTTCGCCCTCACCTACAATTTCCCTTTGGGCGAAAGCACGAAACACACAGTCAGCATCGGCTTGGGCATGTCGTCGCACAACTATTTTTCCTATTCGCGCATCAAGAATCCCTACACCAACGATAATTTCGAGTACCAAAACTACCGCGACACGGAGGGTTTCAAGCGTTATAAAGTAAGCCCGACCTATGGTGAAATCCCGCTGGAACTGCGTTTCCGCATCAAGGATGCCGTGAAAATTGGCGTGGGCTTCAAGGTCGGCATCAAGTTAGGCGCAAAGACACGCTATGTCGGTCCCGACGATGAAGAAGGCACGCTTACCGATGGCAGTGGCGTTACGGTCGACAATACCATCCTCAATATCAACAATGTAGAGCGTTTGGCTTACTCGGTCACGCTACGCGCCGGCTGGAAGTGGGTGAGTGCGTTTGCCGCCTATCAAATCAGCCCTGTATTTGCCGTTGGCCACGAGGCTCCCGTCTTCCATCCGCTGTCGGTGGGTTTGACGATCACCCCGTTCTGATGGATTCACAATGGATTATCGCTGAAGCCGAACAGATGGGCTTCGATGCTTGCGGCATTGCCCGTGCAACGGCGTTGGAAACCGAGTCGGCGCATGTGGAGCAATGGCTCGAAGGCGAGCGCGAAGGCGAGATGGGCTACCTGAACCGCAACAAGGAAAAACGCTACGACCCACGCCTGCTTGTGGAAGGCACAAAGTCCATTGTCACAGTGCTTTACAACTATTTCCCGAAACAAACTTTGGGCGACGGCGAGCATTTCAAAATCGCCAAATATGCCTACGG
>Ga0326514_10001747_pt1 | contig 13998 bp, 27 predicted proteins | sample 3_2548_0518_D_FD_203653 | JGI IMG/M metagenome (GOLD analysis project Ga0326514, IMG submission 203653) | Bovine rumen microbial communities from UC Davis, California, United States - 3_2548_0518 | ecosystem: Host-associated > Mammals > Digestive system > Stomach > Rumen | place: USA...
TCTTTGTAGTAAATTTACATATTCCTAAATTAATATAAAAATCTATCCATTCTTGTATATATCTTTGTTCATCTTTTATAATTTGACAAACACAAATTTTAATCATATTTATGCAAAATTTTTATATTATATTTGAAATTTTTAATATATATTCTATATTGTATATGTAAAAATAATCAAAATAAATTAAAACAATATGACGAGGAAGGAAAAGCTTGCAACTGAGTATCTTAATCTGAAGAAGCAGTTTGATGGGGATGATTTCAACAAAGACATCACCGATAATCAGGTATGGTATCTTGTTAGAGAGTTTAAGATACACCAATTGGAGTCGAAGATTGAAGGTATAAAACTTGCAATTGCCAAGAAGGAGCTCTCTATGAAGAGAGAAGCTTATTTCGCAACTCCTGAAGGTCAGGCATATAAGAAGGAAATCGAAGATTGTATTGAAACATATCATAAAGCATGGAAGGAAATCCATAACTCATTGAAGAATTGGATAATTAAGAAAGTGAATGAGATGGTACCTGGTAATTGGACAGCTAATCTTAGTCTTGGTTCTTATATGTCTGGAAATGTTGAGATTGGGCTTGTAAATCGTGACCCGGAAAGAGATTATTCTATGCAGTTTGGTCATACGTTCACGATTTACTTTGATGGGTATAATTTAGGAAAGAAATCCCCGAGGTTTGAACTTAACTATGGTACTCTTGGTGCATTCGATCTTTTTAATGACGAAACACGTCCTTTATATTTGACCGGTTTAGCTACCATCTCTAACAACAAGGAGTTTCTTCAGTTGCTTATGGCTAAGTTCATTGAAAAGTGTACAGATATCAAGAATATCTCCGAGCAGATTAATGTACTTAATAAGAAGCTCGATAACCCAGAAATCTAAAGCAGAATCTGTAAACACCATATCTTTTCCAGTAAAAATAAATAATATTTGAATTTTTACTGGAATTTTCTATTTTAAAATTATAAATTGAATTTAGATAATTTATTAGACATGGCAAAAAACCTTTCCTACAAAATTATTAAAGACATAAAGGATGGATATCGTACAAAATTCCTTGATATCCCACAAGTTGAACATAACATTGATGAATCTCTTATTGTGAATGTTGCCGATCTACATTATAAGACAATAACTGACGGTGGTTATATTAAGCACACATTTGCTTATGTAACTGAAGAAGTGTTTACAAATGTTATCTCGCCCAAATTGATATTTCCATCAATACCTATATCTAATTATGGTGGACAATATTTGGGAGCAATAATTGTTAGATGTGAACGTGGTGATATTCTTACTTATGTCACCCGCCCAACTAATAATAGAATATATTTAACACCGGCTATAAGCTTTGAGGTCGATGAAAAATATCCATACTATAATACTACTAATATACTTCCTAAACGTAATGTAAAGATATTCTTGACAATATCAGAATATAAAGCATATGTGGAGAAGAAAAACAAGAAGTGGAAAGAAAATAGAAAAGCTTACAACGAAAATTATGAAAGAGTAGAAAAGGTAGCCCCGATCTTTTCATTCAAGACACCTAAGTTCAAAGTAATAGAAGTTGCTAAAAAGACCGCATATCTTCCTAATATCAAAGAAGGAGATATTATATATGGTGAGATTCCTGTAATCAAAGAAACAGATAATCGTAAGTTTGGCGCATTATATGGGATTGGCACATTAACTAACTGGGTAACTTTATATATTAATGATGTCAAAGTAAATACAATTAGTCCTAAAACTTTCCCATCATTGTTTTTCAATAACATTATAGTAGAAGAAGTCAAATAAATTTTTAGAATAATATGAATAATAAAGATATTTGGTGGATTAATCATTGTCCGGGAACAACTCTTTGTGAAACAGAAGACTTCCATAGAGCCAGAATATATCTAAATAAAAAGACAATAGAAGATGGATATGGATTAATTATTTCAAATCCAATTTTTGTACATAAATTCCCGGATGGAACTCAGTATAGATATGTTATTTCTAACATGATTAAGACTTATACTGATGAGATAATTCTCGAACCAATGTTTGAATGGGAATCATATCTCGAGCAAATGACTATTTATGACCATTCAAATATTGGTTTCTATGAAGAGAATTTCAAGAATATTTACAAGATGTTACGTCCAATTTTTAAAGAAGGTGATGAGATTAGAGAAATTGGTACAGAATATGAATCTTGTACAATCACAGGAATTGATGAAAATAATATTCAATATTTAATTCATTCGACAGAAGCCGAAGAACAGATTCCAGAGCAATGGTTTATAAAATTTGAAGACCAATATTTATTTGAAAAGATATGAAATACATAACAGAATATTTAATTAGTCAATGTAAAATTAAACCACTTGGCAAAGTCACACTTGAAAATGATGTTCATTATGATTTGTCAGGAGTTAATGTTTTGATAGATGGTAAAAATGTTGACATATTTGTGGCCCATATAGATTATTGTAATTGGCTCGAAAGCTTATTCAGTGATGATGAGATGAAAGCCAAATTTACAGATATTACAAATAATTAATTGAATTTTTATCGTAATTTTCTATATTGTATTTGTAAAACACATAATAGACGAAAAATTATGAAAGAGTCATTAAGTTTTAGAGTTGGCAAAGGAATTGGTAAGATTTTTTTAGAGATTTCCCAGGAAGATATTCTTAATGGTAATCCACAGAAAGCCATTGACAATTATATTGATGGATTTGGGATGGATAAGAATATGGCATTGCAGATTCTCCATAACCAGCTTGTGATGGAAGCTGATGATGATGGGACAACAGTTAGACTTACTGGTGACGAGAATCTTATTAAAGAAAATGCTTCTAATATTTATGATTGGGAGTCAATTATAAATGCTCATGAGAACAACCTTCGTGAGATGCGAAAGGCCTATTACGATATTTGTAAAGAGTTTAATATACATTGCAACAGCCCTATATATGATATAAATATTACAGAAGTTGTAGAAAGATATTTTGGTAAAGGATGTGCAAAAGGAGTAGGTATTCATAATATTGCAGCTCATCTTATTGCATGGGGACATCTTGGTGATGGTCTTAGTAATGGATTTGATGTTTGGGCAAAGCTTGAAGACCATGTTGAAAATAAAGATGCTGAGCATTATGAGTATGCTATGTACTTTATTGTAAAGTATGTTGAACTTATGAAGAGTATGTTTGATGAATATATAAAGTTTGCAAATACATATAATTTTCTTGTTGAGAATGACTTCATCAAGCGTATTACATTTGTGGAGAACAATATTGAAAATATTCTTGAAATCCTTAATGAGTTTTGCAACCCAAATACCGGCTATTATCATCCTATGTGTGATGAGGAACTTCACAAGCTTAAGGAGAAGATGATAGATGGCATGATGACAACAGAATGGGGTAAAGAATATCTCAAATATGGGATATTGAAGAAGAACATTGATGACGGATATGATGCTGGTTGGTTATCTCCTGATGGTGATTTCTATGGTGGACTCGGTGATACAAATGCAATGATCCATCTAAATCTTGCTGACCAGATGTTCAAGAAATTGTTTGACAAGGATGTACTCATTAAGGATAAGTCTAAAGATGGTAAGTTTGAAATCCTTAATACAATTTCAAATAGAGAAGATCCTGAACAGTATCTTACCCGAAATGGCTGGATGAAAATTCACCACAATGAAGTCTTTGGAACATTCATGCATGATCCTGCTGGTGAATATTCATATTGTCCTACTAAAAAGCAGATTTCAGAAATTTGTAGATATGCCGACCTTAATTGGCATGGAAAGATATATACTCAGCCACAGATTGTAAGAAGTACAGAGCCTATTTCCACATATAAGCTTCGTCAGATGGATAAGTTTAAGTTGAATGAAATATTTAGTATTTAATATGAAAACTGAACTTTTTTATACGTTGCAAGATTTCAAAGATTGGCAGAGGATGATGACATTAAATGAAAGTGATCATAAATTACTTATTGATGACATTAAATCTCCTGCCAAATTTCCGGCTATAATGGTTTGGTATTTCACTCCTTGGGATGAAGACAATTCTGATGAATATCATTATCTGTATATATACAAAGATACTTTTGATACTATGGAACGATTTGAATTTGTATATCATAACCAATTTAATATCATCGTGAAATAAGTCTATATTAAATATGAATATTATACAAGATAATTATGGGTGCATATACTAACACATATATTAAAATTTCAAAGGTAGATTGTAATACAATTAATAGATTGATTGACCATGCTATTAAAGGTATGATGTATACTTCTTATGGGAATGCTATAAGAGAAGGATGGGAAGAGGGACTTAAAAGTTGGCTTAAGTTACATAAAGAAAATTATGATTATTTTGTCGATGAGTGTGGTGTTGATCCTTCACATATGGCAGAAGAATATTTGACACAAGAATATCGTGAAAGAGTTAATAGTCTCAAAGACAAGATTGATGATCTAAATTTGGTCAAGGAAGGTAAAATGGATTTTCTTGAATGCCTTAAGAAACATAATATGATTAAAGATTATGATGATTTTTCTGTTCGTAAATATAATGATGAATATTATATCAATACTAATCATGAAATATTCAGAAATTATGAATATGACCAATTAAATATTAATTTGCATACAGTTGAAGATTTAATCAATCATCTTAAGCAACCACATTTGAATTCTATAAAGGATTTGACAGTAAAATATGCAGAATATGGGCCACTTACTCGAGAACTTGAACAAAAAATTAGAGACTATTATAGTGCAATTGGAGATAATAATTTTTTAGTTAATTTTGGATAATGAAAACTAACAGAACGAAGAAAATACTTATATCATATCTTAAAGAAGAGATTCGTCATAATGAGAAGATGGCCAAAATATCTAACAATGATTATGATATACATTATTATGATGGTCGAATCTTAGTTGCTCAATATATATTAGAGAAACTTGAAGGTCAAGAGAAGTTTGATATCGTTGAACTTTTAAAACTAATCAGAAAAGAGCAATTAGAAGATATGAAAGACAGAAAAAAGTTCTATAGAGAAAACCATTGTGATGATGAAAAAACAATTGGTTATATAGATGAATTTGGTTTATTGTATAGAATATTTAAACAAGATTATAGTGTTTAATTGATGAAATATAGAGATGATTTAAAAATAGAATTAAGAGCAGTTCCTTATGCTTCATATAGTCATGCATTAGAATATCGTATTAGCCCAGATCAAGATTTAAGATACTTAGAAGATGATGACGAAAAATCTTGGTTTGGCTTTATAATGAAATTAGTGCATAAAAATAAAAAATATGATACGTCGTGGCACCAACCTAGGATATTCTCTTATCCCGTAACTATGGAATTACATGAATTTGATAATGAGTTTAATTGGGGACCAATATTGTGTAATAGTGCTAAATCTTTAAAAAACTTCAAAGAGCAATTCAAGACTTATGGTGATATAAGGAAATTCATTAAGGAACATACAGAGAAAAGTTATGAAAAATGGAAATCCGCAAGGGAGGATTATTTAGATAGGATGAAACCAATTTATTAAGATCTATGTCAAAAAAAGAAAAAAGTACTATTCTATATAGTAGAAATGGTATCAAAATTGAGAAAACCGAATTTATTGATTTGACTAAATATTATAATAATCAAAATATTGGTGTCTTAATTAAAGATAAAATCGATCAATCATTAAAGAAAAGCCATAACAATATTGAAATAATACCAGCTAAAAAAGCTTGGACAGAGACGAAAACCAGACAGTCTAAATTAGGATTCTATTATTATGAGATAATTAACCATAAAGCAGAACCCCAAAAGGTTATCAATCACAACAAATATAACTACGCAACTTATAAAAAACTGTCATTTAAATTTGACGATAAAAGATATGAAATGATATATCCTATTAAATGTGGTGAGATTTCAATAGATAGAGAAACAAGACCGTGGGATTTGTTACCAGGAACTACTGGTATAGAAGATCACTTCATATTTGACTTATATAGAGAAGTATTAAAGTTCTTTAGTGTTTGTGAAGATCAAAAAATATGCTATGGGAAAGATAATAGTAAAGGTTGGATCAATAATGTTTGTAAAGAAGTGTTAAGAGATTTGTTTGGAGATGAAAATGGGCCATCGGTTAATTATAATGACATAAAAATACTATCTCATGGCTTTGACTTAAAAGAATCATTTAGAAAACGAAAGGAAAACAAATAATGATTAAAAGAGTGAATTTCTGGACTTATAACTATAAGCCAAGTGCTTCAGAAGAATGTAAAAGACTTTTATATGGGTTAGGAATCAAATATTGCAATATAAAATCTACATGTGGTTCTCACTCTGCAGATATATGGGTTGATTCAGAAGATAAAGCATTATTCAAAAATGAGATATTAGGAAATACATTTGTTGGAAAGTATAGGGCATTTTATTTTGGAAAATCTTATAATATATTTGGTGAATTTAATGGTTATTTCGTTTCCTACTTAAACAAAGACAAGATATGAATGGAGATTATAAGGAATTTAATAATTGTTGGTTTTGCAAACATCCCTGTATAAATTTTTTTACATTTGAAACTCATAAGATTAATATATTAGGCCATATATGTGTTGTTGAACAATATCAAGATGGTGCGATATGGTCAGATGATGAATATTGGGGCTCTATTTGTTATGATTTTGATAATGATAGATATGTTATATTATGTACCTATAATTGGTCTAAAGAAAATATTGAAAATTTAGTTAATAAACATGGATGGTATGGTAAAATATCTGAAGAATTTGATGAAAGGGAACAATTAAGATCTATTGAATTTTATAAAGAATTTATAAGATCCGACGAACAAAAAGCCGATAAGTTTTATAAAGATAATTACAAAAACAAATATTAAAAAATATGGGTTTATTTACAAAAAGAAGAAAGATAGTTCGTCAAAAACAAGATGAAGATCGTAAGCGTTTGACAGAGAATAATAAAAAGTTTGGAAAATCTATGGATGATATTCTTAAAGTTTGTGATATTCTTCAGAATGAACACCAGGAATTTGAATCACTTGAAGGTGAAGAACGAGTAAAGTTGTTTAGTGAATTATTTAATGAAGTACATGGAACAAACTAATAAAGATAAGCTGTTCAGTTGGCAAGAAAGGCATTATACAGTATGGCACCAAGTCAAAAGAATATATAATATTGATAGACCAACTAAATATTGTGTAGTATTCAATACTTATACAAATTCATTGAAGTCATTCTCAATAACTCCTTTTGATACATTAGATGAAGCATTAGAAGAAGCAAAGTTAATAAATATTGTATATTCTACAACACCAAGGCCAAAAAAGATATACAAAACCATTTATCGTTATCAACGCTCAAGATCAAGAGATTTTGGGTATGATTTTTCTGATGGTAGTTATTTTTGGGGCTATATGATTCTTGATATGGCTAATTGTAAAATTATAAAATTAGTTAATACAGTCAAAATGCCAAGTCATGTTTTCAGTGGTAAAATTACATTAAATGATATTGATGTATTATTTAGAAGAGAAGATGAAGTCCCTGATGATTATATTTGGGATGCAAGAGGAGAATATAATGGTTGGTTACAATTTAGGTGGGGTGATGGAAAAAATGCAATAGATTATGTTGAACCACCTAAAAAAGAACATTCTAAAGACTTTGTGAATGATGATATAAATGTTGATGATGGGTATTTGGATAAAATTGGTGAAGAAAATTTTAATATTGAAACCCCAACAACATCTCCATTAGCCGAAATACTTGGTGACAAAAACCCATTATTGAAACTACTTAAAAAATAAGTCTATTTTAATTTAATTAAAAAATATAAATATATACTAATGAATTTGTATAGTGTTATGATATTATTGTTTTATTTAATTGGGTGTTTTGTTAGTATATTTGTAATGATTAAATATGCGAATATTATTGATGTAGTCAATTATATGAATTCAATTGATGAAATCGAAATAAGAACATTTGGGTTGTTTTCCATAACATGTGCAATAATTTCATATACATTTATGTCATGGGTTGGTGCCATCGTAACTTACATCATATTTTATAAAAAACAGGAATCATGAAAACAGCAATATATCCAGGGTCATTCAACCCAATACATAAAGGTCATCAACAAGTTATTGATTTAGCTTTAAAGTTATTTGATGTTGTCATAATTGTCATTGGTCAAAACCCAGAAAAAGGACCTATTAATAATCTTAAGGAACGATGTGACAATATTCGTAAAATCTATGCACATGAGATAGATAGTGGAAGAATTTATATAGAATCAAATCAAAAGATGACAGGCAGAATAGCGAAAAAATATGATGCTTGTATTATTAAGGGTGTTCGTAATTTTATAGATTTTCAAAATGAGTTAGAACAAGCATCATTCAATAGGGTGAAATTTGGTGTTGAGACTATTTTAGTACCATCTTCTCCGGAGTTAAGTTTTATGAGTAGTACATTGATGAGGGAGTTGAAGAAATACAACGAAGAATAATATGATACTTAGTATAGATTTTAGGACTGACATACCGGCATTCTATAATGAATGGATAGTTAATAGATTTAAAGAAGGATTTCTATATTTCAGAAATCCTGCATATCCTTCAACTATTCATAAAGTGATATTAGATAAGCAACACATAGAAGGAATCATTTGGTGTTCAAAAGACTACCTTCCTATCCTTCATGATTTGAAGTCTATAACTGATAAGTTTCCAAGTGTGTTCCATTACACTATAACAGGATATGGTAAAGATATAGAGCCTAATGTACCAAGTTTGGCTCAATCTATTTATACTTTTAAAGAGCTTTCTCAAAGATATGGGAAAGATAAAGTAATTTGGAGATATGACCCAATATTCTTGACAGATAATTATGGGATTATAAGACATATAAATCAATTTACGGATATATGTAAAGAATTATATAATTATACAGATAGAGTTGTCATAAACTTTGTATCATTATATGAGAAAGTAAAACGTCATATGCCTGGTTTGAAAGAATTAACATATGATGAAAAACTTTTGATAGTTAAAAAGTTTTTAGAAATTACCAAAAAATATGAATTGAACCTTCAAACATGTGGTAATGGACTTCAATTTAAAGATTTAGATGGTGTAGAAGTAACCGGGTGTCTTGATGAGCATGCACTTAATGTAATGGGAATATACCCAAAGAAGCAAACTAAAGCTACACAATGGGGATGTCTATGCTACCCAAACACTTCTATAGGAGAATACAACACATGCCTTCATAAGTGCAAATATTGCTATGCCTCTGCTGATTTTGACAAATGTGATAAGAATTTTGAAATGCATGATCCTAAGTCACCATTATTGATAGGGTGGCCTCGAGGAGACGAAAAAATAATTGAAATGCAACCAAAGAAATTAGGAACAAATATCAAACAACTAAATATAAAATTTTAATTTATAATATAAAATCCTTGAGAATTTGAATTTTCAAGGATTTTTTCTATATTATATTTGTAAAACAAAATCATTATGCAATGATTTGTTTCAACAAAGAAATTGCATTATATTTGTAAAATAAAAATAAGAAAATATGTTCAAGACATTTAATGAATTCAAAGAGTTTTGTGAGAAGGTTGCCAAAGAACAGTCTACTATGGTAGAGTTCAAGGAATATCCTGGGTACAGGTATGGTACTGGCTCATTTATGGTTGATAAGTTCGGTGGAACATATTGTAACTTTAAGTTTGATTTTGATAATCTTATGGTTATTGATACTTTTGATACTGATATCAAGCTTTACACAACTATTGAAGATATGGTAAATCATATTACTAAGCGCCGTAAGAATGAGGAAGAACTTAGAGACTTAGATTTAGTTTATGATTTGATCAATTCAGAATATTAATATAAAATATAAGATATGTTGCCGTTTAATCAAAAGACAATTCAAGTTTGGTTTGCTGTAAATAAGAATGGGTTTGTTTGTATGTTTCTTGATAAACCTACAAGAAATGAGGAGACAGGAAAGTGGGACTCTAACCATTGTTTTGTAAATTCATACATTTATCTGCAAATTTGTGCTCTTGTTGCAAAAGCAAAGATGTCTTGGGAATCAGAACCAGAAGTGGTATCATTCCAATAAGCCTGTGATTACAAGGATGCCCACAGGTTTATTAAAATATATTTGGTTAATAACTAATTAGTATACATAAATATAATTAATCTGAGTGTATGATATTGAAAGGTGTAGATAAATTCGAATATCTTTTTCAAGATTTAAGTACATCAATATATAGTACAATTACTTTGTTGAACAAATTAGGTGCCGATGGGTGGGAAGTGTTTGAGTTTCAAAAGCCAAAATCCACCGGAGATACTTATAAAGCATTGTTGAAACGTAAAGTTATAGAAACTAAAGTATGAAAACTAATATTAAATTACCTAAAGTTGGTGATGTCTTCTATTGGGAAGATGAAGACAATAATATTCACGAGGCAATTTGCATGAAGATAGAAGGAGAAGACATAGATACACTTGAGACTATGTTCTTCACTTATATATCAGAGAATGGTGGTGGATGCTTCGTTACGGAAAGTGACATTGTAGATTCTAATTCAAAGGAAGTAATTGAATTTAAGAAAAAGCAAGCCAAGCAAAAAGTAAATGAAATAATACAATATCTTTCACAAGAAGAAATTCATACTATAGTATATTCAGCTCTTAGAAAGTCTTATAGTGAAGATGATGCTTCAAATATTTTAGAAACTTTAATTGACAAAAACAATTATGAATAAGACTATTTATTATATTGAATGTGAATGCATACGAGATTGTAAGTTTCCTAATGTAGAATATCATAAAGGTGAAGTTGTTTATTTCAATCCTAAAGCAGCTTCTAATGAAACATATATTTATTGTTGGGGAGATGAAGATAAGAACGAATTATCAGAAAAGACTAAAAATAATTATGGAGCATTGATATCCGAAGGACATCTCCCGTTCACAAGACAAAAGAAATTTGCAAAGAGATGGCAAATTAAAAGATATGCTGAAAATAATGCCTATTGGGTAGAAAAATGTGGAGATTTTAAATGCACTATTAAAGAAATTAAGTTAACATATACTGAAGAAGAGATATGAACCTTGCAGAACAACTCAGGAAACATTTTGAAGAGTCATCACCAGAAGAGCTTCAAAAAGAATGGGATGAATTAAAGCATTGGAATGAAATAGGCCCATCATGTGATGAATATTTTAGATTTTGGAAAAAACATGGTTCATATCCACAAAAATAAATATATATGACAAAATATTGTTTACAAGAACGTGCAAAAGTATATAATGCATATCTTGAACATTTGAATATTAATACTCGAAAATCTTATATAAATTATATTAAGACAATAAATGATTTTGAATATAGATTTAAGAAAAGATATGACCCATTAAATTTATCTGATGACTATGATATTTTCGGTATTACATTATTCATGATAAATAGTAAATTCATACCAATAGAATTACGTTAAATATGAAAGGACCATCATTAGAACGACAATATAATATTATTCAAGAACGAATTAAAGAAAGGATTGATAATTACAATTCTAAAAGGTTAGATTATAATTTTCCTGATCTAAAAAGAATGATGATTGAGTCATTTCAAAAATTCGATGTACAAGAATGTGATTATTTATATGGTCCTAAATACCCTGTCGGAATGGGTGTAGGACCTATTCGTTATAGTAGATGGGAATTATATAAATTTGATGAAGAGAAATTTCAAATTTGCAAGGATAAAAATCCGAAAGAACTTAACTGTAAAGAATGCCAATCTTGTGGGTTGTGGGATATTGATGGCCATTATAAAATCCCATGTTATAATATTATGAAAATAGGAATAGATTTATGAAAGTGATATTTCTTGATTTTGATGGGGTTATAACAATTCCTGAAACTAAATGGAACATCAGTCTTGAACATGTCAAAAGAATTAAAGAGATATGTGACAAGACTAGTGCTAAGTTGGTTATATCTTCTTCATGGCAAAGATACGCAGGTATACAAAATGAAACTCGAGAAGAAAGAGTTACAAATTGGCTAAATGGTATTTTAATGAAAGATATTAAAGGGCCAATAAAGAAATTTTTTGAAGATTATACTTATGATATGTCTGGACGTTTCTATGGTGAATTTGGAAATGTTCGTGGAAGTGATATTAAGTCATGGTTGATAAGAAATCCAGATGTTGATAATTATGTGATTATTGATGATGAAGGAGATATGCTTGATGAGCAATTATTTAATTTCGTTCAAACAGATTGGGTATTTGGTATTCAAGATAGAGAAGTAAAACTTGCCATAGATGTATTAAATAACAACCCACCAAGAAATCCACATGGTTTGAATAGTGAATTGAAATTTAAATTTTGGATATCACTTGGTAATGGTAAAGTAGATAATTATAAAGAAATTGTAGAAAAATATTGTCCTTGGAAAGATGAAGATAAATGATTATAAAGTAGGTTATTCGTTTGAGATAGATTGTGCAAAGAGTTTTAGAAAAATAGATAATGAACCTACTGAACAAATCATATATGACAGCTTTGATATAAAAAAAGAACATGCATATATGTGGGGAAGAAAACCAGAAGATATTATTAAAGTGAAAGTAACAATCATTGAGGAAGATGTCATCGTTGGTGATTTATTCAAAAAAGATTCAGGATATGATATAAATCAAGTTGACTATTTTGGTTGGATCGATTTTGAACATGATGAACCAATAAGAATATCTATGATTTTTCCAAATATTAAACAGTATTTTATATGTTTTCCTGATGGGCCAGATGCCTGTAGATTTTGGGAGTTTGACTCAATAAGAAATAATTTTGGTAAGAAATCTGTCGAGCATTTAGCCGGTGAAAGAAGAGGTATGACGGTAAAATTGAAGATTGAAGAAAAAAGATGAAACTAAAAAGTTTCATCTTTTATTTTAATTGATAGGACCTATATAAGAAGTTATTATACTTTCTAATTGTGATATTCTGTTTTGTAATTGTGATATTTGATTAACTAAATTATTTATATCTGGTAAATCCACCCATGTTGGTGCCCCACTACCATTTGACATCAAATATTGGCCGCTGGTACCGCCTGATATCGGCGCATATATACTACCTAAATTAGTAGAACCACTGCCATTTGTAGTACCGTTCAAAGTCAGTTTATAAGTGGTATCAGTAAATTTTGCACCGGGTGGTACAGATGCACCTAATGTATATGTTGTAGGGTTAAATTTACCATTGGCATCAATATAAATAGGTTTTGTTGCTGAACCAGTATTTGCCGCTCCTTTTAAAGAAACAGGACCATTTACAACAAAATTTCCACCACTAAATATGAGATCTCCTCCACCATCGGTTTGTATAGATGCATAATCTATTTGGTTATTTGATAAATATAGAGTACTACCTATTTCTAAATCACTATCAATAATTACAGATTTTTTACTCTCATATGGATCACTATTATCTACTTCTGTACTTATAGATACCCAATTATTGTAATCATTTGTTAAATATAGAGTACCGCCTATTTCTAAACTGTTATTAATAGTTACAACATTCTCATTGTTTAACATATTAGGATTTTCTGGTGTTCCAATCATTATACACGAGAAATCTGGTAAATCCACCCATGTTGGTGCCCCAGTACCATTTGACTTCAAATATTGCCCATTAGTACCGGCAGATGTTGGCGCATATATACTACCTAAATTAGTGGAGCCACTGCCCTTTGTAGTACCGTTCAAAGTAAGCTTATAAGTAGTATCTGTAAATTTTGCAGTAGATGGAACAGATGCACCTAATGTATATGTTGTAGGTTTAATTTCTCCTAAATTATCAATATAA
>Ga0326514_10001749_pt1 | contig 13994 bp, 6 predicted proteins | sample 3_2548_0518_D_FD_203653 | JGI IMG/M metagenome (GOLD analysis project Ga0326514, IMG submission 203653) | Bovine rumen microbial communities from UC Davis, California, United States - 3_2548_0518 | ecosystem: Host-associated > Mammals > Digestive system > Stomach > Rumen | place: USA: California...
CTTGTAGAAACCTTTGGAGGCTTGCGATGTTGAGGATGTTTCCATAAGGCGTATTGATAGTTTTCGGTTTTTTCGGTGCAAAGATAGTTATTTTTTTTCGTATGCGGAATGATAATTTGTAACAGATTGCTTTCAAATTGTATCATTGACGAAAATTTATATTATTTTGGCCGATTTCATCGTAAATAATGTGTACATTTGCAGCAGAATATTTACTGATAACAAATGAACCGAAGACATCTATTATGGGCGGCAGCCATGTTCTGCGCCCTACAAGTGAATGCAAAGATTGAGATGCCGCAACTCTTTCAGAACGGCATGGTGCTGCAACGCGGTAAGGCTATCCCCGTGTGGGGGACGGCTGATGCCGGCGAGCAGGTGACAGTGACGCTCAACAAGAAGCGTGCTACGGCCACCGCCGACAGCCAGGGGCACTGGCGCGTAGACCTGCCGCCGATGAAGGCCGGCGGGCCCTTTGTGCTTGAGGTGAGGGGAAGCGGCACCGCCGCTTCACAGCCGACCCAAGGGCAGGAGAGGGGAACAACGACAGCAGGCGGCGGACTGGGAGCAGCGAAGACTGATGGCAGACCGGGAGCAGCGATGGCTGACGGCGTGACGCTGAGCAACGTGATGGTGGGCGACGTATGGCTGCTGTCGGGGCAGTCGAACATCGACGTCACCGTGGAACGTGTCTATCCGTGGTACACCACCGACATTGACAACTATGAGAACTCGAACGTGCGCCTGTTCCGCGTGCAGAACGAAACCGACACTCATGCACCGCGCACCGACATCCGGCCCACGCGCATCAACTGGAAACCCGCCAACAAGCAGAACGCGTGGCTCTTCTCCGCCGTGGGCTATTTCCTCGGCCGCCGGATGTACGACAAGAGCGGCGTGGCCCAGGGCGTCATCGTCAACAGCTGGGGCGGCACGCCCATTGAGGCCTGGATCAGCACCGACTCGCTGAGGACCTATGACCCCCTGCTGGTAGAGAAAACACGGCTGTACGACAACAGCGACTTCGTGAGCGCCCAGCAGCGCGCCAATAATGCTGCTAACCAGCAGTGGAACCGCCTGCTCAACGAGCTGGACCCCGGCATGGCCACGGTGAAGAGCGCGGCGGCGGGCAGCAAGGATGAGTATCTGTTTACATCGCTCACCTACGACGACTCGCAGTGGCAGGAGGTCAGCCAGTGGAACAACACCTGGGCCTACAAGCACCCATCACCCACCACCCATCACCCATCACCCATCACAGGCAGCATCTGGCTGCGCCAGCATGTCACCGTTGACAAGGCCCATGCCGGACAGCCCGCGCGCCTGCTGCTTGGCACACTCTTCGACGCCGACCAGACCTACGTCAACGGGCGGCTGGTGGGCACCACCGGCTACCAGTATCCGCCGCGCCGCTACGACCTGCCGGAGGGCCTGCTGCGTGAGGGCGACAACGTTATCGCCGTGCGTTTTGTCAACAAATATGGTACGGCCCACTTCATCAAGGAGAAGCCCTACCTGATAGCCTTCGGCGCAGACCGACAGAGCCTGAACCCCCTGCCCAAGGACGTCATCAGACTCAGCGAGACATGGAAGCACCATGAGGGTGCGCTGATGCCGAGTTGTCCCAGCGGTGACGTGTCGCTGCAGAACCTGCCCACGACGCTCTATAATGCTGTACTCCACCCTTTAGCTCCTTACGCTGTGGCCGGCGTGGTGTGGTATCAGGGCGAGTCGAACACCGGCCGTCCGCAGCCCTACGAGCGCCTGCTGACCATGATGATTGGCAACTGGCGCTCACTGTGGCAGCAGCCCGAGCTGCCCTTCACCGTGGTACAGCTGGCTAACTACATGACGCCGTCGGAACAGCCTCAGAACTCGTCGTGGGCGGTGCTGCGCGAGGCCCAGCGGCAGGTGGCGCTGAAGATGGACAACGTAGAGCTGGCCTCGGCCATCGACCTGGGTGAGACGGTAGACATCCACCCTCTGCGCAAGCGTGAGGTGGCCGACCGCATAGGCCTGTGCTTCGACCGCATGGTGTATAAGGATAAGAAAGTGAAGCTGATGCCGCAGATTGTCGGTAAGGAGGTGGCAGAGAAGAGCATCACGCTCACCTTCGACCAGCCACTGCGCCCTTGTACTGAGTTGCACGAGCTTGAGGTGGCTGGCGACGACGGGCGCTTCCAAAATGCCGCTGCCCGTGCCGAAGGGAACCGCATTATCATCACTTCGCCTATTGACCGTCCGCAGCGTGTGCGCCATGCATGGAAAGACAATCCCCTGCGCCTGAATGCCTACAGTGCTGCAGGACTGCCCGTGGGGCCGTTTGATGAAAATCTTAAGTGAATCCCGGCGATGGCTGATGGCGGTACCGCTACCGGTATGCAGCCGCTATCAGTACACCATGTTGCTCGTGGGGTAGTTGTACCAGTCGAGCGACTGGGTGTGGCTTTCTGCCCACTGGCCGAAGGAATGGTTGCTGGTCATGTAGGCACCGAAGAGGGCGCCGTCCTTGGCAAAGCCGATGTTGGTGCCGTCGAGCGGATAGCGGAAGCCGCCGGTGGGCACGACGATGGCCCAGGGCAGGATGGCGGTGGCGGCGGGCTGCGTGTATTCGTGCAGGATGGTCGACCGGCGGTATTTGTAGACAGCGTGGTTCTCCATGAGCGCGCCAGTGTTGCCGATGATGACGAAGGGGTCTAAGGTGTTGAGCGTGAAATAGTCTATCAGCCCCGTCTTCTTAAACGTGATGACAAACGATACGGTGCGTGGGGCAACCATCTCGTAGTCACCGCCGGTGGTCTTCGACACGTTGTACTTATGGCGCAGCAGATAGCCCTCGCTGGCATACTGGGCGGCGCCGGTGGCCCAGTGGGCATCCTCAAAGAGGTTGATGACGGCCTCGCCGTTGAGGCCTCTCATGAGCAGGTCGCTGCTGTCGATGTAGGGCATTGATGACTTCTTGTAGCCCTCGTCGAAGGTCTCGTTGCCAACGGTGGTGACGCTCTCGATGTCGTCGAAGGCGTAGTCTACCAGACGGATAGCGCCGGCCAGCTGCGTCAGCGAGCCTACGGCGGACATCGTCACGTGGAGGGTAATCTGATTCTGTCCTGTGCGCTGCTGCGAGATGCGCAGCACGACATCGTTGTAATCGTAGTCGCCGGGTTCGGGCAGCTCGTCTTCAAAGCAGTAGGAGAACGACTGGCGGCCAATCTTCTGTGTGTCGACCTTGATGCGTGATGCCAAGGGGTGGCTGAAGTCGATGGCGTGGTCGGCGGAGGTGAAAGAGGTGACGGTGTAGTTGCCGTCGGCATCGGTGAGGGCAGCGTAGAACTTGGTGAGTGTCGCCGGCGAGACAAAGCCTATGTAGGCCTTGCTACGGCCGTCGGTGAGGTAGTCGCCAAGGATGGTGGCACCGCGTCCTTGTGCGGGGTTGGCGTCGAGTACCAGCAGACGCGTGGCGCCAGGCAGGGCGCCGACAGGCTCCACGGTGAGGATGTTGTTGGCGGTGAGGTCCCACGTGTGAGAGGCGTCAATGTTCTGAACGGGCTGGGCTACCTCTACAAGTTTTTTGTATTCCTCAAGGTCGAACACGTCCTTGTTGCACCCTAAAACAGCCAGGGAGCATATTAGAAGGAGAAAATTTCTGCTCATCTGTATCTTTTTCTGCTTTTTGGCGCCAAAAATACAAAATATTCTTTATAAAAGGCTCGTTGTGACGCTTGTTTTACTATTTTTAACAGAATTTTAGTGCAATATAAGGATAATTGTATTAATTTTGCGGCATAAATTCGAATTTCTTTAAAGTTACGTAACACATGAAGCAGCATGTTTTGAAAGGGCTTACTATGCTTGTCCTTGGTGGATTGGCGTCAAGTTGCTCGCATGATGAAGTTGACTACTCGTCGATTGTCGACGGTAAGTTGAAGGCATATCAGGAAGTGTTCGTCGATGCCTTCGGAAAGATTGACCCTAACCAGAACTGGGGATTCAAGAGTGTCCCCGCGACCGTAACCGCTAACAGCAACGGTGCACGTATGACGCGTGGCCATAATGCCAACGCCAACCTGTGGGCTACTTATGGCTATGACGTGCCAGACCCACTGACCGACGCTCAGAAAGACAAGGTGCGCCGGTGGTTCCAGCAACACCAGAACCCTGAGGGCGTGGCTGTTAACTATACCACTTTCTTTGTGCAGGATGTGTACAAAGGCGGTACCAACGTTGATGAAGAATCTCAGACCACCGAGCAATATACCGCCGCCAACGGCGACGTGTTCTACGGCAGTGACCAGATGGACTGGCTCACGGCAGGGTCGGACAACGACCATATTAATAATTACAACAACGCACAGTGCTCGTCTAACAATAACGTGTGGGACGGCAAGAGCTATGTGGACGGCTATACGCCCACGGGCAATATGGAGGTGGATGTCAACTACGCTAAGCAGCACACCGACGAGATTATGCTCATGGTGAACTCCAAGACCGACTGCTTCGGCTTTGCAAACTCACGTCAGGGCAAGCTGCAGTATAACGACCAGTATGTCATTATTCCCGGCGACCTGATACAGCGGTGGGATAGCAGCACCGAGGTGAATTTCGAGACGGCCGACGTCTCGGGCATGTGGTTCGTGGGCTTCGACTATGAGGCCGACCTGGACCACGGCTGGACGAGCATTGACAACAGCAACGGCTATCTCGTGACCGAGGTGGAAGAGGGCTACGAGGGTGCCTTCCAGGTGCCCAACGAGGGACCGTACAAGGGCAAGTGGGTAATCGACGGCGCTGCCGACGGCTATTACTCCGACTGGATTGTGCGTATCACGCCGGGACTGCTGAAAGGCGAAATCACCATACCCATAGACCAGAGCGAGGAGTCGGAAGACCGGATTAAGGTGGAGACCACCGTGGAGCAGTATGAGAGCATGGAGCTGATAGAGCAGGGACGCGTGTTCTGCGAGGACCTGGGACAGATTAGCACCAACGACCTGGACTTCAACGATGTGGTGTTCGATGCCTATGTCTACAAGGTGACTCCCAGCGAGGTGACCATCGTCAAGGAAGATGGCGAGGAGGTGAGCCGCAACACCGTGGAGGGCACGCCGACCTACAAGACCACCATCGTGCTGCTGGCTGCCGGCGGCACGCTGCAGCTCTCGCTGGCTGGCGTCGAGGTGCACAACGCACTGGGTAAGAACTATACCAACACCATTGTCAACACCATCGTTGATGATGGCTCGTCTTACGGCAACCCATGGAGCACGTACAACCCCGTGGTGCTGGGCACCGACTTCAGCTACGAGAGCATCGTAGAGATTCCCATCATCGTGAAGTACGGCAACGGCGAGGTGCTCGAGCTCACCGCCGAGCAGGGCTTTGCACCCCACAAAATCCTCGTGCCCATCGGCACGAAATGGGTGAAGGAGCGTGTAGACATTGCCACGGCCTATACCGATTTCCATAACTACGTGAACACGTCGCGCAACTTCTGGGATGGTAATATCGAGACGTCGAAGATCTACTACCACCCCAAGGACAACTACGCCGAACGCGAGGTGGATTCTACCCCCATCCGCACGAAGATGAGTGGTCCCACCGTGAGCTGGCGCTCCAACGGCACCAAAACCACCGGCGGCTATCAGGGCGAGACGGTTCTGTCGCGCCGAAGCCGCTAATGTTTAACGCTTAATGAGAACTAACAATATGAAAACAAAGAATATATTCAGAACGATTCTCATGGCATTGATGTTGGTCATGGGAGTGGGTAGTGTGCAGGCAGAGGTGGAAACTGCCATCTGGGAAGGCAATGTTACTGGCGATAATCCTTCTGGTGACACCAACATCACTGCTGCCGCTTCATGGTTTGAGAACACCGACGGCAACACGAAAATCCGCATTTATGCCACTATCGCTAATGAGGCGGCGTGGAAACTATACATAGGTCAAGGCTACTATGGTATGCCAGGATTGCAGGGGGTGCCTGCCGACGGTAACATCACACAAGATACTCAAGACAACGGCTATAACGGCACCTATTTCGAGTTCCAGTTTGGTGACGGCAGTCGTAATCAGTTCTTCTATAATAATGGATTGGGGCTGGCGTTCCGTGGACTGACCATTACCAAGGTGTCGCTCATCACTGGTGCTGCCATCTCTGGTGGTGGCTCGCAAACAACACCTAAGCATACCATTAGTTATTATATTGACAACGAGCTGTATACTACGCAGGAAGTAGAGGAAGGGGCTGCTATTACACCGCCAATGCCTGCCGCCCGCGAGCACTACACATTTGCTTGGCAATATTATCCTGCAACGATGCCAGCCTATGACCTGACGGTAAGCGGAAGCTATACTGCTGTAGCCACACATACACTGACGTATAAGATTAACAATTCAGAGGTGTATAAAACTTATACTGTCTATGATGGCGACACTCCACCGGTAGAGCCCAATCCTTACCGTAAAGGATATAGATTTGAGGGCTGGGGCAATATCCCTACAGTAATGCCAAATTACGATGTGATAGTAAATGGTAATTTTACTAAAGTAACATATGCTGTAACTTATAAGATTGACGGCGAGGTCTACCGAGTAGATTCTCTTGATGCTGGGACAGCAATTACATTGCCAGAAGTAGAGAACCGAACGGGCTATACTTATAGCGGCTGGAGCGGATTCCCCGAAAACATGACGATGCCCGCCCAAGATGTGGTTGTCAGCAGTACGTTCTTGGTTAACCACCATCAAATTGTTTATAACAAAGATGGCGGATTTTACGATGGAAAATACAATATTCCTTACGGCACTACACTGGCACCCGACTACGTACCAGCCACAAACCCCACGAAAGAGGGGTATATCTTCACTGGATGGGCCAACCTGCCGGAGACCATGCCCGACGAGGACTTGGTGATTGAGGCTACCTTTGAGGCAGATGCCGACTATCATGTTTACAAGAACATTACTTATTATGTAGATTATAAGCAGGCTCATGTAGAATCATGGGAGGTTGGAACGACCATTGTCGCCAGGCCCGACTCCGTGAAGGAGGGCTACACCTTCTCGGGCTGGAGCGGATTCCCCGAAGACATGGTGATGCCCAACGAAGATCTCAGTATCAACGGCTACTTCACCATCAACAAGTACAACGTCATCTATATGGTCGATGGTGAGGAATACAAGACCACGGAGTACACCTATGGCTACGACATCTATGCTGAGCAGTACCCCTATCGTGAGGGGGCTACCTTCTCCGGCTGGAGCGGACTGCCTGAGGACATGAAGATGCCCGCCCACGATGTGGTGGTCAACGGCAGCTTCGGCGTGGCGCAGTACACCATCAGCTATTACATCAACAATGAGCTGTTTACCACGCAGAGCTACGACTACGGTGCTGCGGTGACGGCACCGGAGGCTCCCGTCATCGAGGGCTACACCTTCGCTTGGGGCAATGTGCCGGCAACGATGCCTGCCAAGGATCAGCTGGTGTATGGCAGCTACACCATCAACAGCCACGACGTCATCTACCTGCTCGACGGCGTTGAGGTGGACCGTCAGGCCTATCAGTATGGTGCTACCATCTACCCCATTGCTGACATTGTGCGCGAGGGCTACACCTTCTCCGGCTGGAGCGGATTCCCCGAGGGCATGACGATGCCCGACCATGACGTCTACATCAACGGCTCGCTGGGTGAGATCGTTTACTACACGCTGACGTTCTATGTCAACGACGAGACGTTCCAGACCGTGACATTGCCCGAGGGCTTTACGTTGCCGTATATTAACAGCCCCTATATTCAGGGGTACACTTTCACGGGCTGGGACAAGGAGGTGCCGCAGACGATGCCCGCCGAGGACATGACCTTCCATGCACAGTTTGATGCCGTAACCTATACACTGATATTCAAGCTCGACAATGAGGACTATTTCACAGCCTCGCTGGCCGCCGGCGAAACCATTACCTTGCCCGACGACCCCGCAGAGCGTGAAGGATACACCTTTTCCGGATGGGGCACTGTGCCTAGTGTCATGCCGGCCCAGAACTTGGTTATCTACGGTCGCTTTGTCAAGGAGGCTGAATATGAGAGGCTGAGCGTCGGCGAGGCCGGCTTCAATACTTACTGTCCCACGAAAGCACTCTATTTCCAGGGCAGTGAGGACGTGAAAGCCTACATCGCCACGGCTAAGACTGCCACGCAGGTGACACTCACCCAGGTGGTGGGAGCCGTCGCCCCCGGCACGGGACTCGTGCTCCGCGGCGTGAGGTCCAACGCCTATGCCGACTTTGACGTGGTGGCTTCGGGAACGCAATATAGCAACAACCTGCTCGTAGGTGCTACCTCCAACATCTTCGTCAACTCGGCTAACGACTACGTACTTGTGGTAAAGGACGGCACGGTGAAGTTTGCTGATACCGCCAACCAGTACGCTCTCGTGGTGCGTGGCAAGGCTTATCTTGAGATACCTAATGCCAGCAGCCGCTCGTTCTCCATCGTCTTCAGCGACATGGGCACCACCGCCATCGACGCTGCACCGACGGCCGACGACAGCCGGGAGAGGGTTGTCTACAATCTCCGCGGACGGCGCGTTGACAACCCCACAAAGGGACTATACATCGTTGGTGGCAAGAAGGTGTATATTAAATAATGTACATGTTTAATAAGGTATAAAGTAAAACGACATGGCAATGAAAAAGAAACATATTATCTACGGTGTGGCAGTATTCGCTATGGGTGCTGCCTTCACCGCCTGTTCGCATGACATTGACGTTACGTCGGTACAGCAGACCGTTACCGATACCTACAAACGCATGTTCGTAGAAACCTTCGGACAGCCCGCTGCCAATCATACGTGGGGCTTCGGCACCAGCAGCACGACAGCTGCCAGCCGCATCACCCGCAGCCAGGCTGCCCCCGCCTGCCCCGACATTGAGCAGCCGTATTCCGAGAGTTGGGTGACTAGCTACCTGGCTGATGCCAAAGAGCCTGACGCTGCCAATACGTGGGACAACTACGATAACACCTATTGGGTGGACGCCACACCTATGCAGTATGGCATCAACTATACCTATATCTACGGCGGCTCAATGAGCGAGGAAGAGGAAACTTACTGGTGGAATAACGTCAACGGTACACTCACTGACGAGTCGATAGCCTACATCAAGAGCAAAGGGTGGGACGCTGACTGGCTGAAGGTGACCGCCGAGGCTACCGAAGGCCACTGGGTCAGCGACGAGACCTATGTACTGAACTTCAAGATTGCTGATGAATACGACGGCTATATCAATGTAGCCGGTTCTGAGGGTATTATGGACAGTGGCACGCTGAGCGGTGCTGAGCGTACCATCGTTGTCACTGGTACGTGGAATATTACCGAGAATCAGCGCATCGGCAGCCTCGGCAAAATCATCATTGCCAATGGCGGCGTGGTGAACGTTGCTAAGGGCGTGATGCTCAACATGGTCAATGAGGCGCGGCTCGTTGTACTCCCAGGAGGCACGCTGACGGGCGAGGGCACCGTAGAGGTGAACAACGGCAATGGTGCTGGGCTGGAGAACTATAACGGCGGACTCATCAACGTGGCCGTGTTCAATAACAACTTTGGAAAGTTCTATAACTATGGCGAGTTCCGCGTCAACGAGTATCAGGGTGGTGCCCAGGAGAGCAATTTCTACAACCACGCCCTGGTGAGCATCGACCACTTCGGTATCTACGACAGCAGTACGGCCAATGCACGCATCTTCAACGAGTGCCAGTTCTATGTGAAGCATGACGCCCGCATCCGCAACTACGAAGGCGTTACTGGTTCGGCACTCATCGTCGATGGCCAGCTCATGTGCAGCAGCAGTGAGGACGGCACCACCACGCCTACCTACTTCGGACTGGCAGCAGGAGCGCTGGTGAAGGCCGGCACACTTTATAACAACGGCACCAGTTGGTCAGGACCGGCCACCGGCGACGGCTATGCCGTAGTGAGCATAGGCCGCTTCGACTACATGAACTGGGAGCAGGACACCAAGCCGCTGACGGGCGGATATTTCGAGAACAATATCTACCTGCAGGCCGACGACCTGAGCAATGTGCCCGATGGCAACGGTATGCAGCAGAAGACTGACAACGGTACGGAATACTACACCATGTCGAAAGCCGACTGGAAGTTTAAGAATATCCTGGCCAATGGTTTGGACAGTGGCACAGAGATACGCGGTAACGGCAACGTCAAGATTATCGAGAAGGGCGATACCGAGATTATTCCCGCCGACAGCGACTTTGAGCTGGGCGAAGCCGGATGTACGCCGGGCTTTAAGGGAAAAATCCCCGACGACGAAGATCCTGTAGACCCTGTAAATCCTGTAGACCCTGTGGAGCCTGTAGATCCTGTAGAGCCCGAGGAGCCCGACACATGGGGCGAGTGGGCACGCATCATCTGTGAGGACCTGAGTGTGACGCAGCGCACCGACTTCGACTTCAATGACGTGGTCTTCGACGTGCGTATCAACACCGCCGGCACGAAGGCACAGATCAAGCTCAAGGCTGCCGGCGGCACGCTGCCGCTGACCGTGGGATGGAACGGCGAACAGGGTGTCAACTACGAGGATTACGAGGTGCACAACCTCTATAAGGTGGCCACCAACGTGATGGTTAACACTCACGCCAAGACCGGCGTCGACGGCAAGGCTGACGTGACGAAGACTCTCTCGGGAACCTTCAACGGCTACGGCGACGTGAAGATTATGGTGCACAAAGGTGGCGAGTGGGTAGAGATTACCGCTCATGAGGGCGAGCCCGCCAGCAAAATCCTGGTCAAGACCACCTACCAGTGGTGCAACGAGCGCGACAATATCAGCGATGTCTACAACGGCACGAAGTATAGCAAGAGCTTCAACGACTATGTCGCCGACCCCAGCGTTACCTCCGACTGGTATGAATAAAAACAGCTTCTGCTGACATCATCCCAACCCCTTGCGACCACGGAAGATTTTTCCCGTGGTCGCTTTTCTTTTAATTTATGTAAACGTTTACGCTATTTTTTTATTTTTTTTTGCTAAAGATGATGGTTATTTCAAAATTATTTGTAACTTTGCAGCCAAATCATTCAACAATAATCAATTAACCCTATTGAAAACTTTCAAGAAGATGAAAAAGTATTTGATGACCGGAGCCGCAGCGTTTGCTATGTGCGCTGCCTTTACAAGCTGCTCCCACGACGACATTGAGGTGTTGACCCAGTCGCAGATTAACAAAGCAAAGTATGATCAGACTTTCCTGAAGTATGTCGGTGGCACCATCGCCTCATCGCAGGATTGGGGCTTCGGCGCTACTGCCGCCTCGCGCATGACACGCTCGCAGGATGCGCCCGCAGTGCTCTCTATGGCACAGCCCTATTCAGAGGAGTGGGTAGCAAATTATCTCACAACTGCCACTGAGCCTAATGCTGACAATATTGGTGACAACTATGATCATTCCTCGCAAAATAATGCTCAGTTCTACGCAAGTCAAGGTGGCCTGTTTCAAAAGCTCATCAATAACCAATTATATGGCGATGCACTCCCCGAGTCTGCTACTGAGGCTGTGCAGTCTTGGTATAATGCAAATATCAAGGATATAATTGCTACTGTTCAGTGGGATTGGAACAATTCGGGCAAAGAGGAATATGCTAACCAGATGTTTGACCTTTTGAAAGGTTACTCCGGGCTGAATGGTGCAGACTATAAAACATTCTGGGGACTTAACGTCAACAAGGAACATGGCTATGTAGCAGATCCTACCTATGTTACCAACTTCAAGATTACTGGCTCATGGAGTGGCGGTAACATTTCCGTCGTCGAAACCGAAGATGCTGATGGCGATCCGCGCACCGTTGTCGTTACCGGCACTTGGAACATTACCGAAGATCAGAAGATTGGCGGCGGCGGTAAGGTTATCGTAGCCAGTGGTGGTAAAATTGTTATCAGTGAAGGTGTAAAGCTCTATGCCGTCAATCAGGCTCAGTTTGTTGTTCTCCCCGGCGGTGAGATTTCTGGTGATGGCGAAATTCAGGTGACTAATGGCACTGCAGAGGGTCAAGGCAACTACAACGCTGGTACAATCGATGTAGGCAAGTTCAATAACAATTTTGGACATTTCTTTAACTATGGTACTTTAAAAGCTGATGTGCTGGCAGGTGGTGCTGGTGGCAGCAGTATTTTTAACCGCAGCTTGGCCGTGATTGGTAGCACGTTTGAGGATGGAAACTCTGTCGCACCCAATACGCGTATTTACAATAACTGCCAGTTCTATTGCGAGAACAATATGCGCATCCGCAATTACGAGGGCGTTGGCGGCTCTGCTCTTATCGTTGGCGGCGAATTCATGCCCATGGGTGGCACTGATGGCTCCACAGACCCTTGTTATGTGAGTCTCGCTGAAGGTGCACTGGTTAAGTGTGCTACACTTTACAACGGTGCCAGCTGGACTGGTCCTACCTCTGGCTACGCTGCACTGGAGATTACCGACAAGATTACCTATCTGAACTGGGAAGACGGCCCTGAGAAGGGTGGTTACTTTGCCAACAACATCTATGTCAAGGCTGGAACATGGACAAATGTTCCCGCAGGTAAGGGTAAAGGTCAGACAGACCCCACCGACACAGATAACTATAACCAGTCTATAGCTGACTATAAGTTCTTCACTATCGTTGCTAACTGTGTAGGTAACGGCGGCGTGAAGAAGGTAGAGGACGGCGACACCGAGCTGATTCCTGCCGACGCTGACTTCAAGCTTGGTGAGGCTGGCTGTACCCCTGGCTTCAAGGGTGACATTCCCGTAGTACGTGAATACGACCTCCGCATCATCGGTGAGGACCTGAGTGCCGAGGAGGCTGGTGACTTCGACTTCAATGATGTGGTCTTCGATGTGAAGTACGATGCTGAGAACGCTTACATCAAGCTGCTTGCCGCTGGTGGTACCCTGAAGCTCCGCCTTGACAAGAAAGATGCTTTTGAGGTACATGAGCTCTTTAAGGTTGACACCGACTATATGGTGAATACCAATGCTGCCGGTATCGGTCGTAAGGGTAACGCCGGCCGTAGCATCAAGCCTGTGGAGTTCCGCTTAGGCCGCGGCATTACCAGCGCTGCTGAAGCAAAGACCATCACGATTGAGGTGTGGAAGAACGACGAGTGGCAGGAGCTTACCGCTGAGAAGGCAGAGCCCGCCGCTAAGCTTGCCGTAGGTACCGACTATGACTGGCTCGCCGAGCGTACCAGCATCAAGGACGAGTACACCGGCTTTGTAGAGTGGGTGAACACCAACGACTCGCGCCTGTCGAAGTGGTGGCAGGTATCGGAATAAAAATTCATCAAATACTTAAATACTAACTTGCTTGGGGAGCGGTTGCGTGATGCAGCCGCTCTCTTTTTCTTTGCCACGAGCAAATTTACCTGAAATTATTTTGCCGTTTGTGGGAAAGTAGCTAACTTTGCGGCTCAATCAAACAACACAATGATATGAAACTCTGGGAGAAGAACTACGAGATTAACAAGGAGATAGAGCGGTTCACCGTGGGCCGCGACCGTGAGATGGACCTCTACCTGGCCCCTTACGACGTGCTGGGTTCTATGGCCCACATCACCATGCTCGAGAGTATCGGGCTGATAGGCAAGGAGGAACTGCCCCTGCTGCTGAACGAGCTGAGGAGCATCTATGAGCAGGCCGCGAGAGGCGAGTTTACCATTGAGGAGGGCATCGAAGACGTGCACTCACAGGTGGAACTGATGCTTACCCGCAAGCTTGGCGATATGGGGAAGAAAATCCACTCGGGGCGCTCCCGCAACGACCAGGTGCTGGTAGACCTGAAGCTCTTCACGCGCCATCAGCTGCAGCGCGTGGCCGAAGCGGTGAAGGACCTCTTCGATGAGTTGATACAGAAGAGCAACCAGTATAAGGACGTGCTAATGCCCGGTTACACCCACCTGCAGGTAGCTATGCCATCGAGCTTCGGCCTGTGGTTCGGAG
>Ga0326514_10001750_pt1 | contig 13986 bp, 7 predicted proteins | sample 3_2548_0518_D_FD_203653 | JGI IMG/M metagenome (GOLD analysis project Ga0326514, IMG submission 203653) | Bovine rumen microbial communities from UC Davis, California, United States - 3_2548_0518 | ecosystem: Host-associated > Mammals > Digestive system > Stomach > Rumen | place: USA: California...
AGCGAAGAGTTCAACCAGTATACAAGTATACCGCAGTCGTTCACGCTCCATCGAGAAAACGACGCGAGGCCCAGCGACAGCACGGGCGCGGAGACAGTTCGTCCGCAATATCGTCAGCAGACGCAGTCGGTCTCGGCCACAACCTGTCCGAACTGTGGCTCGCCGCTCGATGCCGATGCCGACGTATGCGAGTCGTGTCATCAGTATGTGCGCCGCGATGTGTGCTCCTTCTGTGGCAGCGCATTGGCCGATGCCGATGCCTTCTGTCCGGAATGCGGTTCGCCGCGCGGTGGCATCGTTTGCCCAGTATGCCGCACGGTCAATGAGTTCGCTTTCTGCCGCCAATGCGGCACACCGCTCACCGACGAAGCCCGTCAGCTGGCCGCCGCCGTACATAGCATGCCGGAGTACAAAGAGATGGAGCTGCTGGCCTCAGAGCTGCAGGCCCTCGACAAGGAACTGCCTATAGCCAACGAGCGTGATAAGGCCCGGCAAGATGAATGCGACCGTCTGCGTGAGCGAGTGCTGACCCTGCTCGCTCAGGATCGTGGGACGCAACACCCAGTGATTCCCCCTGTGCAACAGGAACGGCTGACGCAGAACGAGCTGAGCACCCGTCGCGAGCAGCGCATGAAGCGGCTCACGCAGCTACTGGAACAGATGGAACAGCTGCCGCAGCCCCGCCCCGCCCAGGTACGCAACTATGCGATGGCCCAGAAGCCGCAAGGAGTCAGAATGGTCTGGGTCTGCAACTATAAGCATGCGATGCACAGCAGCCCTTGCGGATGTGCCAAACCACAGATGGGAGGCAAGTGGGTGCTGCTGGGGCACGGTACGACTGCCGAGATACACGACGATAAGTGAGGAGGAAACTGCTATGAACGACGAAACAATAAGAATCGACTTGCCTGCCTCAGAGTCTGATGCCACCTTCCGTCCGACTGCCTCAGAGTCTGATGCCACCCTCCGTCCGACCGCTGTAGATGCTACCTTCCGTCCGACTGCTGATGATGTCGATGCCACCTTCCGTGATGCCGCAGCCAACGCAGCTGCTGCAGACAATGCGACCACAATGCGCACCCTGCGTCACGATGACATAGACAACCAGAATACCGCTGGCGACACCATGCAGCCAGCCGGTGAGACCTTCCTGCTCGGCAACGATGTCTACCAGAAAGTAGAAACGCTCAGCGACCACTCAGGCGAGGCACAGGTGTTTCTCGTCAGACGAAACGGCGAGGACTACGTGCTGAAGGTCTATTATCCTAATTTCAACGTCAAGAAGAAGTTGCTGCAGACCGTACGCGCTATGCGCTACGAGATGATCGTAAGGCTGCTGGACTACGGCAAGACCTACATCGACGGCAAACAGCGCAACTACGAACTGATGGAGTACCTGCGCGGAGGCACCCTGCAGGAGTATCAGCTCGGCGGAAAGGTGGACACCTTCCGCAGAATCGCCCTCCAGGCTGCCGCTGCACTTGCTATCTGCCACAAGAACAACATCCTGCACAAGGATATCAAACCGTCGAACTACTTCTTCCGCGATGAGAAACAGACAGAAGTGGTGCTTGGCGACTTCGGCATCTCGTCGTTGCTCGACAACGACGGCGCTGTCCACCGCACCTCGCAGGCACGAACACCCATCTTCGCCGCCCCCGAGATGTATACCGACGTCATCGACGGAGTGGTGGAACTGACACCCGCAGCTGACTACTATTCGCTCGGCATCACCCTCTTCGCCCTCTGGCTCGGTACCAATCCCCTGAGCTCCAACGAACGGGTGATGATGCGCCAGAAGAACGAGGGACGACTGCCGGGAATCTCCGAACTGCCCGAAGAGATCCGCCGGCTCATACAGGGACTGACAGCCGTCAACCCACAGAGCCGATGGAGCTACACACAAGTGGAGCAATGGTTCCTCGGCGAAAACGTAGAGGTGGATATCTCCTCTCCTTTCCTGAAGTACAAGAGCTTCATCGTGGATCCCGATCGCAACCTCGTGGCCGATAATGTGCACGAGCTGATACCCCTGCTGCTTGACAATGAGCGGCTGGCCATCAACTACCTTTACAACGGACGCGTGGTGAACTGGCTCGAGTCGTGCGGCAACAACAAGCTGTCGACACTCGTCAAGGACATCATCACCAACCGCTATCCCACCGATACCAAAGCCGGACTCATGGCCTCCGTCTATGCGATGGAGCCCTCTTATCCCTATACAGATATCGCCGGCGACACTTGCGACGACGTGCACGACATAGCACTCTCGATGCTCGGCAGCCAGGAGAAGTATGCCCTCTTGCTGCAAAATCCCAACGACAACCTCTTCCTCTGGCTCGAGAGTCATACGAAGCTCAACGTCAGAAGGCTCCGTGGATACTTTACCCGAGAGAAGAGTCATCAATGGACCAAGCAGGAGGCCCACGTGGCCGTGATGCGGATGGTCTACGAGATAGACCCCGAGATACCCTTCCTGATGCGCCAGCCCTCGAACACGATTCACGACATCGTCAGAGCCTACGGCAATACCGCTGCCAGCGAAGACGAGTGGCATGCCCTGACCGATGGCCGACTGCTCTCCTGGCTCTATGCCCACGAAGACATCATGGCCTGCGAGTCGCTCAGGATTCTTACGGAGAATCAGGACTACTCCGAGCAACTGGCCTACAAGGTACTCTACAACATCGACCACAGCGCACCTTACGACCTGCACGAAGCCGACACCCCCGAGAGGATAGGCCGCCACATCGCCTCACGGCTGCTGAAAGCCGAACACCTGAATGCTGCCGACGTGGAACGCGAAATGAGCGACATCATCGCACGCGACGGACGCCTGCACTACTACGCTCAGCTGCACGGATGGTCGCAGGAGATGGCCGAAGCAGAGCGCTGCTTCAACCTTAACTCGGAAGAGAACCGCGAGCGGCTCGGTGCCTACAACATCAGGACCGCCCTCTACCGCTACTGCCGCATCCTGGGCACCACACCGCGCTACCTGCTGCCCGACGGGACTATGCTCGACACCGCTGCCGACCTCGACACCGCCGATGCCAACATCATCAGAAACGAGATCAGGCAGGGAGCGCTCGCCGACTGGCTCACCGTCTTCTTCCACGAAGATCCCACACGCGACTTCATAGAGGAGTACAGCTATGAGCGCGAACTGGAGCAGTGGCTCCTCGTGCTGGGCAAGTACGACCCGCAGCAGCGATGGTACAAGCGATTCATGACCGCACGCAAGGAAATGCTCGAGCGAGTGGAAGAAGTGCGTCAGGAATGGGGAGAAGCAGCCCGAAAGGAGACCCGCTGGCGCTGGATGTGTTTCGCCGCTGTGGCACTGTGGCTCGTATTGGTCTTCTTCCCAGGATTGCAACGCATAGGCTACGTCGTCGAGCACCCTTACCTCACCATCGGACTGCCCATAGGAGGCATGTCGGCCGTCATCATGGCCGTCAGGGCCTACTTCAAAGGCTACGGCACCACCTTCTCGATGCTTTGGGGCGCTGCAGGGTGGGCCACATCGCTCATCCCAATCTATGCCGTCAGGCATACCGCCGCAGCAGGTTCAGGGTGGATCACGGCTACCGTAGTGGGGCTGACGCTCGCCTATGCCGCCGTCTGCTACCTCACGGACTATCGGCGCGGGTCGCAGACTGACAACAAGGCTATACGCCAAATACTCAATACGGCCGGCGATGACATCAAGACTTCGCTCATCGAACCCCTCTACTACACCTTCCGCACGCGTGCTGCACGCTTCAAAGGTTCGCAGTTCGGAGTCCTCGACGACGTCACAGACCAGGCACACTCACAGGCCGGAGAGTCCGTGCTGCACTATGTGCTGTGGACGATGATGACGCTACTCGTGGCCGGAGAACTTATCGTTTTCTATCTAATGGATCATGTCAGATGAACTGTGAACAATGTCATAAGGAAAACAGGACCATCGCCAAGTATTGCAAGTGGTGTGGAAAGCCTCTGAGTCAAGGAAGCGTGCTGAACAAGCTCGTCGGCCTTGACGACGTGAAGGCACAACTCAAGACCATTGTCGACACCTATGCCTACCTGCGCTCCAGAACTGACGTATCAGGAGTGCGACTTGCCATCAATGCCATCATCGTGGGAGAGACGGGAACGGGCAAGACGGTGCTGGCCGACATTATGCGCGACTACTTTGCTCAGCACAAGATAACCGAAAAGCCCAAACTGACCATCGTCGATGCCGTCGACTTCCAGCGCTTCGTAGAAAACTGGGATGAGAATGTGCAGAAAGCCAGAGGAGGAATACTCTTCTTCGACAATGTACAGAAGCTGCTGCCCGACAAATACTCCAACCTGGTGAACCCACTCGACAAACTCTTCGTTGAAATGGACCGCTGGGACGGCAATCCCATCGTCGTGATGGCTGGACTGCCGAAAGGTCTCGACGACTTCCTCGAGAGCAATCCTGCCGTGACCAATCGCTTCAAGTACATGTTCCGGCTGCCTACACCCGGCTACCGCGAACTGACCGCCATCACCCAACAGACGCTCAAGACCAAGTACGGCATCAGCGACTACTCACCCGAGGCACTACGTCAGTTGGAACGATACTTCAAGTACCAGATAAAGACCAAGGACGAAACCTTCGGCAATGCCCATGTGGCGATGAAGACCGCAGAAGACATCTTCACGGCATTCATCAGTCGTGGGCAACAGGCCACACGCGTCGAAGTGACCGATATCCGAGGCTACGTGCCGGAAGAGCGCTCGCTGGAAGACATCCTGGGCGACCTCGAGCAGTACATCGGTATGAACGAGGTGAAGCAAGCCGTCAGGGAAATCGCCTTCTCCGTGGTCAATGCGATGCATCGCAAGCAGCGCGGACTGGGCGAGGGCGAGAAGATGTCGATGCACATCGTTCTGACGGGTAATCCGGGCACCGGCAAGACCACCATAGCACGAAAGCTTGGAGAAATACTCGCAGCAATCGAATACCTGGACTCGGGCCACGTGGTCGAAGTGGACCGCGCGCAGATGGTGAGCCCCTATCAGGGAGAAACACCGCGGCTGGTCAACCGCCTCTGCGACAAGGCGATGGGAGGCATCCTCTTCGTCGACGAGGCATATACCCTGGCACCACTCAGTCAGGCCGGCGAACGCGACAACCAGGGGGCACAGGCACTCGAGGCCCTCATGAAACGAATGGAGGACGACAGGGACAAGTTCGTCGTCATCGCCGCCGGATACCGAACCGAGATGGAGAATCTCTTCAGAGTCAATCCCGGCATGAAGAGCCGTTTCAACTACTTTCTCAATATCGACGACTACACACCCGAGGAGCTCTGGCTCATCCTCCGTCAGTTTGCCGTCAGCAAGAACTACGTCATCACAGAGGAGGCAGAGAAGGTGGCACGCAAGATGATAGGCGAAATTTACGAACGGCGCGACAAAGACTTCGCCAACGGTCGCACCATGCGCCAACTCTTCGACCAGATCTGCAAGCGTCAGGCGCAGCGCCTGCAGCAGGGACAGCTCAGCCAGCTCTCCAACGAGCAGCTGATGACCATCGAGCCCGACGACATCCCCTACGAGGCGCCCAAGGAAGTGGACTACACGGAATGTCTCAAGCGACTCGACGGACTTGTCGGACTGGATGCCGTCAAGAAGGAAATCACGAATCTGGCCGCATTCCTCAACATTCAGATTAAGCGTGGCGATGCCAATACTTATCAGGGCAAGCATTACGTCTTCACGGGTAATCCTGGCACAGGAAAAACGACCGTAGCCAGAATCATGGCCGAGGTATTCACCACACTCGGCGTCCTCTCGCGAGGACAACTCGTAGAGGCCGACCGCTCCAAGCTCGTCTCTGGCTACAGCGGACAGACCGCCATCAAGACCAACCAGCTCATCGACTCCGCGATGGGAGGCGTGCTCTTCATCGATGAGGCGTATACTCTTTCAAATACCGACAACGACTCATTCGGAGCCGAAGCCATCAACACCCTGCTCAAACGACTCGAAGACGACCGTGGAAAATTCATCTGCATTGTGGCTGGATATACCGACCAGATGCATGACTTCATCGACTCCAATCCAGGACTGAAGAGCCGGTTCACGCAGACTATTCACTTCGACGACTACAACCCCGACCAGCTCACCCAGATATTCGTCAACATGGCAACGGCGAAGAAGTTTGAGCTCGACGATGACATGCAGAAAGCCGTGCATAGACAGTTTGAACAGCTTTATTTGCGTCGCGACAAGAACTTCGGCAATGCCCGTGAGGCTCGCCGCATCTTCGATGCCACAGTCGAGCGGCAGAGCGAGCGACTGGTCAAACAGATGAGCATGCCAGGCGTTCAGGTCTGCGACGATGAAGCCAACGGATTCCTTTTCGAAGATATGTACCGTCTACTGCCCGAAGACCTGCCGATGACGGAGAACAGCGCGCCGCGTCCGCTCGACGAGGTGCTCTCTGAATTGGAAAGCTTTATCGGTATGAAGGCTGTGAAAGACAGTCTCAGACGACTCGCCGTACAGAGCATGTTTATGAAGAAACGCGCCGAGGCGGGAGCCGGACACGTACAGCAGATGGCGCTCAACTTCATCCTCACAGGTAATCCTGGAACAGGAAAGACTACTGTGGCCAGAAAGATGGGAGAAATCCTCCAGGCTATGGGAATCCTGCCTACATCGAGGGTGATAGAGGCCAGCAGAGCCACACTCGTAGGCAAATACATGGGCGAGACACCCAAAATCGTCAACTCGATGTGCGACAAGGCAATGGGAGGCATCCTCTTCATCGATGAAGCCTACACACTCTCCGATCAAAGCGATCAATACGGAAAGGAGGCCATAGACACTCTGATGAAGCGAATGGAAGACGACAGAGGCAAAATCGTGGTCATCGCTGCCGGATACAAGGACAAGATGGACCAGTTCATGGATATCAACCCTGGACTGGCCTCACGATTCACCCATAAATTACACATCGACGACTACAACGAGGAAGAACTGCTCGCTATCTTCAGACAGATGGCAGAGAAAGACCAGTACACACTGTCACCCGCAGCTGAGGTGAAGGCGGAGAGCGTCATCATCAAGATGCTCGCCATGAAGGATGCTTCGTTCGGAAATGCCAGAGAGATGCGCAACCTGCTCGATGCTACCATACAGCACCTCTCGGTCAGAGTCAGTAAGATGCTGCCTGATGAGGTCACGCGCGATACCTATCAGACCATACAGCCCGAAGACATCGAAGCGGAAAAGTAGTCGCGCGTGTACATATTATTAATATAGATTACTTAATCGAATACAGTTACAGATATGATAATTTGTCCGAACTGCAAAGAAGAAATCGACGACGACTCCCACTACTGCGATCAATGCGGACAGGCGCTGCTTTACTGCAACAGATGCGGACGAGTAGGGATGGGGCGCAGATGCACATCCTGTGGAGGAATGATGGTCACTCCAGAAGAGTATCAGAAGAATCTCGCTGCACACACGGCCTACAGCAGCGTGGGAAGCAGCGCCGTTTCGTTGAGACAGACAACTGACGGTGTGGCGACAGCCAGCACCGTACAGCCCTCATCGCGTGGTGCAATGCCAGAGCTGACACTCTTCAATGGTGCACTCAACATTCGAATACAGGCTATCAACGGTGCTGTGATAGGAAGGCGGCAGGGACCTTACGCGCAATTCTTCCAGCAAAACAGATACGTATCGGGTGTGCATGCACAACTCAGATACAACTCCGAAACAGGATGGGCTATCATCGATAAGCACTCGTCCAATGGCACGAAGCTAAACGAGCGACAGCTACAGCCCGACATAGAGATGCAACTGCACAACGGCGATATCGTCACCATAGCCAATATCAATCTTCAAGTGATCATAAAATAAAGATGTGATTCTAAAAGCTCTACGCAAAGTAAGATGAAAATCAGTATCTCGGCAGCCTGCATGATAGGCTGCATCAGACATAACAATGAGGATATGGCGCTCGTCGGCGACCGGCTCATCAGGGATGAAGCCTGCCACACCGCCTTTAACACTGAAACGACTGACCGCTTTCTCATGGCCGTAGCCGACGGAATGGGAGGACATGCCAGTGGAGAAGTCGCCAGCAGCGATGTGCTCAGTAACCTGCAATTCTTCTTCTCCGACATACCCGCCAGTCTTTCTGTAGGCGACTTCAACGAGGCCATATTCGAATGGCTCAGCAGCATCAATGCCATTCTAGAGTCAAAAAGCAGAGCGGCATCTGCGTTCATGGATATGGGGACTACACTCGTAGGAATGGCATACTACAATAAGCGGTTCTTTACGATGAATTGCGGGGACAGCCGACTCTACAGATACAGCGACCGCCAGCTTGTTCAGCTCACCACCGATCACTCGCTCAATCAGTTAATGGGCCGAAAGGAGCACTCCAACATAATCGTCAACTGCATCGGGGGAGGCTGCAAAAACAGCTATATCGATCTCGAGGAGTGTACACACAACGTTTGCAGTGGCGACCGATTCCTTATCTGCAGCGACGGACTGACCGACATGATCGACGACGAAAAGATTGCTGCACTCATGGCCGACGGAGCTGATGCACAGAGACTCTGTGCGGCAGCAGAAGAGGCCGGAGGCGCTGACAATGTGACGGCTATCGTCTTAGATGTCAACGACTGATATTCATGAACACCACAAAAACACACTTATCAAAATGCCACTAAGACTACCTGACAGATTACCGGCTATCGACATACTCAAGAGTGAGAACATCTTCGTGATGGACAACACCAGGGCGCATCAGCAGGACATACGACCGCTCAGAATCGTTATCCTCAACCTGATGCCTATCAAAATCACAACAGAGACCGACCTCATCAGACTGCTGTCGAATACTCCGCTTCAGATCGATGTTAGTTTCATGAAACTGAAAAGCCACACCTCGAAGAATACACCCGTTGAACACATGATGATGTTCTACCACGACTTCGATTTACTGCAGCACGAGAAGTTCGACGGAATGATCATTACTGGAGCGCCTGTTGAAATGCTCGACTTCGAGGAGGTCACCTACTGGGACGAGATAAGCCGCATATTCCAATGGGCTAGAACTCACGTCTTCAGCACACTCTATATCTGTTGGGCGGCTCAGGCCGGACTCTATTATCACTACGGTATTCCAAAATACAATCTCGACAAGAAGATGTTTGGCATTTTCAGACAGCGGACACTTGTGCCGCAATTGCCCATCTTCAGAGGGTTCGATGACACCTTCATGATGCCCCACAGCCGGCATAGCGAACTGCATCGCGATGACATCGAAGCCCACCCAAACCTCACACTCATCGCCGACTCCGAGGAAAGCGGTATCAGCATCATTATGGCAAGAGAGGGTAGGGAATTCTTCATCACGGGACATCTGGAATATGCACCCGACACGCTCGACAAAGAGTATCGTAGAGACCGCGACATGCGGGCTGATGTGGAGATGCCTCGCAACTACTATCGCAACGACGACCCTGAACAGCCGCCCCTCGTCACGTGGAGGGCACATGCCAATCTCCTCTACAGCAACTGGATCAACTACTACGTCTACCAACAGACTCCCTACGACATTAGTCAGATTAGCTGACGACTCGCTTACAGATAATGATGAAGACCATCGAACTACTTGCACCAGCCAAAGACCTGGCTGTCGGTATCGCAGCCATTCAGCATGGGGCTGACGCTGTCTATATCGGACCTCCACGATTCGGAGCACGTGCGGCTGCATCTAACACTATCGAGGACATCGAGCAGCTGTGTCGCTTCGCCCATCTGTTCGATGTGAAGGTATATGCAACAATTAATACATTACTCTACGACGATGAACTTGCAGAGGCTCAACGTATTATCGTAGAAATGAAACGCGTCGGAGTGGATGCTTGCCTACTCCAGGATATGCGGCTCGTCGACGTCTGCAAACAGGTAGGGATGGAGATGCATGCCTCCACACAGACAGACAATCGGACAGCAGAAAAGGTGAGACAACTCAGCGCGATGGGATTCACAAGAGTGGTGCTTGCACGCGAGCTTACACTCGAAGAGATTGCGGCAATACATGCAGAGATGCCAGACACAGAACTCGAGGTGTTCGTACATGGAGCACTATGTGTCAGTCTCTCCGGACTGTGCTATGCGTCAGAATACTGTTTCGGAAGAAGTGCTAACAGAGGAGAATGCGCACAAGTCTGCAGGATGAAGTTCGATCTCATCGATGCTCAGGACTCCGTAGTCGAGACACAGCGGCATCTGCTCTCACTCAAAGACCTCAATCAGAGCCGCTACATTGAAGACATCGTCGAGGCGGGAGCTGTGGCGTTGAAAATAGAAGGACGTCTGAAAGATATAGCCTACGTGAAAAATGTCACTGCAGCCTACAGCCAGTTGCTCAATAAGTTTATCGCTCAGCATCCTAGTCAGTATCGACGGGCATCAAGAGGGACTGTGGACTGTCGATTCCACCCAGACCTCAGCCGAACATTCAATCGGGGCTACACCAACTACTTTCTGCATGGACGGACGCACAACATCTGGTCGCCTGACACACCAAAAGCCATAGGACAGTTTGTAGGAAAGGTAAAGGAGATAGGACGCTCGTGGTTCTCTGTTGCTGGTACGGCCAGTTTCGTCAACGGAGACGGACTCTGCTTCTTTGCTAACAGGGACGTCAACAACATCGGCGAGCTCACAGGGTTTAGGGTGAACAGAGCTGAAGGCAACAAACTCTTTCCGCAGAATATGCCCCACGGACTCAGACAAGGGATGCCGCTCTACCGTAGCAACGACCAGGAGATGGAGCGAATTCTCTCGCGCGACTCTGCCAGCAGGCACGTTGAGGTCGATATGGCGCTGGCGGTCAATGCCAACACGCTCACACTCACTATTGACGATGTCTCAGCCAATATCGATGTAGAGGTGCAGGAAGCCAAGACCCCCCAGCACGACAACATCGTCAGGCAACTGACCAAATTAGGTGACACACCGCTTCGCTGCAAACATCTGGAGTTGCCAGATGGATTCAACGGCTTCATTCCATCAAGTATCCTGGCTCAGCTGCGAAGAAAAGCGGTCGAGGCTTGGATGGCGAAACGCAACGGCCGAACCGAACACCCAGACGGGCATTCCCTCATGGGGGATTCGGCGAGCTTCATTCCAGTTCTTGACAGGCCCGTTGCCCGCCCTGCCGGCAGCGAGACGATGCAGCACAAAGACTCCGATCCGCTCATGCAATGCTGGCATTGCATCCGTTACGCAATGGGGTATTGCGTCAGAAACGGTGGGCAGAGGCCAAGATGGAAAGAGCCGCTGACGTTACAACTTGCCAACGGGATGCGATTCAGACTCGAATTCGACTGTAAAAACTGTCAAATGAACGTATATGCCACAGAATAATACACATCCGTCGACTTTATTGAGGAAGTTGAGTAGCTTCGCGCTTCTCGCCCTACTTCTGTTGCTGACATCGTGCTATCAAAGCGGTGCGCTCACTCCTGATGCCTGGAATCTTACAGATCGTGAGAAGGACTCTATTTCCTTCTACACCACGCATCACTATACGCAGAATTTCAACTTCATCGTCCGAGTCGACTCGATGCATATCGTGATGCAGCATCCTCAGGAAGTATGTAGCGGCATCATGCCCGACACGTTGATGGTCAGAAGGGGTGACCGAATTGTCGTTGCCGATATCTTTACGCAGCCTTCCGACTCTGTCGACAGCATTTGGATTAGAGTGGCTCGCGATCAGGCCACAATGGGGTGGGTGCACGAACGGGAAATGTTGAAAAAAGTATCTCCCGACGATCCTATTTCGCAATTTATCGACTTCTTCTCCGACACCCATCTGCTTATCGCGCTCGCCATACTCGTTGGAGTGGCTGCCTTCTTCATTTTCAGGAGACTGATGCGACTCGGAGCCAGAATGGTGCACTTCAACGACATTCCGTCAGTCTATCCCACGCTACTCTGCCTTGCTGTGGCTGCCGCTGCCGTTTTCTACAGCACGATTCAGATCAGCAACCCTGAGTCCTGGCGACACTATTACTATCATCCCACACTCAACCCATTTTCTGTTCCCCTGCACATCGGACTCTTCCTGGCTTCTGTCTGGGCCATCGTCATCCTGGCTGTCGCTACCATCGACGATGTCAGACGGCACATCTCTGGCGGAAGCGCGCTCTTCTATTATGTTGCATTGGCTGGAATGTGCGCAGTCGACTATGTGGTCTTTAGCGTCTCCACACTTTACTATATCGGTTATCCGCTGCTTGTCGCATACGTCTGGTTCGGATTCTGGCAGTACTACCGTCATGCCAGGATGCACTATATCTGCGGCAACTGCGGCACACCCCTACAGCAGAAGGGCAAATGTCCGAAATGCGGAGCAATTAATGAATGAACTCGTTTCTCGTCGATAGAACTGCAAAAAATGATGAGAAAATCGCTCGAAATAAATATTTAATGCAAGTTTTTCTCATTTTTTGTTTTATGAATCAAAAAAAAATCCTAATTTTGCAGAAATTCTTACAGCAATAACTATATCAAAACTTAAAATACAAATTTTATGGCACAAATCACAGGACGCATCTCACAGATCATCGGACCGGTTATTGACGTCTATTTCGACACAAATGGCCTCGATGCAGAGAAGGTGCTACCCAAAATTCACGATGCCCTGAAGGTTGACCGCGGAGACGGCCGACAGCTCATCGTTGAGGTACAGCAGCACATCGGAGAAGACACCGTCCGCTGCGTGGCAATGGACAATACTGACGGACTGAAGCGAGGACTGGAAGCTGTCCCTCTGGGCACTCCCATTCAGATGCCTGCAGGCGATCAGATTAAAGGCCGTATGCTCAACGTGATCGGACAGCCTATCGACGGTATGGATCAGCTCGACATGAAGGGCGCGTACCCCATTCACCGCGAAGCACCCGTCTTCGAAGAACTCTCGACAAAGAAGGAAATCCTCTCTACGGGTATCAAGGTCATCGACCTGCTCGAACCTTATCTGAAGGGTGGTAAGATTGGTCTGTTCGGCGGCGCAGGCGTGGGTAAGACGGTGCTCATCATGGAGCTCATCAACAACATTGCCAAGGGCCACAACGGATTCTCAGTTTTCGCTGGCGTAGGCGAGCGTACACGTGAAGGCAATGACCTCATTCGCGAGATGATCGAGTCGGGAGTTATTCGCTACGGAGACAAGTTCCGCGAGGCAATGGATCAAGGTAAGTGGGACTTGTCACTCGTCGACCCTGAAGAGCTTAAAAAGAGTCAGGCAACCCTTGTCTACGGACAGATGAACGAGCCGCCTGGCGCACGCGCCTCTGTAGCTCTGTCGGGACTCACCGTCGCTGAAGGATTCCGCGATGGAGGAGGAAAGGACGGTGGAGCTGCCGATATCCTGTTCTTCATCGATAACATCTTCCGTTTCACTCAGGCCGGTTCTGAGGTGTCCGCACTCCTTGGACGTATGCCGTCTGCTGTGGGTTATCAGCCTACGCTGGCTTCTGAAATGGGAGCAATGCAGGAGCGCATCACATCGACAAAGAAGGGATCTATCACGTCTGTGCAAGCCGTCTATGTGCCTGCCGATGACTTGACCGACCCTGCTCCTGCTACCACTTTCACCCACCTCGATGCCACCACCGTACTCGATCGTAAGATTGCAGAGCTCGGTATCTATCCTGCTGTCGACCCGCTCGGATCAACCTCTCGTATTCTTGATCCGCTTGTAGTGGGTAAGGCTCACTATGAGTGCGCTCAACGCGTGAAGGAGATTCTGCAGCGCTACAAGGAACTTCAAGATATCATCGCCATCCTTGGTATGGACGAACTCTCTGACGAGGACAAGCTTACCGTCAACCGCGCACGTCGTGTGCAGCGTTTCCTGTCGCAGCCGTTCTCCGTGGCAGAGCAGTTCACGGGGCTGCCAGGTGTGATGGTGCCTAT
>Ga0326514_10001751_pt1 | contig 13984 bp, 11 predicted proteins | sample 3_2548_0518_D_FD_203653 | JGI IMG/M metagenome (GOLD analysis project Ga0326514, IMG submission 203653) | Bovine rumen microbial communities from UC Davis, California, United States - 3_2548_0518 | ecosystem: Host-associated > Mammals > Digestive system > Stomach > Rumen | place: USA...
GGTTATGGGCGGAGTGCCTTATTATTGGTCGAAGTTGGCGCGTGAGCGCAGCCTCGCGCAAAATGTGGATGCCTTGTTTTTCGAGCAAGATGCCGTGTTGAGGGATGAGTTCGGCAACTTGTTTGCATCTTTGTTCAAGAAGCCGGAACCCTACATTGCCGTGGTTGGCCTGCTCGGCACGAAAAAGGCGGGCATGACACGAGAGGAACTGATTGAAACGGGTGGCTTTAGCGACAACGGCAAGTTGACGGAGGTGCTTGAGAACCTTGAAGCCTGCGGATTCATCTGGAAATACAAGTCTTTCGGGATGAAAAACAAAAACGCTTTGTACCAATTGATCGATTCTTACACGCTGTTCTATTACCAGTTTATTCAACAGAACCTGCAAAGTGATGAGCATTTTTGGTCGGCTAATATCGCTACGCCCTTGTATTACAATTGGTGCGGACTGGCTTTTGAGCGGCTTTGTTTGTTGCACCTTCCTCAGATAAAGGAGGCCTTGGGCATCAGCGGCATGGTCAGTAACGCTTGCTCATGGGTTTCGACGCGCAAGAGCGAGGAGGAGAAAGGCGTGCAAATCGACCTGCTGATCGACCGCAACGATGAGGTCATCGACCTTTGCGAGATGAAATTTACGAAAGCCGCTTATTCCGTTTCCGATGAGGATGTGGAGAAAATGATGCACAGGCTGTCTGTGTTTGCCGCCGAAACTTCCACTCGCAAGGCCATACATCTCGTGTTGGTTTCGGCATCGGGCGTGGTTCGCAATGCCAATGCCAACGAGTTCCAAAACATCTTGACCGCCGAAGACCTTTTCGCGCAATAACCCCTCTATTCCCTGCGGAAAGTCGAAAATTTTGGCACATTCCGCAGCGGATAGGCGTTGTTTTTTGACATGAATGTCCACAAATTATCCATGAATTGTCCATGAATTATTTTGAAAAATTCGCGGCAAATTGGTGGTGATTCATGTTTTCTAAAAACAGACCTCTGCCGTTTTTAGGAAAATGTGTATTTTTGCGGCAAATACAATGTCAAAATATGATCAATTACGGTTTAAAAGATAGGGTTGCTTTGATTACGGGGGCCAATAACCCGCAGGGAATTGGAGCAGCAACGGCATTCGCTTTTGCTCGTGAAGGGGCCAAGGTAGTTTTGGTATATAAGAAAGTGCCCAGGCCATTTGATAGGAATAAAACGGATAGGAATGGGGCAGACCGTTATTACCAAGCAAATGCAGGGAATGCAGACGTCGTAGAAAGTAAACTCAAGGAAATGGATGCAGATTATATGATTATTGAAAGTGATATTTCCAATGAGGTTGCTGTAAAGGAAATCTATTTGAAAGTCTTGGAACGGTACGGGAGAATTGATGTTTTGGTTAATAATGCAGCAGATGGTGATATGGACGGCTATGATACCATCGAAAAAATCACTCAAAAAGTGATTGACGATACCTTTGCGGTCAATGTGCGAGGCAGCATTTTGATGATAAGGGAAATGGTCAACCATCGTAGTGATTATGGCAGAATCATCAATATCTCTACAGACGCTTCACAGATTTTTGCAGGTCAAATTACTTACGGAGCGAGCAAAGCAACTTTGGAGGCGCTTACTCGCGGCATTGCCCTTGAGGTAGCAAAGTATGGAATTACCGTGAATTGTGTTGCGCCTGGACCAACGCAAACAGGATGGATTGATGCTGACTTGGAAAAAGAGGTCGTTCCAATTATTCCTATGGGCAAATTGATTCAGCCTGAAGACATTGCCGACACAATTCTATTCTTGGCAAGTGAAAAGGCAAGGATGCTTACGGGACAAGTAATAAAAGTGTCTGGGGGACATGCCCTATGACAAAGGACAAACCCAGTTTAATATGATACAGAAACATTGCTTTGAGTGCGGAACGGCACTTGTCGAAAAAGACCTGGTGGGAGAAGGAATTGTCCCGTATTGCCCAAAATGTGAGCAATACCGTTTCCCCATGTATAACGTTGCCGTGAGCATGATTGTAATAAACGAGCAAACGGGTGAGATCCTGTTGATTAAGCAATACGGGAGGCCCTGGTTTGTCCTTGTGGCGGGCTATGTGAACCGCGGCGAACAAGTGGAGCATGCCGTTGGTCGTGAAATCAAGGAAGAGACCGGTATGACTGTAAGCCGCATCAAGTTCAACCGCACTAGTTTCTTTGAGCTATCGAACACGCTGATGTGCAACTTTACGGCCTTTGTGAAAGATGACAGCGAACTTTCGCCTAACAAAGAAATCGACTCCTATCAGTGGTTTTCTCCAGATGATGCACGAAGGAATATCCGCCCCAATAGCTTAGCTGAAAGATTCCTAAACGCTTATTTGGATGAGAAAAAATGAAAGAGTATGGCATCAGGGATTTCGGCCTGTCACCTGACGACAAGTGTTTGGTTGCTGAAGTCGATGGAAAGACTTTTTACCTTTCAAAAATCACTGAACCAGCCTGAGTAGGATGGTCATAGATAAGGATTTCTTTAGATAGGTCTTGTTTCTTGAAAGTGAGTACTTTCCAGACAATCATAATATCTCCTCCCGCCGACAATATCATCACAATTCCTATCCAAAACAATAGGTGCGAACCCAATAGGATCCCGATTGCCGTGGGAAATATTCCGAGAACAATACAGGGCATCAATGCACCTAATATGTAGTGGTTTTTCAGGATGGGCGTCGTACATGTACAGTATGGCGTAAGATATTCTTTCATGAATCCAAACTCAATATCCTTGAAATGATGCTCGGCGTAGATGCTCCAGGTCAGCCCGTGAATGAGTTCATGCGCCACAATGAGCACGAAAAACAATACGATAAACAGAAGACTTCCATGAGGGGTGGGCGTTAGAAGTGATATAGGATTCCTCCAAGCGAAAAGAAGTACACCAATTGCCACGATCGGAATAGCAAGCAAGAATACAAACAGGTTGGCTTTGACGATGCTTATGGTTAGATCTGTCTTTTTGTAGCCCTCCTCGGAGAGTCTTTCGCAAGTCTCTTCAAAAACATTCAACCGTTTTTGCTCTTTTGCGCTTAGTTTTCTGTTCTTTTCTTCTTTCATGATCTTCTGAGTATTTACCGTAGATGTATGTAAGGATATGTGTTGCGTTTTGCGGTGGTAAAAATAGGGAAAAGTTTCTTTGAATGGTATAAAAAACAAAAACCCGCTGGAGTTCAGCAGGTTTCTGTGGGACGTACTGGACTCGAACCAGTGACCTCTGCCGTGTGAAGGCAGCGCTCTAAACCAACTGGGCTAACGTCCCTCCTTTCAAAGAAAAAACGCCGTCGGCGTTTCGTGTGGGGCGAACAAGGATCGAACTTGTGACCTCATGCCTGTCAAGCATGCGCTCTAAACCAACTGAGCTACCGTCCCATTGCGGGTGCAAAAATACGGCTTTTTTTCGTTCCTCCAACTTTTTTTCGCTATTTTTTTGAAAAAATCCTACCTTTGTGCAATCAAATCTATTCGTTATGAAGTTTAAATACCTATTAGTCAGTTTGTTCCTTGTTTTTGGAACGCTTTCGGCTTCGGCCCAAGAGAAGAAAAATTTCGATTTGGAAGACCTTTACATGCGCCCGACATTCTATGCGAAGAGCGTGCGCGGCATGAATTCGATGAAGGACGGCAAGACTTACGCCAACTTCGAGAAAGGCCAACTCAACATCTACAACTACAAGACGGGAAAGTTGGAAAATACGCTGTTCGGCATAGCCGACCTGACCTTGCATCCTGATTCGCTGCCCATCGGACTTCAGGATTACACATTGAGCGCAAACGAGGACAAGATGTTGTGCGCCACGGAGATGGAGAGCATCTACCGCCACTCGTTCCACGCCATGTATTATGTTTATGACTTCACGACCAAGACCTTGCAGCCCCTTTCGGAGAACGGCAAGCAGCGTTTGGCCACCTTCTCGCCTGATGCAACCAAAGTCGCTTTTATGCGCGACAACAACCTGTTCATCAAGGACTTGGTGACAGGGAAGGAGAGTCAGTTCACCAACGACGGCCTCTATAACCATATTATTAATGGTGCGCCTGACTGGGTGTATGAAGAGGAATTCAGTTTCTCGCAGGGCTTCTATTGGTCGCCCGACAGCAAGAAAATCGCCTACATGAAGTTCGACGAGAGCAAGGTGCGCGAGTTCCAGATGGAGGAGTTTGAGGGTCTTTATCCCGATTGGTACAGTTTCAAGTATCCCAAGGCGGGCGAGGACAATTCCATCGTCGGGATTTATGTCTACGACCTCGAAAGCGGCAAGACCGTGAAGATGGACACGGGCAAGGAAACCGACATCTACCTGCCTCGCATCGCGTGGACAAAGGATGCCAATGTGTTAGCCATTCAACGCCTGAATCGCCATCAGAACCATCTTGAAATTTTGGCCGCCGATGCAACTACGGGCAAGAGCCGCGTGTTTTACGACGAGACCAACGAATACTACATCGACATCACCGACAATTGGCATTTCCTTGAGGACGGCAAGCGTTTCCTGATGACTTCCGAAAAGAGTGGCTACAACCACATTTACCTTTACAATTTGGATGGTACTTTGGTGAAGCAACTTACTGAAGGACAGTGGGATGTGACGGAAGTCTACGGTTTCGACGGCAAGGAGGTCTATTTCCAAGCCGCGAAAAACACACCCGTCGACCGCCAAATTTATGCCGTCAACTTGAAGGGCAAGATGCGCGAGGTGATTGGTCGCCCAGGCACCAACGATGCGCGTTTCAGCAACGATTTCAGCTACCTTATTAATATAAACAGTACCATCAGCCAGCCGCGCCAGTTTGAACTTTACACCAACAAAGGCAAATTGGTGCGCGTGTTGGAGGACAACCATGAGTTTGCCGAAAAACTGAAGACCTTCAACCTCGGCGAGAAGAAACTCCTGAAAATCAGCGACCCAGCTTTCACTTTGCCCGACGGCACCCAAGTGGATGTGGACGCTTGGCAAATCCTTCCTCCCGATTTCGACCCCTCGAAAAAATACCCCGTGCTGATTTACGTCTATGGCGGTCCCGGCCACCAAACCGTGAACAATTCATGGGCCAACAGCGATTATTGGTGGATGCAACTGCTTGCGCAACACGGCATTATCAGCGTTTCCATCAACAACCGTGGCAGCGGTGCGCAAGGCGAGGTGTTCAAGAAAATGACCTATCTGCAACTCGGCAAGTACGAGACCGAAGACATGATTACCTTAGCCAAATACATGGCCAAGCAACCTTACGTTGACGGAAGCAGAATAGGCATTTATGGTTGGAGTTACGGTGGTTTCATGGCCGCCAACGGCATCACCAAGGGCGCGGATGTCATCAGCACCGCCGTTTCGGTGGCTCCCGTCACCAACTGGCGTTATTACGACAATGTCTATACCGAGCGTTTCATGCGCACGCCGCAGGAAAACCCCGACGGCTACGACCTCAACTCGCCCGTCCACAACACGGCGATGATTAAGGGCAATTTCTTGCTCTGCCACGGCAGCGGCGACGACAACGTCCACTACCAAAACGCAATGGAACTCATCAAAGCCATGATTTCCAACGGCAAGCAGTTCGACCTGATGATTTATCCCAACAAGAACCACGGTATCTACGGCGGCTACGAATACGGCGACGGCGAGTGCCGGATGCACTTGTTCAACAAGATTGACAATTTCTTGTTCAAACATCTGTTAGGTGAGTGATTGAAAAAAGCGTCAGTCGGTTGGCTGACGCTTTTTTAATACCTTTTCGTGTCTTCATATCGGTTTCAATCTACCCATTATTGATGGTTTCTTATTCGCTTTTTCATCAGTATTGGCGAGAAGCGGAAAGCGATTTTTCCTTTATTTTTGCGGCATAAACAAAGATAGTTATGGCACATCATCACGAACACGAGTGTTGCGCTCACGAGCATGAGCATTATCACGAGCATCACCATGAGCATCACCATGAAGAAGGCAGTTTGAAAGGCCAAATCATCAAGATTGCCGTCACTGTGGCATTGCTTGTTGCGGCGGTCATCATCGAGAGGCGTTGCGACTTGCGCACTTGGCAACTGCTCCTCATTTATTTGGTTCCTTATCTTTTCATCGGATTCGACACGCTCAAGGAGGCTGCCGAGGGTTTGGCGCATGGCGAGGCTTTCAACGAGCATTTCCTCATGTCCATTGCCACTATGGGGGCACTTTGCATCGGGTTTTTGCCCGGTGCCGAAACGCAGTTTCCCGAGGCGGTCTTTGTCATGCTGTTTTTCCAAGTCGGTGAGCTTTTCGAAGGCTATGCCGAAGGCAAGAGCCGCGACAGCATCGCCCACCTGATGGACATTCGGCCTGATGTGGCGCATGTGGAGCGCAACGGTCAGTTGGAAAGTGTTGGTCCTGAGCAGGTTGAAGTGGGTGAGACCATTGTCATCAAGCCGGGCGAAAAGGTGCCGTTGGATGGCGTTATCATCGAAGGCAACACGTCTTTGAACACTGTGGCCTTGACGGGCGAGAGCCTTCCGCGCGAAGTTGCCGAAGGCGACGAGGTGATTTCAGGCTGCGTCAATTATTCGGGTGTGATTAAGGTGCGTACGACCAAGAGTTTCGGTGAGAGTACGGTTTCCAAAATCATTGATTTGGTGGAAAATGCCACTGAAAACAAGTCGAAAAGCGAGACTTTCATCTCAAAATTCGCCCGCGTTTATACACCCGTGGTGGTCTTTGCGGCTCTTGCTTTGGCTGTGTTGCCACCACTGTTTTCTGGCGATTTTGCTGGCACTTTCGCCACTTGGCTTTATCGCGCCTTGATGTTCCTTGTGGTGTCTTGCCCTTGCGCCTTGGTCATCAGCGTGCCGCTCACTTTCTTTGGTGGCATTGGCGGGGCTTCGCGCAAAGGCATTCTTGTCAAAGGCGCGAATTACATGGATGTGTTGGCTAAGGTCGGGACGGTGGTTTTCGACAAGACTGGCACATTGACTCATGGACAATTCGCTGTTACTGCAATCCATTCAGGACAATCAGATTGTAAGACCGAAATCGCTGATTCACAAAACTCTCAACTCTCAACACTCAACTCTCAACTATTGCACCTCGCCGCTCATGTGGAGCATTTTTCCACGCATCCCATTGGAGCCGCTTTGCGCGATGCTTTCCCCGATGAGGCAACAGACGGTTGCAAATTGAGTGATGTGGAAGAGATTGCTGGTCAAGGGATTCGGGCCAAAGTGGAGGACAAGACCGTTTGCGTAGGCAACGCGAAGATGATGGACGCGATTGGGGCAAAATGGCGCGATTGTGAACATGTCGGCACGATTATTCATGTGGCCATCGATGGGGAATACGCGGGTCATATCGTCATCAACGACAAAATCAAAGAAGACAGTGCGGAAGCCATTGCCGAATTGAAATCTTTGGGCGTGAGCCGCACCGTAATGCTCACCGGCGACCGCAAGGAAGTAGGCGAGGATGTGGCCAAGAAACTCCAACTTTCTGAATATCATGCTGAATTGATGCCCGCCGACAAGGTCGTTTATGTAGATGAATTGCTTAACTCTAAACCCTCAACCCTTAACTCTCAACTCGCCTTCGTAGGCGACGGTATCAACGATGCCCCCGTGTTGGCTCGCGCCGATGTGGGCATTGCGATGGGCGGTCTCGGCAGCGATGCCGCCATCGAAGCAGCCGATGTGGTTTTGATGGACGACAAACCCTCAAAAATCGCCCTTGCCATTCGCATTGCGCGACGCACGATAAGGATTGCCAAGCAAAATGTGTGGTTCGCCATTGGTGTGAAAGTGGCGGTACTTGTCTTAGCCGCTTTGGGCATTGGCACCATGTGGATGGCCGTTTTTGCCGATGTGGGTGTCACGGTTTTGGCTGTTCTGAACGCTATGCGGGCGTTGAGAGTGGATTGAGTGTTTTTTTTTGTATTTTTGCGGTGTTGAAATTTAGAACAATAACGCAATAAAGTCAATTATGAAACGGATCCTATTAGCGATGTTTGCCACCATCATGTTTTGTGGCAGCCTTCAAGTCAAAGGTCAAAATGAAGATGTTACGCTGTATTTCAGTGAAGAAGAAATGCCTAACCTCATCAAGTGCCTACCGGCCCCGCCTGACACCATCGGGACGGATTTCGGCAATGACATCATGCGTTACATGTGGGGCAAAACGCAACGCAACGATGCGGAACGCGCCGCTCTCGTGTTTCGTGACGCTGTTTGGAACTACGATTCGCTCTTTGCAGTTTTTAGCGTGCCTTTCGGTCTCGAAGTTTCCAAAGATGGCACCCCTGAAATCTACAGATTCATGGTGAACAGCCTTTCTACTATCGACCAAACTCGTGTCAAGCCAAAGGCATTCTACCATCGCAAGCGCCCGTTTGAGCGTTTCCATGAACACATGCTTACGAGGTATGAAGAGGCTGAATTGTCGGGTGAAGGCTCCTATCCATCGGGTCACAGCCAACGTGGTTATGCCGCCGCTTTGTTGTTCTCCGAGATCAATCCGGCCAACGCCGACACCATTATGGCGCGAGGCTATATGTATGGCGAAAGTCGTGTCATTGCAGGTGCCCATTGGCAGAGCGATGTGGATGCCAGCCGTCTTTGTGCCGCCATCGGCTTGTCCCGTCTTCACACCAGTCCCGCTTTTCTTGCGCAACTTGGCAAGGCTCAAGCCGAATTCAAACGGTTGACAAAGGTATTGCCGCCGACGGAGGATTGCAGCCAGTTTGTGAATTTGGCCGATGCCGTACCCGATGCCATTTTGGAGATTCGCTATTACAGCACCTTCAACTTCGTCGGGACAAGGATAGACGGCTATTTGGAGCCAGTAGCATTGCTTACTCGTCAGGCTGCCGACAGCCTTCGCGCCGTGAGCGACGATTTGAAGAAGCAAGGCTACCGCCTGAAGATTTACGATGCCTATCGCCCACAGTGCGCCGTCAACCATTTTGTGCGTTGGGCCTCCAATGTCAACGACACATTGATGAAACCTTATTTCTATCCTCAAGTGCCTCGAAACAAACTCTTTGAGTTGGGCTATATCTCAAGCAAGAGCAGCCATACACGCGGCTCCACCGTCGACCTGACCCTTTTCGATATGGCGACGGAAAAGGAACTCGACATGGGTGGCACTTTCGACTGGTTAGGTCCAGAAAGCCATATTGATTACGGCGGCAATCCTAGCACGGGCAAATACAAGGCCAACAGCCGCATCACCGCCGAGCAGTTCTACAACCGCATGATTCTGCGGAAGGCTATGTTGCGCCACGGCTTCAAACCCATCGGCGTGGAATGGTGGCACTTCACCTTGAAGAACGAACCTTTCCCGGATACTTACTTCACTTTCCCGGTGAAGAAACTTGAACCTTAACCGTCATCTTCGTCGAAAAAAGGAACTCAGGTATTCCGATTTGTTCAAAGTGTTTTCAACTGCTCCACATAGTCGTCGATACGGTGCAACTCCGTCGGGATGTCGATACCTTGTGGACATTCGGGTTTGCAGTGGCCGCAGCCGATGCAGTGGCTTGCCTGCCTCAAGGCAGGTATGTTGCGGTCGTAGCCGATGAGGAAACGCTTTCGGGCTTCCCAGTATTCTTTCGCTTCGCGGTTTCCGGCGGGCATGGCTCCATCGGTGATGCTCTTGTTGTAGTAGCCGAAAATGGCGGGAATGTTCAGCCCGTAAGGGCATGGCATACAGTAGTTGCAGGCGGTGCAAGGCACGATTTTCAGTTCCATCATCTCTTCGGCAATCTTCATCAGGAACTCATCTTCCTCCGGCGTGATGGGGCGCAATGGTGAATATGTGGCTACATTCTGCACCAAATGCTCCATGTAGGTCATGCCGCTGAGTACGACGAGGACACCTTCTTGCGTGCCGGCATAGCGGAAGGCCCAACGCGCGACGGGCGTTTCAGGCTCGCGCTCCTTCATCTGCTTCACGATGTAGTCGGGCTGGTCGGCCAAGCGGCCTCCAAGCAAAGGCTCCATGATGACCACGGGAATACCGCGACGGTGCAGTTCGTTGTAGAGATAAGAGGCATCGGTGTTGCGCGTGTTATACTCGTCGGCATAATGCCAATCCACATAGTTCATCTGGATTTGGACGAAATCCCAATGGTAGCGGCCTTCGTCGTGCCAGCGCAACAGCATGTCGAAGATTTCCACGTCGCCGTGGTAGGAGAAGCCGAGGTTGCGGATGCGTCCTGCGTTTTTCTGCTCCACGAGCCAGTCCAAAATGCCGTTGTCCATGTAGCGGGTGTCAAACAATTGGTGGCTGTCCAAGTCTTTGGTCGTGCCGCCAATGCTGTGCAGCAAAAGATAGTCGACATAGTCGGTCTGCAACTCCTTCAGTGAGTTCTCGAACATGTTGATTGAGGCCTCTCGACTCCATGTCGACGGGCTGAAGTTCGACAATTTCGTTGCGATGTAATATGAATTGCGCGGATGTCGTGCCAATGCAATGCCCGTGGCGTGTTCCGAAAGGCCCTTGCAATAAGCCGGTGACGTGTCGAAATAGTTGACGCCATGCTCAAGGGCGTAGTCAATCTGCTGGTTGACCATCTCTTGGTCGATGTTGGCATCAGGATGGTCGCGGAAAGTGCCGCCGCCTTCCACTGGGAGGCGCATCATGCCGTAGCCCAAGATGGAGACTTTGTCGCCCGTGTTGGGATTGGTGCGGTAGGTCATTTCGCCTTGACCGTCGAGGATGCCCGTCAGGGGCTGGGGCTTTTCGTCGCCCGATTTGCAGGCGGAAAGCACCACTGATGTGGCCATTGCCGCGCCGCCGATATGTTTGATGAATTCTCTTCTGTCCATTGTATTGTTTATTGGTGAATTTATATTTTTTTATGCAGGGGTTTACACCACCTGCCTATTGTTCTGTCGTCCCTACGGGACTAACCTAAACTGTCAATTTTCAACTATCAACTGTCAACTGATTTGGTGCATTTCATTACCCTCAACATAAATCGCGCTGAACGGTCGGGCAGGGCAGAGGTGTTCACAGGCACCGCAGCCGATGCACTTGTTTTCGTCCACGGCGGGCACTTGCATCGTGCCATTCGGGCCTTCATAATCAATCATTAGGATGGCTCCCGTTGGGCAGTGGCGGGCGCAATTGCCACAACTGACACCATCGCGAAGCACAACACAATTCTCCTTGATCCACACGGCATGACCAACATGGATGGTGGTCTTTTCCTCGCGCGAAATGGGCTTGATGGCACCAGCGGGGCAAACCTCGCTGCACCTTGTACATTCGGGACGGCAATAGCCGCGCTCAAACGACATGACGGGCTGCATAAGTTTCATAAAGTCGGTGGAGGGACGCAGCACATTGTTCGGACAACTCGAAACGCAGAGTTGGCAAGCCGTGCAATGCTTTACAAAATGGCGCGCCGACACCGACCCCGGAGGCGTTACAGGTGTTTGACGCTTCGGGGCTTTCTTGTCCTCGATAGCCGCCAAACCGCCATCCACTTTCATTTGGGTTTGGGCGAAGGCCGCTGTTGTGCCTGCTACTGCTGCGCCAACGAGGAAAGCGCGGCGTTCCGTATCAACGGGTTTGGATTCAGATGGAGCTTTTTTGGTGGTGTAATGCAGCGCGTCGAACTTGCATTTGTCTAAGCAATCGCCGCAAACCACGCAACGCGAGTAGTCCACCGTACCGTTCTTGAAATCAATGGCTTGCGCCTTGCAGTTCTTTTCACATATCCCGCAATTTTTACACTTGTCCTTGTTGAAACGGACGCGGAATCCAAATCCAGGGATACGCGAAATGAAACTGAGGGTGGTGCCGACAGGGCAGATGGTGTTACAATAGATTCGGCCTTTGCGCCAAGCGAGGAAGGCCAATATTAATAAGGTGAGGATGGCTACCACGAAAGTCGTCACGCTGCGCGTCCAGATTTGGACTTCGGTGAAATTGTAGCGGTCGTTCGCGGCATCCATCGAGGCAAGCCAGTTGTTCAGCATGTCATACAAAGGCTTGAACAGGCTGTTCACGATGCGGCTGTAGGCACTGTATGGCTCAAACAAGGTCGTGACAGGTGCAAAACCGATGATTATCGCAAGGGCGAACACGCCGAGGAAACCATAGCGCAGCACTTTGTTTTCCTTGGCGTAACTGAAACGGTTTTTCTTGGCTTTGCCACCGAGCCACGAGAAGAAATCTTGCATGATGCCCAAAGGACAAATTACGCTGCAATAGATTCTCCCGAAAGTGTAGGTGAGCCAAAAGTGGAGTAAAATCACAGGGATGAGGTTCAAGGCCAACAAGGCAGGCAAAAACTGGATTTTGGCCACCCAGCCGGCCCAAAGATGCACTCGGAATCCAATGCCTAGCAAGAGCAAGGTCACTAAAGTCATTGTGACCACTTGAAGTGAAATTCTGATTTTTCTTAGCATATTGTTATGATTTTGAGTTAGTTCGTTTTACAATGAGTATACTTGCTTCATAAAGCAGATAAATCGGCAAGGTGACGAGCATCAAGGTCACAGCGTCGCCAGTCGGAGTGATGACGGCTGCCACGATGGCAATGGCCACAATCGCGTGCCGACGGTATTTCTTGAGCGTTTCGGCTTGCAAAAGCCCGGCCTTGGCCAAAAGATAGTTGACGATGGGAATCTCGAACAAAATACCCATCAAAATGCTGAGCATCAGCAGAGTGGAAATGTAGGATGACAGCGAAATCTGGTTTTTCACCTCCTCGTACACCTGATAATTGTTGAGGAAGCGGAACGAAAAAGGGAAGATGACGAAGTAGTTCATCAGCACGCCGAGGACGAACAGGAAAGTGCCCCATATTAATATAGGTGCAGCATGGCGTTTTTCCTTGTCGTAGAGTGCGGGCGCGACGAAGCCATACGCTTGCACGATGAGGTAGGGCGAAACCACCACAAGTCCCGCCCAAAGCGCCACTTTGATGTGCGTCATGAACTGCGCCGCCAATTCCGTGTTGATGAACGAAGCCTGAAAACTGCTGGGGCAAAGCGACTGCCAACCCGTTTGGGCGCACAGCCAAGCCATCAGCCGATACGAGAGGAAGTCGTCTCGCGACGGGGCAAAGAGCAGGCCGAACAATACCTCCTTGAAACAGAAGGCCGCCACGGCTCCTATGGCCCAAGCTATCAGGCAGCGGAACAGCACTTTCCGAAGCACATCCAAATGGTCCCAGAAACTGCTGACCTCCCGCTCGCTCATCCCTTCGCGTCTTTTGGCTTATCTTCCTTGATTTCAGGCTCTTCAACGCCATTCACGCCGTCTTTGAAACTTTTAACGCCTTTGCCCAAACCTTTCATCAGTTCGGGGATTTTCTTGCCTCCGAACAACAATAGCACAAGCGCGACAATGATGATGATTTCAGTCGTTCCAATGGTAAGTAATTGCATAGTATTGAGGGTTAGTTAGTTTGAAACTGCAAAAATAGGAAAAAGATGCTTTTTTGTCAAATGATTTGCAGTAGATTCAAAACTTTTCAATTTTCTGCACTTTTTTTGTTGAGCAAAAAGAAAAAGTTGTACTTTTGCGCCCTCAAATCAATTCAATTAGTTACTAACCATTTAAAAGAAGGAAGTGTTTTAAAATGATTATTATTCCTGTAAAAGAAGGCGAAAGCATCGACAGAGCTTTGAAGCGCTACAAGAGAAAGTATGAAAAAACCGGCGTCGTGAAGGAATTGCGCGCCCGTCAACAATTCACCAAGCCCTCAGTCATCAAGCGTGCACAGCTGATGAAGGCTATCTATGTGCAGAAACTTCGTGAGGCTGAGCAGAATATGTGATTCATTCCGAACTTGTTGCGGAATCGCCCGCTTAGGAAAATAATTTTTTTAGGCAAACTTCGCCGTGAATTGGTAATTTATTACTAATTTTACGGCGAAGTTTTTGTTATGCTCACCAACGAGTTCATATCATACCTCCAAGCGGAAAAACGCTTTTCGGCACTGACGGTTGAAGCCTATCAACGCGACATGGCGCAATTTGC
>Ga0326514_10001752_pt1 | contig 13980 bp, 14 predicted proteins | sample 3_2548_0518_D_FD_203653 | JGI IMG/M metagenome (GOLD analysis project Ga0326514, IMG submission 203653) | Bovine rumen microbial communities from UC Davis, California, United States - 3_2548_0518 | ecosystem: Host-associated > Mammals > Digestive system > Stomach > Rumen | place: USA...
TATAAGTGAGGAAGGTCCTGACCATAACAAAAGTTTTATAGTGGAAGTCACTCTCAATTCGCAGGTTATCGGAAAGGGTAAAGGTCACAGCAAAAAAGAGGCGGAACAGCTTGCCGCTAAAGAGGCTCTGGAGCTTATGGGATATGAAACATTCTAATATTTCGGTTTTTATTCCGCACGTTGGTTGTCCGCATACCTGTAGTTTCTGTAATCAGCGTACCATAAGCGGTAAGCAACATTCCCCTACGGGAACTGAAGTAAAAGAAATATGCAGAAAGGCTTTTGAAGAAGTAAAAAATCCGCAGAATACCGAAATTGCATTTTTCGGCGGAAGTTTTACTGCTGTTCCTATGGACTACATGATTGAACTGCTTGAATCCGTACAGGAATTTATAGGCGAAAATAAATTCAGAGGTATCAGAATTTCAACCCGTCCCGACTGTATCAGCCGTGAGATACTTGACATTCTGAAAAGATACAATGTAACGGCAATTGAACTCGGAGCCCAGTCGATGTCTGATGAGGTTCTTGAAGCGAATGAAAGAGGACATACCGTTCAGGACGTTGTAAATGCAAGCGGTCTTATAAAGGAATACGGCTTTGAACTCGGCTTGCAGATGATGACGGGTCTTTATAAAGATGATTCCCCATACCATACAATGAGGGAAATAATTAAAATTAATCCCGATACAGTGAGAATATATCCTGTTGTGGTACTGAAAGGCACAAGGCTTGCTGAACTTTATGAAAAAGGTGAATACAAACTTATTCCGTTTGATGAAATGGTAAGGATTTGTGCGGAACTGATGTATAATTTTATGAAATCGGGTATAAAAGTCATAAAATGCGGACTTCATGCGAGCGAATTTGTCGAAAGGGATATGGTTGCAGGTTACTATCACCCTTCATTCCGTGAACTCTGTGAAACTTATAATTACAGAACTTTTATCGAATCCGCTTTATTGGATAAGTATATTCAGTCGGACGGTGCAAAAAGTTCTGACGTATATGAAAAACTTTCAGGGAAAAACTTTGTCATTGAAGTAAATGATAAATGTATAAGCAAGGCAACAGGTCAGAAGAGGTCGAATACCGAGTATTTCAGAAAAAAGGGAATCGGTCTGAAAATAGTCGGAAATCCTGATATAGAGATTTATAAATGCTGTATAAAGGAGTGAATGAATGTATCTTAAATCACTTGAAATACAAGGGTTCAAGTCTTTTCCCGACAAGATAACGCTTAGTTTTGATAAAGGTCTGACTGCTGTAGTCGGACCTAACGGCAGCGGAAAAAGTAACATCGGTGATTCTGTTCGCTGGGTACTTGGTGAGCAGTCCACAAAAACTCTCAGGGGCAGTAAGATGGAAGACGTTATTTTTTGCGGTACTGTTTCAAGAAAACCAATGGGTTTTGCCTCTGTTACTCTTAATATAGACAATTCAGATTCTGTTCTTCAGGAAGATTCAGATGAAGTATCCGTTACAAGAAAGCTATACCGCAGCGGTGAAAGCGAATACATGATAAACGGCAGACAGGTAAGGCTTAAAGATATAAATGAACTCTTTATGGATACGGGGCTTGGTCGTGACGGATATTCCATAATAGGACAGGGCAGAATCGCTGAAATAATAGGAGCAAAAAGCGGTGAAAGACGTGATATTTTTGAGGAGGCAGCAGGAATTTCCAAATTCCGTTTCAGGAAAATTGAGGCTGAAAGAAAACTTTCCTCTGCACAGGAAAATATATTGCGTCTTGAAGATATTCTTTCTGAACTCGAAAGCCGTATAGTTCCTTTGAAATCTCAGGCACAGAAAGCGGAAAAATTTCTTGTTCTTGCGGAAGAAAGAAAACAGCTTGAAGTGTCTTTATGGGTCGCAAATCTCGACTTGCTGAAAGAAAAACAGCTTGGTCTTGAAGATAGAATTTTGTCAGACAAGGCAGAGTATCAGAACATTGAAAACGATATTCGGAAAGAAGAGGAAAAATTTCAGGTCGGATACAGAAAAATGCAGGAATGTACTGTTAAATCCGATGAGATAAGAAGAAAAATGCTCGAAGAAGAAAAAGAAGCTTCCAGAAAAAAATCCGATATCGCTGTTTACGAAAATGACATAAAACACTGCAATGAGGCAATAGAAACGGCAAAGTCCGGAATCAAGTCAACGGAAGATAAAAAATCCGAAATCCTTGAAAGAAAAACTTCAACAGAAAAAAAAGTACTGAAATTAAAAAATGATATTTTATCCGTTGAAAATGAAATTTCTTCGGCAGAATCGGAATATCAGTCGGTGGAACTGAAAAGCAACAGCAAAGGCAATGAAATAAACAGTCTGAAAAATGAAATAAATCTGCTTGATATAAAGCGTAATGAATTTTCGTTCACAATGCGTTCAGCCGAAAAAATATTGGAAGATGAAAAAAAACGTCTCGAAAACATAAAAAACAGTACCGAAAATACTGAAAAAAATCTTTGCGAATACCGTTCAAAAACTGATGTTTGCCGTAGGGAAATAAACGAAAACACAGAAAAAATAAAAGGTATTGAAAATAAGAAAAATGGTCTTGAAAAGCTTTATTCTTCAAGAAAACAGGCATTTGAACAGTCAAAAAACGAACTTGAAAGAGTTCTTTATGAAATTAAAGACCGTCAGCAAAGAATAAAAATACTTCGTGACCTCGAAAACAGTCTGGAAGGTTTTGCAGGAAGTGTAAAAATTATAATGAAAGCCGTCAGACAGGGCAGACTCAGCGGTATTTACGGAACTGTCGCACAGAATATAAACGTTGAAAAACAGTATGCACTTGCAGTTGAAACGGCTCTTGGCGGAAGTATGCAGAATATAATCGCAGAAAATGAGGATATTGCCAAAAGGTGCATAAGGTATCTTAAAGAACTTAACGGCGGACGTGCAACTTTCTTACCGCTTACTTCCGTAAAAGGTCACGAACTCAGTGAAAGCGGTCTTGAAGAATGTACGGGATTTGTTTCCGTTGCAAGCCGTATAATAAAATATGACCCGAAATTTTCAGGGGTTATAAGTTCCTTGCTGGGCAGAACTGTAATAGCGGAAGATATTGATTCAGCGGTTCTGATTGCAAAAAGATATTCGTACAGGTTCAGGATAGTCACGCTTGACGGACAGGTAATAAATGCAGGAGGTTCTTTCACGGGAGGTTCTGCACAGAAATCGGCAGGAGTTATAACAAGAAAAAACGAAACTGAAAGTCTTGAAAAAGATATTGAAAAGCTTTCTGCTGAACGTGATGTCTTAAAGGAAAAATCAGAAAAATTAAGGGCGGAATCCGAAAAGTTAAGGTATGATACGGAAAATGCTGGCAATGAACTCAATATACTTAAAAACAAAGGTGTAAGGCTTGAAGCTGAAATAGCAAGTCTTTCCGCACTTTCAGAACAGATGAGTATGCAGTCTGAAAATTCTGAAAAACTTATAGCCGATTCCGAAAGAAAAATATCGGAATCACTCGAAACTTTAAAGCGGTCCGAAAAGTCATTGGCAGAAATTCAGAAAGTATCTGCGGATAAGGAAAAATTACTTGAAAATCTTAGTGCTGAACGTGAAAAATCCAGACTCGAAAGAGCTGAACTTTCCGAAAAGCTTTCTTCACTCCGTATGAAAGCCGTGGAAATTCAAAAAGACGTTCAGGTACATGAAACGGAAATTCTTCATTATCAGGAAAATGCAGAAAATCTTGATGAGACGGCAAAGCATTATCAGAATGAAATAAAGCGTCAGCAGGAAACTGTAAACCGTAAGATTTACGATATAGAAAGAATAAAGTCCGAACTTTCACAGGGTAAGGACAATACTGAAAAATATCTTTCTGAAATAAAATATTATCAGGATATGCACAACGAACAGACAAGACTTGTAAATGAAATTCAGAAAGGCATGAAAAGTCTTAACGATTCAAAGGAAAAATTTTCAGGGGAAATTACAAGGCTCGAAGAACGCAGGGAAAGCGTTTGCAGAGATATTGACTATATCATAAAACAGCTTATGGAAGTCTACAGCCTTACACGTTCGGAAGCCGTTGCAATTGCTGTAAAACCCGATAATATGGAAAAAGCACAGATTAAACTCAATGAGATAAAAAGTAAAATACATTCGCTGGGCAGTGTCAATATAAGTGCTGTTGACGAATACAGGGAAGTTTCAGAAAGATATGAATTTCTTTCGGGACAGCTTTCAGATGTTCGGAAGTCAAAAGCGGAACTCGAAAAAATTATTTTGTCTCTTACTGATGAAATGAAAAGAATTTTCAGTGAAAGCTTCAGCATAATAAATACAAATTTCAAAGAGATATTCAGGGAACTTTTCGGTGGCGGAAATGCCGAACTCATTCTTACAGACCCTGAAAATGTACTTGAATCGGGTATTGAAATAAGTGCTGCTCCCCCCGGAAAAGTTATAAGGAATCTCATTTCGCTTTCAGGCGGTGAACAGGCATTTGTCGCAATAGCAATATATTTTGCAATATTGAAATTACGTCCTGCACCTTTCTGTATTCTTGACGAAATAGATGCCGCACTTGATGAGGTAAACGTAAGGAAGTATGCACAGTATCTTAAAAAATTTACCAGAACAACACAGTTTATACTTGTTACTCACAGGCGTTCGGCTATGGAAGAGGCAAATGTTCTTTACGGTGTTACCATGCAGGAAGACGGTATTTCCAAACTGCTTAAAATGGAACAGATTGATTTTCAGGAAGATATTGCCGATGTACAGTGACATGGGCTATAAAACTAAGAGGAGGAATTTATGAGTATTTTTTCTAAAATTGCGGAAGGTCTGAGAAGAACAAGAGACAGTCTTTTCGGAAGTCTGCAAAGAATATTCAATTCTTTTACCAAAATAGATGAGGAACTTTTTGAGGAACTTGAAGAAACAATGATTATGAGTGACATAGGCGTTGAGACTTCCGAGGAAATATGTAATCAGCTCAGAAAGAAAATCAAGGAAAGAGGTATCACAGACCCTAAAGAAATCATGAATCTTATTCATGAGGTTATAGCCGAAATGATGGGGGACGATACAGGACTTGACCTGACTGTTTCACCAGCCGTGATAATGGTAATAGGTGTAAACGGAGCAGGAAAGACTACAACTATCGGTAAACTTTGTTATCAGTTCAAAAATGAGGGAAAAAAGGTACTTGTTGCAGCAGCGGATACATTCCGTGCGGCAGCAATCGACCAGTTGCAAGTATGGACTGACCGTGCAGGAGTAGACCTTGTAAAGCATACAGAGGGTTCAGACCCAGGAGCAGTAGTCTATGACGCTCTTGAAGCGGCAAAGGCAAGACAATGCGATGTTGTAATTATTGATACGGCAGGCAGACTTCACAACAAGAAAAATCTTATGGACGAACTCGCTAAAATCAACAGGATTATTGACAATAAAGCTGGCGAATGTTCAAGGGAAGTTCTTCTTGTACTTGATGCTACTACAGGTCAGAATGCAGTAAATCAGGCAAGGCTTTTCAGTGAAACTGCACCAATAACGGGTATAGTTCTTACGAAACTGGACGGCACAGCAAAAGGCGGTATAGTAATTTCGATTAAAAATGAACTCGGAATACCTGTAAAGCTTATAGGTGTGGGAGAAAAAATTGACGACTTACAGCCTTTTAACAGTAATATGTTCGTTGACGCTCTATTTGAAGTCTATGACAATTACGAAGATGAAGAAGATTCCGCAGAAGAAAATTCCGAAGAATATGAAGAATATTCCGAAGATGAACAGTCTGAACAAGATGAGGAATATCAGAAATCCGAAGAACTCTCCGAAACAGTACAGGAAGAAGAATCCGAAACAGATGTAACGGAACAGCAGTATGTTCAGGAAGATGAAGTTGAGGAAACAGAAGAAGTTCCCGAATCTGAACAGGAAGAAGAAACAGAAGAAATTGTCCCTGAACCTGAAAAGAAGAAAAAAGGATTTTTCAGCCGTCTTTTCGGCAGACAGAATAATCAGGAAACAGAAACAGATGAACATTCCGAAGAAACAGAAGAAAACCAGTCTACAGAAGATACTCTGACGGAAGATTCCTCTGAAAGTGATACATCAGAAACTGACAGTACAGATTATATGACAGAAGAACAGCAAACACCAGAATACGAAAATAATATTGAAGAGTCCGAAGAAATCGAGCAGGAATCCGAAGAAGAAACTTCCGAAGAAGTACAGGAAGAATCAGAACAGGAAGAAGAAACTGTTCCCGAACCCGAAAAGAAGAAAAAAGGATTTTTCAGCCGTCTCTTTGGCAGAAAGGAAGATAATGATGATTAAAAAAATTGTAATGGCTACAAATAATCTTCATAAGTTAAAGGAAGTAAGAGAGGTTCTCTCTCCCCTTGGAATAGAAGTTATTTCACAGATTGAAGCAGGTGCGGAAGTTCAGCCAGATGAAACAGGCAGAACTTTTCAGGATAATGCCATAATAAAGGCACAGGCTGTATATAATATAGTAAAAATTCCTACAATTGCAGATGACAGCGGACTTTGTGTAGATGCACTCTATGGAGCTCCAGGAGTTTATTCCGCAAGATATGCCCCTAAAGGTCAGGAATGTGCAAAACTCCTTAATGCTATGGACGATGTGCCTGAAAATCAGAGAAAAGCATATTTTGAATGCTGTATCGCATTTGTTGACGGCAGTGGTTCTATACAGGCTTTTGTAGGAAAATGCGAAGGCTATATAGCAACTGAAGCAAGAGGTAAAAACGGATTTGGCTATGACCCTGTATTCCTTTTCGGTGGAAAAACTCTTGCAGAAATGACTTCGGAAGAAAAAAATAAAATAAGTCACAGAGGTTCTGCACTCAGAAATCTCTATAACTATCTTAAAGAAAGAAATGGTGAAGAATAATGCTTACAAGTAAACAGAGAGCGTATTTAAGAGGATTAGCCTCGGATTACGATACAATATACCAGATAGGCAAAGGCGGAGTTACAGAGGCACTTTGCAAGGACGTTTCAGAGGCTCTCCGCAAAAGAGAACTTATAAAGTTAAAAGTCCTCGATAATTCAGGCTGGACTGCAAAGAAAGCTTCAGAAGCGGTTGCGGAAGCTACAGGTTCTGAAGTGGTACAGGTTATAGGTTCAAAGTTTGTACTTTTCAAGCGTAATCCTAAAGACCCTGTTATTGAAAACATTCCAAAGGAAAAGTAAAATGAAAATACTTATGATAAACGGTCAGAACCATAAAGGGACTACTTATCATACGGGTCGCATGATAGCCGAAAAATTAGCTGTTCCTGAGAATATAGAGGAAATTTTTCTGCCGAGGGATTTCGGAGAATTTTGTACAGGCTGTAACAACTGCTTTATGAAAAGTGAAAAAATGTGTCCGCACTATAAGAAAATCGGAGCAATTACGGAAAAAATAAAAAATGCGGATATACTTATTTTTACCACTCCCACTTATGTGTATCATTCCACTGGACAAATGAAGGCATTTCTTGACCATTACGGCTGGCTTTGGATAAATCACCGCATGAACGAAGGCATGATGAAAAAACAGGCTGTAATAGTGTCAACGGCAGCAGGAATGGGAACAAAATCGGCAATAAAGGATATTGCGGACAGTTGCTTTTTCTGGGGAATACCTAAAGTTTACAAGTACGGAAAATCTGTTTTTTCTGTTTCGTGGGAAAAAGTTACAAAAAAGCATAAGGCTGAAATTAAGAGAGATACCGCAGAAATCGCAGAAAAAATAAAATCCTGCAAAGTTCCGAAAGTACCTCTTAAAACAAAAGCATTTTTTATGCTTTCAAGATTCATGGTGAAAAAGGGTATGTTTGAAAGCGACAGACCTTACTGGGAGTCAAAAGGCTGGACGGCAGATGTTCGTCCTTGGAAACAGGGGTGATATTTGATGAAAATAGGAATATTCGGCGGAAGTTTCAATCCTGTACATAACGGTCATATACATCTTGCGGAATCAGCAGTTTCGGAGTTCATGCTTGACAAGGTTTATTTTGTTCCTTCGGGAATAAGTCCGCACAGGTCAAGTGCGGAATACGTTTCAGGTGCTGACAGGCTCGAAATGCTAAGGCTTGCAAGTCTGAACTATCCTGAATTTGAAGTATGTGACTATGAAATAAAATCGGAAAGAATAAGCTATACATATTATACCGTTGAACATTTCAGAAAAAATTTTCCTGATGATGAGCTTTTTCTTCTTATTGGCAGTGATATGCTTATGATATTTGAAACGTGGAACAATTTTGAGGAAATCATGAAAAATACTGTTCTTGCGGTTATTTCAAGGCATGAGGGCGATATCCGAAAGCTTGAGGAAAAAGCAGAATATCTTAGCAGATATGGCAAAATTCTTATAGGAAAATCATTGCCTGTTGAGCTATCTTCAACAGATATAAGAAAAAAAATTGCAAAAAATCAAAATTTCTCTTGCTATCTTGATGAAAATGTAGTACAATATATAAGATTAAAGAAACTGTATAAATAGATAGAGGTGAGTTTTTGCTTTATAATATTGACGAAAAGAAAAAATTCCTCAAAACACATCTTTCACAGAAACGTTATCAGCATTCCCTGAACGTTGCAACAGAATGTGAGAAACTTGCTGAAAAATATGGTGAAGACCCCGAAAAAGCTTATTTTGCAGGACTTCTTCACGATATATGCAAGGAACTTCCTCATGAGGAACAAAAAGAACTTGTTCTTGCAAGCGGATTTACAGTATGCCGTGAAGAACTTGAAACACGTTCTCTTCTGCACGGCATAGCAGGGGCTTATTTTGTAAAGAAAAATTTCGGGGTTGAGGATATAGACATACTTAATGCTATAAGATTTCATACAGTCGGCAGGGCAGGAATGTCCAGACTTGAAGAAATCGTTTATCTTGGGGATATGATTTCGGCAGAAAGAGATTACAAGGAAGTTGACAGAATGCGTAAGGTTACTTATACAAATCTTGATACTGCTATGCTGGAAGCATTTACTTTTTCCATAAAGTCTGTTATTAAAAAAGGCGGACTTTTACCTTTGTGTACTGTGGAAGGCTATAACTTCTACAAGAGGCTTTTAAAGTATGAAGGCTGAAAATAACCGAAATCAGAAAAGAGGATTTTGATTTTAATGAAACATGATGATATAAATTCCGAAAGCGTCCAGCAGGAAAAACCGCTGAGGAAATTGGTAAAAGTAAAAAATAAAAAACACCATGAAAACCTTTCGCCTGATAATGAGGATTCAGGAAAGGTACTTGTATTTTCAAAAAACAGCGTCCGTGGAAAGTATGATGCAAAGTCTAAGCTGACTTACAACAGGGAAGAGGCTACTTCTCCTATAGAATGGAAAGAATATCACGGTGAACATTCCTCTGAAAAAAAGAAAATTACTGACAGCGAAACCGTCCAGTATACTGCAAGGCACGAAAAACTTCCCGATGAACATGAAAACAGTTTCCGCAATAACAGTACAGGAATAAACCGTCCTCTTGTCAATACGAAAAAAATGATGTCCGTAAGGAAAAAGAATGCTGATGTAAGGTTTACCGAAAAAAGACCTGATATTCCTAAGCAGATTCCTATTCCCGAAGATAATTTTTCATCTGAACCCTTTGTATTTGACATACAGTTTTCACAGCCCGAAAGAAAAAAGTCCAAACCAATAAATACAACAGTTATTTCAGAAGAAATTGTTGTTAATAAACCTGTATCTCAGCCCGTTAAGAACATTTCCCACAATGTCGGAATGACGGAAACAAGAAATGAAAAATCTTCAAAGCCTGAAATTCAAGGAACTCCTGCAAGGGAAAAGACTTCCGCAAAAGCCATAAAAAGCAAAAGTACTTCAAAAAATAAGCCTTGGAAAGATATTCTTGTAAAAATCGGAGCTGTGACGGCAAGTATAGTTATAGTCGGGGCTTTGATTCTAAATATGCCCATTATCAAGGACAGCAAAACCGATAAGAGAATTTCAATTATCCGTATGTTCAAGACGTGGCAGCCTCTTGTGGAAAATGAGGGCGAACTCGAACCAAATACAATGAAACTTAATATCGACCCTGAACGTTCTCTTCCTGATTTTTCAGACGGTCTTGACCTCCCACAGCTTATTGAGGGACAGTTCAGTGTTCTTCTTCTCGGATTTGACGAAGATGTTTTCAATACGGACGTTATATGGGTTGTACAGTTTGACATAGGTCATGCAGGAATAAATATATTGCAGATACCAAGAGATACTTTTGTTCCCGACTATACAACGGGATATACGGGCAAAATAAACAGTGTATATTCAATGGGTGACCCTTATATACTTCCTCCTATACAGCGTGTTGTAAATACAATTCAGGACAATTTCGGCATACCTATAGATGCTTATGTAACAACAACCTGTTTTGACATTGTGGATATGGTTGACATTATCGGCGGTATTCCTATAACGATTGACAACGAAATTATATATGAAGCTGATAAGATAATTCCAGCAGGCGATATTGTTCTTAACGGTCAGCAGGCGGAATGGTTTGTACGTTTCAGAAGAGAATGGTTACAGGGCGATATAGGAAGAATGCAGAACCAAAGAAGATTTATGGCGGCAGCTATGCAGAAACTTCTCAGCATTGTAAGAGATGAGGGCAGACTTAAACTTTACAGCTACATGAAACAGATTTATGACAATGAATATATATATACTGACCTCAGTCTTGAAAATATGAGTATGCTTGCTGACTTTGCTGCAACTATGACTATGGAAAGCGTACAGGTCAATATGATTCCTGGTGAAGATGCGGAATATTATGCCGAGGACGGTGTAAAGTATGATGTTTATTCCGTTCATAAGCAGGAAATGATAGATATGCTTAATGCCTATTTCAGACCCTATCAGAGACAAATGACTGAATGGGATACCGAAATAACAGAACTTGCAGAATATCACAGCCACAGTATATACGACGATACAGGTGCTACTCTTGAAGAATTACAGGAAGCTACCGAACCCCTCAGAGACCCTGATAAAAAACCAGAATGGAAGGAATGATTAAAATGACTCAGGAAGAAAAACTCGAACTTATCATCAGAACCCTTGACATGAAAAAAGGTGAGGATATTCAGGTGCTGAAAATTTCAGACCTTACTATACTTGCCGATTATTTCGTTATTGTGAACGGTACAAGCAACACTCATGCAAGAACCCTTGCTGATGAAGTTGATTTCAGACTTTCACAGAAAGGCATTGAACCCGAAAGACGTGAGGCAGATACTGGCAATACATGGATTATTCTTGACTATGCGGATATAATAGTCCATGTTTTCTACAAGGAAACAAGGGATTTCTATAAGCTTGAAGGCGTATGGGCTGACGGTGAACCCGTTGACATAAGCCGTTTCATTGAAAAGGAGTAATATTATGAAAACAAACAATCAGCAGGGAAGACGTTTTGTACTTGTAATTGCCATTTATTTTGTAATAAAACTTATTCTTAACGGTATTCTTTTCAAAACTACTACACCTGGAAGTTTTATTTTTGATGCTATTATTCTTGCATCGCTTTATACGGGCATGGATAAGCTGAACTATGTGGGAGCTGTATTTATAGGTCTGATGATGCTTTCAGGGTTCAAATATATCGGAAATAAAATGTATGACGCTTCAACTCTCCGTACTGTTTTCTATATCATAGAAACCATACTTGACATCGGCTGTGTTGTTGCACTTGTCTTGCAGAAAGACATCAAAGAACACTTTACTAACAAGTGGAGTCAGATTCTTGACCTTATGGATAAGGGCGACAGCGAAAACAAACAGTGAAAACATTGTTTCAGAATATATAAAACATATATATCTGACAAATAAAAATGTTAATATTGTTGCAAAATAACGAATTTTCGATTCTAAAAAAAAATACTTGACATAATTGAAAAAATATGGTATAATAATCTATATTCATCTGGACTATTAATTCAGATTTGTTATTCTGCGGTGCTTTTTGAGGTACAAGCTGTCTGACACTCGCAAGAGTGATTAGCATAGAAGCCCGAGGTTAGCTTTGGGCAACCTCTGAAAAAGGGAGGGAAAGATAAATGGCAGAAGTTCGTGTTGGCAAGAATGAATCTTTAGACACTGCTCTTAAAAGATTTAAAAGGTCGTGTGCCAAGGACGGCGTTATTGCTGAAGTTCGTAAAAGAGAACATTACGAAAAGCCTTCAGTAAAGCGTAAGAAAAAGTCTGAGGCAGCCCGCAAGCGTAAATATTGATTTTGCGTGTACACATTATGTAAATAACGATGAAAGCGGGCTTAGGCTCGCTTTTTTCAACAAAATTTTGAATACGTCCCTTGCGTGTCCGAATTTGAACAGGTGGAATTTTTATGAGTATGATTCAGAAAATTATTAACGCTGAAATGGATTACTGTTTCAGGAAAACTATAAATATAACTCCTCAGTTTCTTAAAAAAAGGAATATAAAAGGTCTTATACTTGACGTTGACAATACACTTGCCGTTCATGACGGTCTTACACCTGCCGAGAGTGTACCAGAATGGATTGAACTTATGAAAAAACATGGCATAAAACTTATAATAGTGTCGAACAATAATTCTGAACGTGTCAAGCCTTTTGCGGATAAACTCGGCATTGATTTTGTCTGCGACAGCGGTAAGCCTCTTAAAAGAGGTTATGAGTCAGCACTCGCAAAAATGAAACTTGAAAAATCTGAAACTGCCTCTGTCGGAGACCAGATTTTTACGGATATATGGGGCGGTAATTTTTATGGTATAAGAACCATTTACGTTAAGCCCATTGAAAAGGAAGACAAAAGCAAACGCTTTATAAGATTTAAAAGAGTTCTGGAAAAGCCTTTCCTGCCGAAAAGCTTTATTGACGATAAAAAGGAGAATAATAAATGAAAAAGATACTTGTTATACATGGTCCTAACCTCAATCTTCTCGGAGAAAGAGAACCTGGTATATATGGCAACGAAAATATAGAATCCCTTAACGCTGAAATAATCAGAAGGGCTAATATGAAAAATATGGAATGTGAAGTTTTCCAGTCTAACCACGAGGGAGAAATTATTGACAGACTTCATGAAGCAAGAAAAAATTTTGACGGTGTTATAATAAATGCAGGTGCTTACACTCATTACAGCTATGCCATAAGAGATGCAATTGCGGGTATAAAAATACCAGTGATAGAAGTGCATATAAGCAATATAAATTCAAGGGAAGAATTTCGTTCAAAGTCGGTGATAGCCCCCGTATGCCGTGGAAGTATATGCGGTTTCGGATTTTTAAGCTATTATCTTGCAGTAGAGGCTATGGCGGAACTTTAATTTTCGGGAGATTTTATTATGAACAGATTTGAAAAACTTTTTGAAAACATTCCTGTCGGAGTGGACAGCGTACTTATAACATCAGATGTGAACAGACGTTATTTTACAGGCATGAAGTCTTCTGACGGCACTGTTCTTGTGTTCAGGGACAAGGCATACCTGATTATTGATTTCAGATATATCGAAAAGGCAAGGGAAACTGTAAAAAATGCGGAAGTAATAGAACAGGAACACATTTATCGTCAGGTTGCGGAACTCCTTGAAAAACATTCCGCAAGGAATATGGCTGTTGAATCCCATACCATGACCATAAGCAGTCTGCATATATGGAAGAATAATCTCAGAAATACTGAAATAATAGATTCCGACCTCCTGAGCAACGCAATAAATACTCTCAGAATGTACAAAAGTGAAGATGAACTTGAATGTATCATAAAGGCACAGCGTATTGCGGAAAAATCCCTTGAAGAACTCAAGTCCTTTATAAAAGTCGGCAGAACTGAAAGAGAAATCGCTCTCGAACTCAACAGACTTATGTTTGAAAACGGTGCGGAAGATTTGTCTTTTGAAACAATAGTGCTTTCAGGAACAAATACTTCAATGCCTCACGGTGTGCCTTCTGATAAGAAAGTACAGTCAGGAGAATTTGTA
>Ga0326514_10001753_pt1 | contig 13980 bp, 30 predicted proteins | sample 3_2548_0518_D_FD_203653 | JGI IMG/M metagenome (GOLD analysis project Ga0326514, IMG submission 203653) | Bovine rumen microbial communities from UC Davis, California, United States - 3_2548_0518 | ecosystem: Host-associated > Mammals > Digestive system > Stomach > Rumen | place: USA...
AAAAGTAATTTTATAGCCTTTAGGGATTGGCCCATGCTCTTGCTGCCAGACAAGAATATGTTTCTTTTGCCATTGGTAGGGAGCTCTATGTTTTCGCTCCCCACCGCAAAACTCATTTGAAACCTTCACAAACCAGATAAATTTACCCTGATTCCCTGACTTTCTGATGCGCTCATCCCCGACGTTTAGCGCTCTGAATGAGTGACCATCAGGACGCAATCCTTTCATCCGAGATGTCCTTTCCATCAATAAGCATATACGCATATGACTTTTTGAGATTCTTGTTCTGGGCAAGAACTTTCTCTGTCTCAAGGATTAGCTTGCCATTGTTGATCATCTGCTTTGCCGTGTTCATGACGAGGCGGCTCTGCTCATTTTCCTGCTGACGTTCTTCTGGGGTGAGGTCATCACGGAGAGAAACGAGGATTCTTTCACCGAGGATGTCTTGAAGCTTCAAAAGGGTCATTATGCACTCTTCCTTTCATATTTTTCTACAAATGTTGTGATAGCTGCTTCCAGCAGGTCTTGCATGGACGCAAAGCACATTGACTCATACACTGACTGCACCCGTGATCGCAGGGAGTCATCGAGTCTGACGTACAGCCGGTTAGGTTTGTTTTTGTTCCCGTGCTTCTTATCTCCGATCCTAACGGAGATGGAGAGGCCTGGTGCTTTCCCGAACCTGTCTTCCAGAAGCTTCTCAGCTTCTGGAATCAGGCAGAGCGCATACTGTGCCGGGTTGCAGGCAAAGCTCATCTGGGCTTTGGTGAACCCCGGATACTCACGCGCAATCGCGGTTACCATGTCTTTCTGCTGGATGCCTGCAATATCTGCGTAACGGAGGTAGTCGATCATTCACTTGCTCCTTTCAGACATAATTCTGTACAAGTCGGTTTCTTTCTTCTTCTTACACAGGTCGCATTTAGCTGTGCCCGTACTATAAGGTTCCTTAACCACGACAAAGCCCATCAAGGACTCAGCGCACCTCACACAGAGCCTGAGAGTTTGAATTATCTTGCTCATATCATTGCCACCTTTGCTTTAAGCTCAGCAACGATGTCTTTGCCGGGGGCAGCCTTCCTTGCGGCACGCTGCTGAATTCTTGCCTGAGCCTCGTATTCCTTGGCAGAGATTATCGGAGCAGAGTTCTGTCTGCTGACCCACTGGCGGAGCTTCTCTTTCCAGTCGATAATGTAGCCGCCTCGGCCTTTGAAGTCCCCATAGTAGTCATAGAACTTCGTGAGGCTGATCTTGCCGAAGATGCCATTGTCTACTGCGTACTTGACAACTTCATCGAACGTGGGAGCTTTTTCAAATATCGGCGCGGAATCGACACTCATGAGAAGTAATCCTCCAATGACGGGAAAGTAGTTTTTACTCCCTCGTAGTTTATTTTTTGCAGCTTGTCCAGTTCTCTTGGTGTAAGCTGGACAAGAGGCTTGATCTTGCCTTTTACGGTGACGCTGCCTTCCACCCACTTTCCGTTTTTCTTGTACTTGCGATGCATAACGGATCGGATGCTGCGCAGCTGGAACACACCGTTTGGCCCGATTCCGCTTGGAACGTTCGTAACTGATATTCCAATCTTCGGCTGGGCCTTGCCTGGAGATTGGACAATCACAATCTCATACGGGCCGTTTTTGCTACGGCCCGTTTTGACTGCTTTGGCTACATAAGCTTGACCAACCCTGACCTCAGTCAAGGGAGATCACCGTCCTTTCTTTCGGCTGGTCATAGCCTTTTACGTCCTGAACCTCCTCTGCCGTCTGAAGCCCGCAGAGAACTTCCGGGCAGTATTCACGGCAGAAGAACGCAGCCGCCCTGTAATGGAACATCAGGTCAGGCATTGTCTTCCACTTGGACCCGGACTTGTTATCCCAGCCCTCGCCTCTGACCATATCCCAGGTAACGGCAGTTCCTTCGCAGACGATGTTGTCTGCCAGCCGGGTAGCCTTGCAGTAATATCCTCTAGTGTTGCCCTTGTCATCCACCAGCCGGACATACTCAAGAGGGGAGAACTTGCCGGAAGCGTTCACAGCAGCTGCGCAGAACTGACCGGACCAGCTGGGCTTGCCCTGAATCACATACAGATTCTGCATGACGTGGAGCAGACCGAAGTTCGTCCTGTTCGCCATCTCCATTGCGATCATGACCGACCACGGATCGTTTTTGTAGCTGTTGGGAACGAGTGCGGACTTGGACAATCCGCTTGCTGCGGAGAACACAGCAGCCAGCTGTTTCTTGTCCATCCAGTTGAATCTGTCAGCCGGAGCGAGCGCGTCCTCCTTCTTCGGCTCAAGCTGGGTTTCCTGTTCCTGCACGGTCTTCTGTTCGTCCATCACTTGTCTCCTTTCTTTTTTGCGATGATGTCATCCAGCGCAGAGAAGAACGTTTCGATTGCGTCGTCCAGCTCTTCGGAAATCACAGGCTTCTTTGCGTTTTCCGCTTCTTCTTCGAGGAACTTGTCGACGTCAATGTGATGCTTGGTCTTCAAAAACGCGGCGATACCTGCAAGGGTTCCCAGGTAATGCTTGTAAACATCCAGGGCGGCTTCCTCGGAGCGTTTCGCAGCCTCTCCGCAAAACGTAAGCATTAAGATTCCGATCTCTTCCTTCAGGGTTTCGGAATCGCCAGCGATTTTAAGTTCTCTTCCGCGATTGTTAACCTTCAGCATTTTTCTTTCTCCTTTTTCTTTTTGTTTTCTGAATCGCGTAGTGCATCGTGAGGCAGGCCTGAGCCAGCTCCTTGTTTTCCTCAAGCTGAATCAGTTTGTACGTACCATCTTTCTTCAGCTGCAACACCCACAGCTCTTCAACCGGCTTCTCCTTCTCAACAGCCAGTTTGTACAGATTGAGCTGAGCGGTATAGCAGAGCTTGTGAAGACCTGATATGTTTGCCGTCGTTTTGATATCCAGAACGACGGCCTTGCCATCCAACGAGCCATAGCGGTCAATCGTACCTGCATAGGGCGTTTCGTTGTCATGACCGTTGCACACAGCCCATTCGATCTTATCCCACTTGACCTCATGCTCTTTCATGAACGAGACATAGGCTTTAATGAAGCTCACAGTCTCATCGTCAACTTCCACCGATCCAAATTTATCCAGGGCTTCCGTAGCCTTGTGGACGCTCGTCCCACGCTTTGCTGCCTGATCCAGGAAGTACTGCGGGGTATCGGTGTACAACTCACGAGTCAGAAACCTTGTCAGCTCAGATACAGACGGAACCTCTTCACCATCAACCGTGTATTTGTGGCTGTCATCGTAGAACAGCAGAGTGGACATCAATCATCCCACCTTTCCCACACGCCCTCAAACGTTCCTTCATCCTCTGGCTGCTCATAACGCTCGTAATACGTGATATCCGCGTATGCGGCCAGAAAGGGGGCTTCTAGCGATTTGTCGTTGCAGGGGTATAAATCCATCTCCTTACCTCCTCCCGTTGGTTAAACTCGCTGTAAATTGCTCCTGCGTGACGTTAAGCGCCCAACACAGTCTGCGAATGTATTTCAGAGGCCATTCATCCGTGTGACGCTCGTTCATCAAGCGGGAAAACGTTCGTGTGCTGACTCCGATTACTCGTGCCAGTTCATAGTCGGGTTTATTTTCATGAACCTGGCGTTCGAGGATCAGAGCCTTGATCGGATCACGCTTTTGCGGGGTAGAAATCATCCGGATTCAGCCCCTTCTTCCTGAGACATGATCGAAGAGCCGTATCAATTTTCTTTTTCGTATAGTCCCGAATCGGCTCGGTTTTCAGGATACTATACAACCTTTGCCTGCTGAGACCTGCTTCACCCGCTAACTCGCTGTAGCTGATCCAGCAGCGGTGCATAACTGCCACCACGTTCCCTGACCACTCTGATAAGACGTCGCCGTTACCCAATTTCTTTGCTCCTTTCGAGTTCATGACATTCAACCTGTAAACTACAAAACTGTTGACATTTGACAACAGTATGTGCGATAATGTCACCGGTGATCTAAGCCTATTATCTCATAGCTGTTTACATTTTTACAGTTGACATTTGACAACAGTAGAGGGGCCATTATGAACTTCTTCGAGAACTTCTGCCATCAGTGTGATTTGAAGGGCGTCAAGCCAAGCAGAGCGCTTGAGGATGCAGGGCTGAGCAAATCTCTGTACCAGAAGTGGAGAGCGAAGCCTGACCGGATGCCATACGGTGATACAGTCAAGAAACTCTGCGATTATTTCGGGTGCTCTTATGACGCACTCGACAGCTCTGTGCCTGTTAACGGCGAGACCGATACGTATACTTTGCTGAATCAGTGCATTCTGGCTTTGCCTAAGAGGGATCGTGAACATCTCCTTTCCTACGTTCTGTTTACCTACCGTGAGGACCTGCCTGATGAAATGCAAACGCTGCGCTAGGCAGATTCCTGACAACTCTGCTTTCTGTAATTGGTGCGGAGCATATCAGCTTCGGAAGATTTCGGATGAGACCAAAGTCCCAACACCGAAGCAGCTTCCATCCGGCAGCTGGCGTATCTGGCTTGAACGGGAAAAGCTGAGCGTCGTCCGGAAGACGCCTGACGCCTGCCGAAAGGAAGCAATTCGTCTTCGCAAGCAGTGGCTGAAAGATGAAGCTGAGGGGAAACACGAGCCGCCTCCTCGAACCATCACCCTTGGGGAAGTTCTTGATACCTACATCGCTTCCAGAACCGCGACGCTTTCTGCCTCTACCATCTCCGGATACCAGAGCATTCGCGACAACCGATTCAGACTGCACATGGATGATGACGTTTCCCAACTCAATCCACAGCAGATCATTGACGATGAGATTGCACTTGGGATCGGCCCGAAGACAATTGCCAATGCCTGGCATCTCTGCGCAAGCGCTCTGAGTCAGGCGAAGGTTCAATTTGATTCTCCGAGGCTTCCACGGATCGTTAAGCATGAACGCGACTGGCTGGACTATAACCAAATCCAAACCTTCCTCAAGGCAATCGAGGGAAAACCATGCGAGCTGGGTGCGCTCCTTGCGCTCCATTCGCTGCGACGGTCTGAGCTGTTTGGACTCAAGACCGCCAATTATGATGCCAAGAAGCAGATCATCCATGTCAGGGGCGCCATGCTTTCTACCATTCAATCCGGCTGGGTTTATTCGGAGCTGAATAAAAACGACACATCCCGGAGAGATGTGCCGATTGTGATCCCTCGCCTGCATGAGCTGCTTCGGAAGGCTGATAAGAAATCCGAATTCGTCATTGGCGATACGCAGAAGAACCTGTATCGGGAGATCAATGCTGTCTGTCGCGACTGCGGTCTCCCGGAACCTGGGCTTCACGGATTACGTCACAGCTTTGCATCGCTTGCGTACCATCTTGGCTGGAAGAAGCTGAGTACACAGCAGATCGGCGGCTGGAAGAACAGCAAAGTCCTTGACCAGATATACACGCACAATGCTGATCTTGATGAAGACCTGAAAACCATGCGTGCCTATTTCGTGCAAGAAAACGACCAGCCATAATTGGCAGGAATCAGACAGATTTGTCCGATTCCAGACAGATCTGTCTGTCTACAAATGTCAACAGTAATTGGGGTACTTGTGATTTTCGCTGAAGTTGATTGGTCTCTGGCGAGTTGAGGGAAGAAGTACCTATAGGGGTTCAACTCCCCTCATCTCCACCACATTTACGGGGCTTTTGAGGCCCGTGCAAACGAACGTGCAAATAATCCCGCGTTTAATATGACCTATACGAGTTATATATAAATAAATTTATATATAACTCTATAGGTCATATTGCGTCTGTGCCTTTTGTGTCGTCCCACGGCGTCGGCTCATCCACCTTGTAGAAGCTGAACTCGAATCCGTACCGCTGCTTCGCGTCCAGCACTGCTGCGACCACGCCGGTGACTTCCGTTCCCGTACCTTCGCCATTCAGGTGCCCGTCATTCAGAACCTCCGGCACCCACGTCCACGTCTCCATATCCGCAGCTGCGGCAGACACATCATTGTCTTTTTCTTCCTCGTGGACGGAATCGTCGGTTAAACTTTCCGGAGTATCCATCACCGGGTAAACGGTCTCCCAAAACTCCTCGTCGTCTACGGGGCCATTCTGGCCCTCATACGCAATGTCGCTATAATCAACCATTTTCGGCCTCACCTCCCTTCTCAGTATCCACAGAGCTCTTTTTGCAGTTCCGGGTCCAGGGTTTCCCAGAACAGCGCTTCATGCAGTTCCCAGTATTCGCTTGCAGGACAGCCGTCAAACATGATTATGCTCCTTTCTCTTCGGCGACGAACAGCCTATCCAACAACACACACGCAGCTTGGTATTCAGGCCAGTCGGTATGACCAGCCATCTCCATCTCGTAGCAGTACTCTTCGAGTTCGTTAATCAGAATCTGTTCCGTCTTCATCTTCGGTCACAACCTCCCTGTCATAAGCTTTTTTACAGTACGTACAATCGCAGGGGCAGAAGTCTCCATCACAGATGTCAGGGTCATAGGCCCACAGGCTTACGCTCATTCGTCATTCCTCCTTACAAGCTCACGATAGTATTCCAATTCGTCCGGGTCTGGCTGAATGATGATGCTGAACCAGCAGCAACCATCCGCAGTCAGGAAATTATCGCTTTCTTCTTCGCACCACTCGCAGTAGTCTTCTTCTTTTGCGAGAAAGCCGGGGTCATTTGCATTCCCCCGGCAATGTTCGCACTGATAACAGATAGATTTCATGCGCCAACACCTACCAATTCGTATGCTCGGTCAAACAGCTGATGACCGGCAATGACATTTGCGAACCGGTTCTCTTCCCAGTTCTTCGTACGGCGGGCAGGATTGCTGTGATCGACATAATCAGCAACAGCGTTCAGGAAACCCCACTTGGTGCCGACGAATTGAGCCAGGTCCGGAGCCATCATGCAGTTGACGATCTCGTATTTCGCTGCCTTGGCAGTCTCTTTCTGACGCTCGCTCGCGTCATCTTTCAGCTTGAACATCTGATCCAGCACGGTAATCACCATGCCGGAGTTCATTTTGCTGTTTGCCAGCCGATCTGCCTCTTCGGCGAAGTGCTTCAGATACAGATCAGCCAGTTCCAGCGTCTGCCGGGCTTCAGCCAGTTTGGCCTGAATATTTCCGACGTGTCTGGTAGACCAGCTGCGCTTCGCCTGACTCAGAGCCAGGTTCAGTGTATTGTTGCAGACCACGCGAATTGGGGTCATACAACATCTCACAGCGCCGGTTCCGTCATGCGTGTTGGTGAAACACACATACGGTTCAAACTTGTCGCCGACAATATCGGTGTCAGGCAGTTTGCCAAGCAGCCAAATCTGCTTGCCGTCTCTGAGACTGCCTGCGGTCTCGTACTTCATGCCCTGACCAATCAGGCTGTCTGTGAAGTCGAAAGCCTCCTTGTTTTGCACAATGCTGTAGCGGCTGCCGACGATCCCCAATACGGAGTCGTCACTGCTGCGGGTATTTGCTACATACCCCTGAATCTGAATACCTCGCTGGTCGAATACGGGGCAAGGGTCAACCGTCCAATCCAGCCCCGCTTTTTCGATGGCCTCCTGAGAGGAGAGGGCCTCTTCGACCCTCGTTCCCAAACCGTGCCATGGTTTCTCACGAACATAGAACATATTTTCTACCAAAGCTGCCATTATCTTACCTCCTCATAAAGTCTGACGTGTTCGCAGCATTCATCCCATTCACCGTACAGCGGGTGAAACAGGTTTCCGTCCATATCGACTGTGCCAATAACTCCAAGCTTTCCGTCCTCATCTTCGTACATGATCGGAGGCCCGGGAAGGAATGCACTTCCGAGTACGTAGAACTGCTCGAGAGCATAGTTCCTTCCGCCGAACCTAAAGTAATACAGATCAAGCGCGGTATCACCCTGGAACTTGTCCTGATATGGATGATACCCGTTGCTGTCAGTTACATAATCCCACAAACGGTTGCGGGGAGACGGGTTGAAGTTGTTGCGGAGTTTGATCCACCTGCTAACCCGTCTCATTCGCTTTCCGTCTGTGGTGGTAATCACAGCTCCCACCACGATACCTCCTTAGTTGAACAGGTTTTCCAGTGCACCACGCACTGCATCACGGACAGCTTCGGACAGGATCGGGCCAACATAGTCCTCGATTGTGTTCTCAACCTCGGTCTCAATCAGGTCGTCGATCTCGGAATCCAGGTCCATGCCGTCGACATAACTCTCGACGTACTCGTCGATACGACCGCTGTCAACAGCTTCATCCACCTTGGACACGATCAGGTTGCGCAGGTTCTTCATTTTCTTTTCCTCCTCAATATTGTTTTCATATTTCAGTTCAGGCTCGGCCTTTTTCTCTTCGGGATATTCACGATGCCAACAGGCAACACAGAGGCTATTGTATAGAGGATTCAGTTCGCTACGATCAGGGCATCCTTCATTTCCTAGATTGTGCAAGTACGGGCAACCAATCGTACAGGATGCAAGTTCGTTTTCGGTGCACCTCTCAATGAATTCGGGCTTAATCTCTGCCAATTTGTCGAGGTACGTCAATTTGATCACTCCTTTCACAGCCCAAACTGCGCACGAAACATAGCCTTGTGCTTGTTCGAGGTGCGGCTATAGAACTGAGGCCCGTCATATTCCACGTAACGTCCGTTGATGATCGCAGCTACCTCGCTGGTGTAGCTGAAGCAGTGGCAGTTCTGCTCATCGTCGATCATGAATACGCAATTGCTGCCGTTGTATACGATTCTCATTTCGATGCCTCCTCAATTCTCCGTTTGTACTCCTTACGTTCGGCCTCTAACTCATCCAAATCTTCCTGAATATGCCAGCTGAATTCACAAATGTTACTATTTTCTGCGACATAATAGCGATTGAGAAGCTCAAGCGCAATTTCTTTAAGTTCTTCCATGTCTCAATATCCTTTCTGCGACATAATTTTGAATAAGCCCCATGCAGTGAATACGCACAGGGCTACAAGACTGACGATCTCATTATCGGCTCTGATTAGAACCGATAAGACCACGATACCAACCAGAACCGGCATTCCCATCACCTCACTTCATGTCGTGATCTTCCCAGGGCAGGTCTTCGTCTGCGCCGAAGCCCTCGTCCGTGAACTCAGGGGCAACTCCCATATCGGGAACAGGAGCCGGAGCAGGCGCAGCATTCTGTACTCTGTCCCCACCGCAGAAGAACACGCTATCTGCGAGGATTTCGGTGGAATAGCGCTTCTTCTGCTCCTTGTCCGTCCACTCACGAATTTGAAGCCTGCCCTGGATCAGGATGGGCTTGCCTTTCGCGAAGTATTTGGCGACGAATTCCGCCGTCCTCCGCCACGCGACGACATCCACGAAATCCGCCTTCTGACCGCCTTCGGTCTGCTTGTCGCGATCACACGCGATTCTGAAGCTGCACACCGGGATATTGCTGGAAGTGGTGCGCAGTTCGGGATTGGCGACGATCCTGCCCATAATAACTACTTGATTGATCATTGCTGTTACCTCCGAATTATAAATTTTTAATATTCGCCCTTACGGACGTTGGTGTGAGTTACTTCTATCCCGCTACCCACGGAGCGGTCAAACAATGCTCAGTTCGTGACGCTGCCACTACCGAGCATTGTAATTGACTTTAACGAACTGTAACAGTTGACATTTGACAACAGTAAGTTGATGACCAGAACCACCTGGGGTATTCAATTTGACTCAGCAATTTGATTTCACCCCCTTACACGCAATACGCAGATTCGTAAAGCATGGTTTTCATGGGCATGACTACGATTTCCTTGAGCGTGATATTAGCTTCGGCTTGCTGCCTACGCTCCTTTTCATGATGGACGAATCCCATAGCCTCGACCATTGACGCGAACCGTCTGTACGCTGCGCCCTCGATACGGACGTCGATATAGAAACTACCAACCTTATGATCTTCAACAGAGTTGATATTTACGCTCATGACTCAATCCTCCTCAAATTCTTCGATCTCAGCCCAGCCGCCGTCATCTCTGACACGACCAGCCAAGTCTTCTGCTTCTTCCAAGCTATCAACGATCTGTTCAACTTCAGGATCACCTTCATATCTCCATTCACCAAATACCAAATATTTCATCTTTCTATCTCCTTTCAACTTTCTTTCTTATTTACACCAAAAGCAGGACCGCAGATCGGAGTGCATACAACCGGAGGACGTCCATGAAGTTTTTGTAAACCGTGGGGTAGGGGCCCCGCTGTTTACAAAAAGTTCATGGATACCGCGTTGTATGCTAGCGGAGACCCGTAGGGCAACCAGTGCGCACACTGGTTGTCTGCGGTATGCTTTTCCTCCTATCTTTTCTTTTCTTTTTCTTTCTTCTCTCTCCCTCCCTATAACCCTCCCTCTCTTATCTTACTTATACAGTTGATATATACCTTTATATGCAAAACTATAGCTTATATTGTTGTTACCTGAGTTTTACGTATAACCAGCGGTATCTTAGCCTATGTTTAGACTTGAATTAGCTACCCAGGCTATGCTATGATATAGCTATACTTTTCGTGGAGAAGGGAGAGAACATGAGAGACTGCGAAAACTGCAAGCTTGCAAGAAACGGAGACTGCGCCCAGCTTGACTGTCAGGGCTTTGTTCCTCTTCCCAGGCTGACAGATGAAGACAGAGCCATCTACAAAAACGCAGCAGAACGTCTTGATTGGGACAGACACCCTCAGAACCGGCATGGAAGCCGAAGGACTGCTGAAGCTGAAGAGCGGATTAAAGCTGCGAAAAACAATCCTGCGCCAAAACTGGAACCAAAGTCTGTCTCTAAACCAAAGCAGAAATCGAAAGACAAACCTAAACACCCAACAATTGAGATTGGTAAACCTCTGTTCTACAAGGATCGTTTTACAGGCCGTATTCAGTCTGGTATCGTAATCGCCAAGCGTTGGCATGAATTCAGCTTTGTATTCGATAACCGTACTGTTGTTCTTCCCTACAAAGTTATCGGCACTCGTCTGTTTCTTTCTGCAAAAGAGGCTGAAGCAAAAGGTAAATTCACTGGGCCGTAGCGAAGCGAAGGCAAAATAAAAACCCTCCCTAACCGGGAGGGTTTTATTTGTTTTCCCAGCTTATCGCTGGTAGAACCTCACCTGCTGTCCGTATTTCTTGTCCCACTCAATCCAGAGGTCAATGTCCTTAGTCTTCAGAATGCCCAGGACTTCAGAGAGCTTCTTGCCCATCGCAGCTCCCTTCAGCTGATCGTTGATGTTCCGCATGAACATGGCGACGCCTGCGCTGTAGATCCTGGAAGTGATGATCTCGGCGGTCTTCACATCGCGGAAGATCATTTCAACGTAGGGCTGAGCTACCATCTCGGGGCGCTGCTCAGGGCTGCGGGGTTTGCTGTACTGAGCCTTCACTGCCTGCCAGTCGATGCAGCGAACCGTGTGCTTCCCGAGAGCCGGGAGCGTAACCCCCAGCATGTTGTCGACGTCGATCTCGTCAACCTCAACGCAGTCGCAGCCGTAGTACTTCCGAAGTTCGAATGTTGTCATGATAGTGATCTCCTTTCAAATTCTGGAGGTGTTCCTCCTTGATGGCGTCGTGGCATCATAGGTTCCGGGTTCTGAGAATGTTGCAGAGTGCATAAACCTGACGAGCCAGCGTAAGCAAGTTGCACAAGCCGGCGAAATGAAAAATCAGTGGGGCTATGCGCAACGCTTGTGCAACTTGCTGGAGATGGCGACAGAAGGTTTGTGCGCTCTGTCTCGTTCTCAGGTTCCGGGTTCTATGATAGAACAGAGCCTCAAGGGGGAACTCCGGAAGATGAAAGGAGAATCACGGTAGTGACAACAGAAGAACGAAGAATGTACGGAGGCAAGACGCAGTTGTTGGTTGACATCAGAGATCGACATAGACAACTGCGCAGGGTGAAGCGGACGCTTTCGGGATTGCACACGAGAGAGCGTAATGACAGGCTGGCGAGTGAAGGCACAGCAAACCTTGCGCCCTGAATCAGCAGTGCCCTGAGTGGGGCGATGACCGCAGTGAGATGTCGCAGCGACTGTGAAGACTAGAGAGATCGAACGTACAGAATCGTAAGCGCACGGTGGAGACATTGTGCGGGACATCTCTGATCAGCTGTGCGGAGATGGGTAAGATGCGAACGGCCTGGACTGACGAAGACGGTGGACTTGACCGGCAGGTTGCGCGGGACAGCGGACAGCAGCGTGTAGTTCGCACAGTGATGAGATGAGTAAACTTCCCGGTGTGGGATGGTTATGGCCTGAGCGCAGCCCCCGGTGATGCACCAAGCTACGTCTTTCGCCTATGCACCCAGCTTACTGTATTATATATACTTACGTATATAGTATTAAGCTTTGCTAGTTGTATGTGTAGGTAGGTAGATACGTTAAGCTTAGACTCTAGACTATTAACCATACCTAACACACCTAGGTTAACGATATGCAGAGAGGCAGGTAACAATACGCAAGTAGGTAGGTTAGTGCACACCCACCTGGCTGGGTGCAGGACGCAGGCGAGTACGCAGTACGTAGGGCAGCGCACAGGAGGGGAGGCTTCTCTAACGAAGGGGGCGGCGCTGCCTACCACCCAGGTAGGTGCAAATTTTGGAAGCCGGCGGAGACACCCCCCTAGGCAAAAAAGTACGCACCGTCTTCCAGTGTATATATATATTAAATCCCAGAGAGAGTTCAGACTACCCTGGGGGTCTAAAACAGGGTACGGGTGTTTGCTCTGGGAGGACCCTGCGAAAATAGTAGAAAACTGAGGACTTGACAACTGGTTCACGATAGTGTACTTTAATAGCGGAAGGTTTTTCATGACAGGCCTCCTCTTTGCATGGGATCACGACTGCTGGCCTCTTGGCGATGTGCCGGAGGTCGTATCCATGAAGCAAGCAGGGCCGTGAAAACCGGCATTACAAGACATACCTCACCTCTCCTTATTGTGGCAACCCCGGATTAAACGACTGCGAGACAGCGAATCTGGGGTATTGCCATATCTGGAAAGCAGAAAGCAGTGTACTGACAACGAACAGCGATGCCTAGGAAGAGAGCAACAACAGCAGACAAGAAAGAACTTCGTATTGACTTTGGTACAGTAAGCGCGAAGCAGGCGGAGTTTCTGGCAGCTGACACGACATATATATGCTATGGCGGAGCGAGAGGCGGGGGCAAGACCCACGTAGCGAGGCTGAAGGCGGTAGGCTTGGCGCTGAACTATCCAGGGATCAAGATACTGATGGTTCGAGCGCACTATCCTGAACTGATTGCGAACCTGATAGACCCGATGCTTGGGTGGCTTCCGAACGAGATATATAGCTACAACGGGACGGAACACAAACTGACGATCCATTGCGGGATGTTGATCGAGGGTGCTCCGGACAGTCTGATTAAATTCGGACACTATGATGGGAAAGCTGCGGAGAACGAGTACCAGGGCGTGGAGTATGACGTCATCTTCCTGGAAGAGGCGACGCAGCTGTCAGAGCGAGCATTCCAGTTCATTGGTTCGTGCATGCGTGGTGTGAACGACTTCCCGAAGCGGATGTACCTGACGTGCAACCCGGGCGGTGTCGGGCACCAGTGGGTGAAGCGTTTGTTCATAGACCGGCGGTTTATCACGGACCCGAAGAACCCGGAGCGCACGGAGAACCCGAAGGATTACACGACGATTCGGGCGACAGTAGAAGACAACCCCTGGCTTCTTGAGAAGAACCCAACGTATGTAAAGATGCTTGCGAACCTGCCGCCGGACCTGAGGCAAGCGCACCGTTACGGCGACTGGAATGCTTTGAGCGGAGCGTACTTCTCGAACTTCAGGCGTGCGACGCACACGATGGCGCGGTTCAAGATACCGAGCAGATGGAACATCTACCGGGCGTTCGACTATGGTCTTGATGCTCTGGCGGTTGGGTGGTTTGCGATAGACGAAGACGGACGTGCATGGTGCTACCGGTACTACGAGGAATCCGGGCTGATCGTAAAAGACGCAGCGAAGCGGATACTTGACCAAAGCCC
>Ga0326514_10001755_pt1 | contig 13963 bp, 14 predicted proteins | sample 3_2548_0518_D_FD_203653 | JGI IMG/M metagenome (GOLD analysis project Ga0326514, IMG submission 203653) | Bovine rumen microbial communities from UC Davis, California, United States - 3_2548_0518 | ecosystem: Host-associated > Mammals > Digestive system > Stomach > Rumen | place: USA...
TTACAGCAGACGGGCGGCACGCTATTGCGGATATCAAAGACATAACAAAGGCAATCCAACAGGAGACCGGGAAATGGGACGATGCCGCAAAGAAGTCAACGGACAACATTGGCAACCAATTTTCCGGGATGCTGAAAAAGCTTGTTGCCGGGTTTAGTGCCGTAAAGATTGGCAAAGCGTTGCTTGACATTGGCAAGGATGCAATTGCGGCGGCTTCCGATTTGGAAGAGGTGCAAAACGTTGTTGATGTGACCTTCGGGCAAGGCGCAAGCAAAATTGAATCATGGGCAAAAGCCGCCGGAAGTCAATTTGGCTTAACGGAAACACAGGCAAAGCGGTTCACTTCCACGCTTGGCGCAATGATGAAATCCGCAGGTTTATCCGGGAACACAATTGTTGATATGTCAACAGACCTTGCCGGGCTGACCGCTGACATGGCAAGCTTTTACAACCTTGACTTTGACACAGCATTTCAGAAAATCCGTTCGGGTATCAGCGGCGAAACGGAACCGCTGAAGCAACTTGGTATCAATATGTCCGTTGCCAACTTGAACGCCTTTGCGTTGCAACAAGGTTTGTCAAAGACATTTGACCAAATGAACCAAGGCGAACAAACAATGTTGCGGTATCAATATTTGATGCAAGCAACCGCAGACGCACAGGGCGATTTCTCCCGCACTTCGGACGGGTATGCAAACAGCGTGCGCAAGCTTCAAACAAACGTTGACAAACTAAAAACAACGCTTGGCAAGGGGTTCATTGATATTGTGACCGAAGCAACGGGCTTTCTGAACACGTTCATTGAATCACTAACCCCGGATGAAAGCAAACGCACCGTTCTTGATGACTTTGCGGAGATTGATTTGCAGACGGAAACCAAGCTTGCGCAGATTCAAGAAACAGCAGAGCAAGCAAGGGCGTTGACGGAACAGCTTGACGCAATCGGCGGGACAAAGGCAGACAAAGCCGGGTCAAAGGTTCAGCAGATTGCAAGCGGACTTGCGCAAATCAACCTTGACCAAGGCAAAACGGGCGTTGTCAAAGATTTCATTTCTACCCTTGCCAACAACATTGAAGTGCTTGCGGCGGTGCAAGGCACGGACGCAGACGGTGCAAAAGCGTGGCTTGATGGCATTGCAGAAAGCGCAAACAAGCTTGACCCGGATGATGCCGCAGGTTGGTCAAGTTTGATTGCGGCAATCAAGGAAGGGTTGCCGGGGCTTGAGGGCACGGATTTCGGTGCGGCGTTCTTCGGTGCGCTTGGTGAAGGTTTTGCAGATGTTGAACAGAAATCAAGCGTGTTGGAATGGGCTGTTGATGCGCTTGGAAACAAGACAAACAAGACAGCGGCAGAACAAGCACTTTGGCTTGAAACCTGTCAAAGATTGGTCAAGACAATTCCGGGTTTGTCTTCCATTATCAACACGGAAACGGGCGAAATCAAGGGCGGCACGGATGCCGTAAAAGCGTATATTCAAGCGTGGGAAGACGGGCAGAAAAAGCTTGCGTTGCTTGGTGCTGTTGAGCAAAAGGAAAGCGCACTTTCTTCCCGCTTCGCAGATCTCCCGGGGCTTGAACTTGATATGGCACTTGCACAGCGCAGAATGCGGAAAAGCTTTGAACAGCTTCAAAAGCTTTATGCGCAATATGGAATGCGGCTTGGTTTTAATCAAGATGGTTCTGTATATCGTGGCTTTGGTGATATTGAAGGATTGAGCGCAGAAGATAAAGCTATGCTGAACCGGGAAACTGACTATTTTGAACAGCTAAAACGGGAAGAGCAAGCCGCACGTGATGCGTACAACCTACAAAAAGATGCACTTGAAGAAGCTAAAAAAGCACTTGCCGAATACCGGGCAACCATTGACGAAATGCCCGGAACGATTGACAAAGCGGCAGACGCAAGCGAACAGTTTTGGATTGACAACGCTGACAATATCAATCTTGTTGTGAACGCCGCTGACGAAGCATTGAAAGCCCTTGAGGATTACGCAAAAGGCGTGCATGATGCCGCACGGAAAGCGGTTGACAGCGTTGCGAACAGCTTGAACCGGGTGGATTATCAAGCATACGGCAAGCAGATTGAGAAAATATCCGAATTGACGCAGAAACAGGCGAAAGAAAAGGTTGGTTCGGATGAGTGGAAAAAGCTACAGGCAGAGATTGACAAAGCCAATGAAAGCCTTGTTAGCACAAACAATATATACAAAAACCTTGAAACGCAAGCGCAATTCCTTGGTGATTACCTTGACAACATCCGCAAAGCCCGTGAAATGGGCGTGGATAGCAACCTGCTTGCAGAGTTGTCGGACGGTTCGGTTGAAAGTGCTGAATACCTTGATGCCCTTGTAAATGACAAGACAGGGAAAAGCGTTGATGAGATCAACGCCAAGTATCAAGAAATTCAAGAAAAAAAGGCGGCGTTGTCAACCGAACTTGCCAACCAACAATTGACGGTTGACCAAACATATCAAAGTCTTGCGGCAAAAGCCAAAGAAGCAGTTGCCGCCCTTGACCTGCAAGGAGAAGCCGCCGCCAATTCCGGCGCAACCGTTTCCGGCATTGCACAGGGCATTTCCGACCACGTTTCCGAAGTGTCCGGGGCTGTTGACAGCATTATTGCGGAACTTGAGCGGCTGAACGGGTACGGCATTGACATTGACTTCGGCGGGTTTGGCAATATCACCTTTACAACAAGCACAGGAAAAACAGAAGGCTCCGGGCGAATGGGTATCCCGCTTGTCCCACACGATGACTATATCGCACGTTTGCACGAAGGGGAGCGGGTGCTTACGGCTCAGGAAAACCAAATTTGGAACGCCTTGCGCAACGGCGGCATTGCAGGTTTCGACCTTGAAGCCCTTGGCGGCGTGATGCGTGACAACGTACACACGGGCGGCAACGTGTACCTTGATGGGCGCACGGTTGGGCAGGTTATTTCAGACCAACAGGGCAAATCATACAGACAACTTCAACGGAGTGGGTGGCAAGGATGATTGTTTTTAACGGCGTATCAATTGACGGCGTTGCGCCCGTGATGATTGAGGATATAAAGGTATCCCCCATCCGGTACAGCCCCGTTGTGCGCCCACGTGCAATCCTGTTCGGCTCGAATTTTGTGCGCATGGGCGGCGGTGAACGAACGGTTGTTATAACGTTTGCCATACTTGAGAAAAACAAGGTGTTGCGGCAAGAATATTTCCGCAACCTGTCTTTGTGGGCGAAGACGGATGCGGAATATATGCTTGAGTTGCCGCAAGACCCGTTGCGGTATTTGCAAGGTGTGTGTACAGACAAACCGGAACCGTCAACCCGTGCTTGGTGGGAAAACAAGTTGCGGTTGACCTTCGCTTGCTATGAAAACCCGTATTGGACAGACAAAGTGGAAAAGTCTGTTGCTTGTGGTACATCGTTTTTTGTGCATGGTGATGCGCCGCCGTTGATGCAAGTGCGGCACACGTTAGAAGATGCGGCAAGCAATCAAAGTTACGGGGACGGCGTGAACACTATGACTTTCACAACCATACCCGCCGGGGAAATGGTCATTGATGTAAATGCACAAACGGCGGTTGTTGGTGATGCAAGCATTATGCAGTATTACCAACCCGCCGGGGCGTTTATCGTTCCGAAGGTCGGAACAAACAATATCACGGGAACGGGAACGGTATATTACCGGGAGAGGTGGGAGTAAATGCAGACAACATTTCTAAACGCCGCCGGGGTTGTACTGTTTGCCCGTGATGATATGGAACAAGGGAACTGGACGCAAGAGGAATACACGGTCAATGCAACCTTTCCTTTCGTTGCGGGCAAGGTCATTGAAAGGGGACAACGGCTTTCCTTTCATGACCCCGCAACGGGTTCCATTGAAATGTTTGAGGTGCGCAATGTCACCAATATTGAACCCGAACATTATCAACAGATCATTGCGGAACATATAGCGGTTTCCGAATTATCGGATGAGCATATCAACACGCAGGAAATAACAGATCAAACACCCGAACAGGCATTGACAACGGTGTTGACCGGAACGCTTTGGGCGGTTGGCAATGTGGAGGTTTCAAGCACATCTTCCGTTGACATATCACGGGGAAGCGTATGGCAAGCGGTTGGAGCAATTGCGCAGAATTGGAACGTGTATATTGTGCCACGGGTGACCGTAAACGCCGCCGGGGCAATCACTGGACGTTATTTGGATGTTACCGAATCAACGGGAGTTTGGCGTGGCTTGCGGCTTTCCATTGATAAAAATATGTCGGACGCTTCCGTAGTGTATGACGATTCAGAAACGCTAACGGCTTTGTATGGGTACGGCGGGAGCGTTGAAAATGCGCAAGCAAGCGGAGATGACACGCAAGAAACGGTTACGTTTGCGGATGAGGTATGGACGGCAACAAGCGAACACCCGGCAAAGCCCGCAGGTCAAACATACCTTGAAGACCCGCAAGCAACGGCGTTGTATGGCAGGAACGGCAGACCTCGGTTCGGATTTTATCAGAACGGGGATATCAAAGACGGCGCAACGCTTTTGGAAAAGACTTGGGAAGCCTTAAAACAGACCAACAAGCCGAAAATCAGCATAACGGGAACGGTTGCTGACCTTTACCGTTTAGGGTACAAAGATCAACCCGTCCGCTTGCATGATTTGGCAATTGTAGACATACCCGAAACAGGTGAAAGCTTTTACCTGCAAATTATCCGTTGCGATGTTGACTTGATTGACCCAACCGCAACCCGCCCGGAGATTGGTTCATATATCGCAAACATTATCTACATTAACCGGGAGAACAGCAAATCAAGCGGCGGCGGTGGCGGTGGAAGAGGTCAAAACAATCAAGAGTACGAAGAATCAGACACCTATTCCGCAATCGAAAAAACGAACCACATGATTGGCCTTGTTGTTGGCACACGCAACGGTGACAATTATATAAAGGCGGGGGAAATTGGACTTGCCATAAACAAAAGCGGCGAAACAGGCTCATATGAATCAACCGCATACATAAACGCCGCCCACGTAAACATATCAGCAACGAACACGGCATATGCGCTTGCGGGCGAACTTGAGCGCACAGAAGACGGCAAGTTGTTGATAAAGAGTGCGGGCGGTATGTATATTCAGCGCACGGAAAGCGGCGTGACGGCAAGTTTCGGCGTTTGGGATGACGGTAACTTGACTGGCGGCATAATGGCGCAGAAAATCAACGGGCAAACGCAAACAAAGATTTCCGGTGATGTTATAGACATAAACGGTTCAAGCATATCAATCAGCGCAGATAGAATCGACATAAACGGTCTTGTCGCAAAACTGCGTACGGAACAACTTGTCACAGCAAGTATTCACACAACAAGCGGCTCAAATCTGTTTGAGGGGCAGAACAGTTTCCCGGATACCGTTACAATGCAAGATTTGACATATCAAAACAGTTCCGTATCTTGGAAATCGCAATCGGTTGTGACAAGCGTTACACGTACTGGAAGCTATTATTTCCTTTATGCGTCAAGCCAAAGCGAACAAACGCCGTCCGGCTCCGCAAGCGGTACGCTTGTGACAGCGGTTAACACAGCAACAATCAATTACCTTGGCAAAGATAACACGTAAAGAGGTGACAACATGGCGAACGGCATATATACGAATTCTGAACTTGTTGACACAATTATTTCGGACATGAACAACCTGTTGCGGTACGGACTTGACGGGCAGTTCATACAGGCGTGCGCTGTTGTTACACAGATTGCGCAAAAGCTTGTTACCCTTCGGGACAGCATAAAGGCAGACATTGCGAACAAGGATAAAACAATCGAAGAATTGAAACAAGCGTTGCGCAACGCCGGAAACCCGGTTGAAGACATAACACCGGAAGAATTTGTTGCAGAGTTTACGAAAAAGGAAGGTGCAGAAAATGGCACAGATTGAAACATGGTACAACCAAGACTTGCAACAACCCGTCAGGGTTCACTATCTTGACGGAAGTTTGTTTTCGCACAACAGCAACGGTAACCGCATCGGCGTACACGTATTCAACAACGGCGAACCAGTAACATTGTCCGGCACGGTTTCCGGGTACGTTGTGACAGCAGACGGGTCAACCGTTCCTTGCACGGGAACACGTTCCGGCAATTCTGCTTCCATCCTTATTCCTGCGGCGGCGTATCAGCCGGGTGCTGTTTTCATTACTCTATTCATCACAGACGGGACAACTGTCACAACGCTTGCGAGTGTTTCCACAAGCGTATTGACGGCACGGACGAACAATCAGATTGACCCCGGTTCTGTGGTTACGGATTGGACGCAGACCATTAATGCCGCAATGCAAAGCGTAGAAACAGCCGCCGAAAACCTTGGTGGTATTATTGCTGTTCCTTATGCAAACATCACTTACCCTGTGCCGCTTGGGAAATATACGTATTATGAAGGAAATCTGTACCGTTGTATTTCCCCAATTGCGGCTTCTGAATCCTTCACGGCGGCGCATTGGACACAAGTGCGGCTTGGGGACGATGTTTCTGATTTAAATTTCGCCTTGAACGCTACAAACAACCGGATCAGCTATAACCTTGTGCGCCCAATCGTAATTTCGACAAATCTTTTTGATAAAGATTCTGCGAATATCGGTTTATCTATTCTATCGAATGGAACAATATCCAGTCTGGCAGACTGGTTTGCATCCGCTCCGATATTCGTGGAAGGAATTACGAACATATTCAAGAGCAACGGGCATCTTACGTTCTGGACAAAGGATGGAACATATATTTCTGGGATTGGTGTTGGAACAAACACAACGACCGTTCCGCAAAACGCAGAATATGCTATCCTATCTGCAAGTGTTTCAGTGCTGAACACGGCTATGGTAAACGAAGGCACGGCAACAAAGCCCTACGATAACTATAAAGCCGCTATATCTCAAGCAGATATTTATAAACTGTCCGACACTTTTGATAAGTATTTACTGATGCGTGATGCGATTCTTCCAGATGTCCACAGCCCTCAGTTGTTTGATAAAACGGCGATCACGACAGGATACTATATAGATGCAAGCGGAAAAATGATAGCGGCATCTGGTTGGTTTTATTCTGATAAAATCTTTGATGAAATTACGCCGGGTGAAACATACACAAAAAGCGGAACGTGTACCGCATATGATGCGGATGACAATTTCATTCAGCAGTTCGCCAATTCAGTAACCACTTTTGTCATGCCCGCAAACACGGATTATGTCAGGATGTCCCGTGGTGAAACAGCTTTGGATATAACGTATTTAGTAAAAGGGACTGTTGTCACAGCGGATTTACAATACTACAAACGATATGGGAAAAACCAGATTGATATACCGCAGACATACATTGTGGATATCAACGGAAACGGTGATTATACATCGCTGACGAAGTGCGTAAAGGAACACCGTTTTGAAAATTGCGATATTATCGTCCGTGCCGGGACTTATGATTTGTATCAGGAGTTTTCTGATGAATACGGGACGGCATTCACGAGCGGGTCAACGGTGTATGAAGGGATTCAAGTAGATAAACATAGACGCTTTTTCATTGATTCTGATGCTATTATCAAATTTGAATACACGGGAAGTGTGGAAAACATTATCAAGTATTTTTCACCATTCAAATTTGATGGAATCGGTGGAGAAATCCATGGCGGGAAAATCGTTGCTTCCAATTGCCGTTATGCGATTCATTCGGATGTTTATGCTTATGCTACTGGGAAGGAAACAAGTCTGATCGATGGCGTATATGTTGAGTTCAATAATCCAGCCAGAAACGTAATTATTGGCGGCGGTATGGGGCAGAGTTCAGATATTACAGTGCAAAATTGCGTATTAAAACAGACAGCAGACGGAAACCCGACAGCAATTTTTTACCATAATGCAGAAACTGGGCAAGCGCAAGGAAGAATCAGAATAACCAATAATTATTGTGATAACGGAAAAATCTATGTCCAATCGTTTGGTGAATCTACAAAAATAACGACTGCACTTGTTACTGGGAATCGATGCACAAGCGTTTCAAAGGTTTCCAGTTCTCCGGATAACATGGAGCTTTTAGCATTTAACAACGTGACCGATAATTGATTAAAAACGGACTTTAACGCACTAAGTAATAGCAGACCTATCCGGTGGGAAAGGGTGAAAGCACATCCGGCAATGGAAAGTCTGCTATGTGATAGAGGGCAAAAGGGCATAAGAATTGGCTTATGCCCCACCTCGTTCCTCATTTTAACAGACAATGACGAAATAAGTGCGAGAGGAGAAAAGAATAATGGCAAAGTATCGTAAAAGACCCGTTGTAGTTGAAGCATATCAGACGGACAAAGAACTTGACATTGAAACCCTTGAAGGAACTATGCACGCCAATGCTGGAGATTGGATTATCACGGGAGTTAATGGAGAACAGTATCCATGCAAGCCGGATATTTTTGAGAAGACATATGAACCTGTTTCTGATTGAAAAGCCAACTAAAAGCCAACTAAAAGCCAACAAAAAGGCGGCAAATCATGAATGAAAATCGCTGTGTAATGTGTGGGGCAATTATCCCGGAAGGGCGGCAGGTTTGCCCCATGTGCGAACATGGAATTACAGAGAAACACGGGGCGGCAGTTACGCCGCCCATGTCCTGTTTTGAGCGCATAAGAAATGAGGTGCGTGCGTGTATAGTGCAAATTATGTTGCAAAAAAGATTGAGGAACTGAAAAAGAGCGGCAACCCGTTGCAATGGGTTGCTTGGCAAATTGCTTTGCTGTGTGTCGGTTGGGCGTATGTCTTCGGCGCACGGGGTGAATATTGCACCCCGGCAAACAGGCGGGCAAAGAATTGGAAAAAGTATCCGACAATCAAAAGCAAGTGCAATAATTTTGACGGCATGGGAAGTTGTTCCGGGTGCAAGTGGTTTCCGGGTGGCGCACGCACCCTGTTTTTTGATTGCCGTGGATTCACGTATTGGGTTCTTTTGCAGGTCTTCGGATGGAAGCTGATTGGGGCAGGTGCTACAAGCCAATGGGAAACGGAGAGCAATTGGAAATCCAAAGGCGAAATTGCTACCATGCCGAAGGACACGTTGGTTTGCCTGTTTGTGCGCAAGGGGCAGACAATGGAACACACCGGGTTCGGGTACAATAACGAAACCGTTGAATGCAGTAACGGGGTTCAGCACTTTACAACCCGGAACAAGAAATGGACGCATTGGGGTGTGCCTGTGTGCATTGACGGAACTGTTCCCCCGTCCCCTACCCCAACGCCAACCCCGCCAACAAAGCCAACGTTGCGGCGTGGGTCAAGGGGCGAATATGTCACCCTTGCGCAAACACAGTTGATTCAAAAAGGTTACGATTGCGGCACGTATGGCGCAGACGGTCAATTCGGTGCGGCAACCGAACAGGCTGTGCGTTCCTTCCAATATGACCACGGCTTGACCGTGGACGGCGTGATTGGTCAAAAAACGTGGGCGGCTTTGGATAGCACCGAACCCGCCGCAAAATATACGATCACTATTCCGCACTTGTCCAAATCGCAAGCGGATGCGTTAATATCGCAATACCCCGGTTCGATCATGACAGAAGAAAGGGGGTGACCGTATGGCAACCGAAACAATAATTTCCATTGTGATTGCGTTCTGTGCGCTGTTGTTTACCGCCCTGTCATTTCGCCGCACGCAGAACCAAGACACAAGCGCATCCGCTACGGAACGGGCAACCATGACCGCAGATGTTCGCTACATCCGGCAGAGCATTGACGAAATCAAGCTTGAAAACAGGGCAATTCAAAAAGATGTTACCGACCTAAAAACCAAAATTGTTGAAGTTGAAGCAAGCGTCAAGAGCGCACACAAACGCCTTGACGATATGCAGAAAGGATGATGCAGGTTTGTTCACTTGGGAGTTTTGGAAAGCAACCCTTGTGCGGGCAATCCGTACCTTTGCCGAAAGTATGCTTGCGTACATTGGCACGGGTGCAATTGTGCTGAAGGATGTTGATTGGCTTGCCGCCCTTTCGGCGGGCGGGCTTGGCTTTGTTATTGCCATCCTGCTTGCCCTGTCCACGGGCATCCCCGAAGCACCGAAAGCCGCCAAGGAATAAAGTGTTTACTTTCTGCAAATAATCAAGTAACAGGCAAATAAAGGAATCAAGGAAAATCAACGGTTCACGCCGCTGTTGCTGTTTACTTTTTGCAGAAAATCAAGTAAAACCCGCCCCCGGTTCACGCCGGGGGTTCTTTTTTTATGCCTTTATAATAAAAAAATGTATTCTTTTTGCTGTTTTCCCCTTGCACTTTTGTAGCATATATGCTACAATATAGTCCCCGGGGGATATTCCCCCCGGGCGGGGGCGGCTGAACCGCCGGACAGAAAGGAAGGGCAAGGCAATGACGGATACACGGGAAGAGGTTGTGCGACTTGTGATGACCGCAATCGAAACAGGTGATTATAACTACATCCGGCAAGCAATGCTTCTTTGTACGGACGAAAGCGGCGTTTGGATGGCGGAAGATGAAGAATTCGTCATGGTTGACGATGATGTGTTCTACTTCAACGGTGCATTTTAAGAAAGGAAGGGCAATAGCAATGCGGCAGGACTTAATCAAGTACATCAAGACGGACAAGAACGGAACCAAATACTTCTATGACTACACATGCCCCCGGTGCTGTGGTTACGGGATGCTTGATAAGTGGATCAACACCGGAAAAACTTGCTACGCTTGCGGCGGTTCCGGTGTCCGGGCAAAAGCAAAGATCGTCAAGGAATACACGGAAGAATACCTTGATAAACTGCAAACCCGCCGTGAAGCACGGGCGAAGAAATACGCCGAAGAACATGCAGAAGAAATAGCGGCGGCGAAAGCAGAGCAGGAACGCATGGCAGAAGAAACACGCAAGTACGAAAACAAGCGCACATGCGAAAAGTTGGGTTGCAACGCCGATGGAATCGGTTACGTTCTGACAGGGAACACATACCCGGTGAAAGAGCAGATTAAAGCGAACGGCGGCAAATGGATTTCGCAAGTGTGGGTTTCACCTGTTGAAGTTTCCGCAAAAGGCGTAAAGGCAGTTCGGGTTGACCTTAACAAATATACCAATCAATATGGACGCATAGACGAACTTGATTGCCGGGACGCCATTTGGGAAATTTGCGGCAGACGGTAAAAGTAGACGAAACCGGGCGGGGCGGTATAACCCCGCAGGAAGGAAGGGCTGACATGAAACGGTATTTTCGGAGCATCTACGGGGCAACAGCTTCCATTCAGACGCACAGGGACGGGACGGCAACGTTAACCGTCTTCTTCGGCGGGAAGCGCACCCGGAAGACCTACAACACGGAACGCGGCGCACGGATCGCGCTTGGCAGATGGTCGGATGATTGGGCAGAAAGGAAGGAAAAAAGAAATGATTACGATTAAAATAATCAACAGCGAGATTGTTAAAAAGAACGAAGATCATACGCCCGTTGACGTTGCCATGTGGTATGACAGGCGGTTGATGATGTGGACGCTTTACCCGGTTGACGCAGAAGGAAACCAATTGCGGCAAGCATCATACGCACCCCGGAAAGATTTGGCTCAAATGCTTAAAAAAGACATTTGGGAAGAAATCGAATCGGGGGACAGAACTGGTTGGTATTATTGCTGAACTTTGATTCAGACAACCGGGGACGCAAGCCGCCCCCGGATGCCAACGCCAAAGCGTTGGAGAAAGGAAAGGTGCAAGGGCAATGACTATGAAGGAACGGTTGAAGATTCACAAGGAGATCGAGCAAGAGAACAAGCGGAAACTGAAGGAGTGGAAGGAGGGCAAGGCGGCATGATTGAGATCACCGAAGATGAAGCGTTTGCAATCATAGCATTCATCAAAAACCATGAACGGGACGAAATCCCGGATGATGTCTGGGAGTTGTGCATGAGATTGTATGACGAGGTTTGCTGACCGACACGCCGACCGGGGACAAAATCCCCGGTTTTTTCTGACTACCGTTTTGACTACCAAACCGCAAACGTATTTGCATGAAAATGGCACTTTTTGTGCAAGCACGGATATACGAAAATGACCCCTTGCCTTTTGTGGCAAGGGGTTTTGCGGTGTGGCTCAAATAGGACTCGAACCTATGACACTCCGGGTATGAAGCGGGCTGGCGTATGTGCCGCCCGCTTTTATTTTTCAACCGTTGCGGCGGTTGTTTTTTCGTCCTGACTACCGTTTTGACAACGAAACGCCTGTTTTACCCGCTCCGCTTCCGATGCTTCCCGGCTGTCTGTCACGCTGTCATATATGCGCAAAAGCATGGTTGCATCCGCGTGCCCCATCCATTTAATGACCGTATGCAGTTCAACGGGCGGTTGCATATCTCTAAGCATTGTAGCATAACTGTGGCGTAAGTCGTAGGGGGTGACCGTGAACGGTATCCACGGCGGCAGTTTGCCCCCGGCGGCAAGGATTGCTTTGTGTTCCTTTGTGCGCCCGTACCAACGCCGTTGCACTCCGTTGATTGCCGTTTCCATGCTTGACACGTATGACCGCCACACAACCCGCCACGTTGTTTTCGTGACCGCTTCCCCGTGCGCCGATGTTATCAAACGCCCTGTGCGCCCTTGCAAGGCGGTTTTCAGCGGGGGTAACAGCGGGATTGACCTGTTCGCTTTGTCTGTCTTTCCCTTGCCTGTATAGGCGTATTTCTGCCCGTTTTCGGGGCTTGTGTGGGCTGTCTCCCGTACCGATATTATTTCCCGCTTGAAGTCAACATCCCGGTCAACATCCAACGCCTTTGCTTCTTGCGGGCGCAACCCGGCATATAACATTGCCATAACAGCCGGGTGCGCCCTGTGTTCCGTGCAAAGCGTTTCTATCCATTCCCTTTCCTGTGCCGTTATTGACCTATGCCCGCCCGTTGTGCCTTTGTGCGGCTTTGCCGTGCGGTCACGTGCGGGGTTTGACAAGATCAACCCATCCGCAACCGCTGAATCAAACATGGCGCAATAAAGTTGCTTTGCCGCCTTGATGTATGAATTGGAAAGCCCTTTGTAACGGGTTGAGAAAATGCCCTTGATATCCGAAGGCTTTACATCCGACAACGGCAGGTTGCCAACCGCATCCGTCAAGTTGGCAAGATGGGTTCGCAACCCCGTCATTGTGCTTGGCACAACATCCGGGCGGGAGCGTTCCAACCATTTTTCAGCGTACCCGCTGACAAAGTACACGGCAACCCGTCCCCGCTTTTCAGCCGCTTTGAACTCTTCCCGTTGCCGCAAGCAATCTTCCGGGTCATACGAATAGAACCATTGGTTATGATAGCGGCAAGCATAACGCCCGTCCGGGCGTTTTTTTAATTTCTGTTTCTTTTCCCGTGGCATATCGTCACTTCCTGTTTACGGCAAAAGTTATTCCGTCATTGCGATGCACAAACATGACAAGGTTGCCGTCCTGCGTATATGCGTCATGGTCTTCACCGCCGCACGTAAGCAGATAGTTTGACAGGATAACGCCCGCATTGTACGCAAAACCGCTGTTGTCTTCTTCCAAAGACATTGCCGCCGCTGTGCAAAGTGCAAGGTAATTTGCCCCGTCCCCGTCAACGTAAATAATGAGATCATCTTCCAATTCCCTGAAATAGACATTGCAAGCACCTGCGCTGTAAACGGTATACTTTCCATCAAAAACACCGTCCGCAAGTTCCGGTTGCCCAAAAGCGGAAAGATATTCATTGATGGAAGACACATCAACCGCAGATGCTACGGCGGGGATAATCAAAAAAGCAACAAACATACTAATCAATTTCTTCATGCTTTTTCCTTTCCAAACATTCTGACAAAGCCTACCGCCAACCCGTACACACGCACATCCGTTCCCGCTGGGTACACTTGCGGCGGGTATGCTGGATTGTCCGCAATCAAAACAACGCCATCACCGTTCTTGTAAAACCGTTTCAAGGTTGCTTCCCCGTCAATACCAACGGCGGCAATTTGTCCCTG
>Ga0326514_10001757_pt1 | contig 13952 bp, 8 predicted proteins | sample 3_2548_0518_D_FD_203653 | JGI IMG/M metagenome (GOLD analysis project Ga0326514, IMG submission 203653) | Bovine rumen microbial communities from UC Davis, California, United States - 3_2548_0518 | ecosystem: Host-associated > Mammals > Digestive system > Stomach > Rumen | place: USA: California...
TAATCGCTTGAAGATAACACATAAGTATAATACTTATCCCCAAGCACATCTTCAACTTGTATTCTTTTTATTGTCATTTTTATCGCTCCTTACTCTGAATAAATTATAATGTAATCATATGTTTGTGATGGTGCTAAACCTACACGATTTGATGCCTTATTTCCAATGTAGTAGGTCATTGTTGTTTCATCATTCTTGAATCTTACACAATTGTAGCCACTTGTCGCATTGGCAGAATTAAAAAATACTGCACTTGATGACCCATTCCGACTATGTGTTGTAGCATTTGATGTACTGCTTTTATAAATCCCACAAACTACTCCTTGGTTCTGTGGCAATGAAGCCGAAGCCACAAAAGTTGGTGTACTGCTCATCTGCGATTTAGTCATATAAAAAGCATCAACATCATATTGGGATATAGTATTATACCACTCATTGTTAGGATTATATGCTCCACCTTGCAACCATATTATTACTGCAATAGGATAACCATTGCCATTGTAATTGATATTGACAGTTCCTACACTTGCTCTTGTTGAGCCAGTTGTGAAACTTCCCATAACTATTCGTTGGCAACCACCACCACCAGTTTGTATTTGTAAAACTTTTGAAGCCAAAGTGGTAAGTCCATCACTTGCACTTGCTTGTACTCCTTTTGCAGAGATGTTTGTTGCAAGATTTTCACCTAACTCCATTAGAGAGCCATTGAGAGTTGTAATGTCATTAGTAATTTTAATCACCACCTTACTGATTGATATAAGTAATCGCTTGACCAATAAGGTCATTCAATGCCTTTCCTTGCTTTGCAGATAAGGGAGCAGTAGAAGATGTTGAAGTCAAGTTATCTACCACATCACTTGTTGTAAGCATACTTGATATTTGAGAACTTGTAGCATAACTTGTAGTGTCTACTGTTCCATCGTTTCGTAGCAACCCAGTTGTACTGCTTTTCTGAACATAGTTTGTAAGGCTTTGATGTTGAGTCAAGTAACCAACATCATTAGTAAAAGCACTAATATTCGTAGGGATAACTGGGATAGTTGGTTTGTTAATTAAACTATTATAATCACCATCAAAAGTAGAATATGAAGTTGTATCCACCGAACCATCATTCTTCAACAAACCATTCGTATTGCTCTTCTGAACATAATTCGCCAAACTTGGAATATCAGATACAGTAGCCAATTCAGAATTATTATACTTAACACTATTATTATTCACATTGAAATCAAGATAACTATTGAAGAGATATATATGCCCATTCATAGAGTCATCATTATAAAACACATCACCACTTTCAGACACATCATCTATTTTCCCAATAATACTATCATACACTAATTTCTCTGATGGCACTTTTGAGTTGGATGGTGTAGACTCCCAAGTGGTTACAATATCTACTGAAGAGCCACCACCACTATTATCCACATATTCCTTTACAAGTTTCTCTGATGGAACTCTATCATCTCTCAAGGGGCTACTCCAAGTAGTAACGATGTCGGCTTCAGATACACCACTATCATAATCCAATATGATGTCTTGTGTTTCATCATCCCAATAATAATCATTGATGTATGAACCACCACTTCCACCACCACCTTGATTTATTTTATCATCGATAGCAAGGTTGATTTCGTGTTGAGTAGCATTAGCCGAAGTTTCCAAATTAGACAATGCAGAAGTTTCAACAATCATACCAGTCTGATGGCTACTTGGATGAACATAATAATTCGCATTAGTTTCAACAGTACCTAACTTGGTTTTTTCAGTCAAAGTATAATCATTAGAAGATAACCCTTTACCCACTTCTACATTAACTTTTGTAGCAAGTTTATTATCAATTTCAGTTTTTGAGTAGGTGTCAATATCGCCACCACTATGATCCATTCCCTTGCCACTTGCATCACCACCAATTTGCAATACCAAATCTCCATCTTCATCACGATAGAAATCAACATAAGGCTCAAGTCTGTTCACTACACTATCAGATTGTTGCAATAATTTATTGTTGTATTTGAATTGTATCTGAACATTAGATAATTTTATAGTTGCATTTGATTTATTGCCATTGAAGTTGATACCTACCTTGAATCCTTGCTCACTTATTGAAGTATTTACAACATTGCTACTAAAGTTGAATAATGAGCAGTCCACATCTATATGTCCTTGTGTTGTTAAGATGTTTTCGACTAACATATAGTTAGTCATCTCCATACAAGTCAAACTAATGTTACTCAAGATAGGATAATTAACACTAACATTACTAATATTATAATCAAATGAAACAATAACATTACTAATATCCTTTTGACCCAACTTGGTTAATGGTGAAGATAAGAAGATAAGACTATCTTGCTCTGCCAAGTTCAACTTCACAATGTTATTGCCTTGCTTGAACCAATTGTTGCCAACAAAACTTGTTGGCTCAAAAATGTATGGATTATCTGCAATGTTCTCTTCATCAATAGCCAATGTCAATCGGTCATCAAGAGTAGTGTCAATATCTCTTCGTTGTGTCTGATCCATATTCAACATCTTTAATTCACCCATACATAATTATCATCAAACTTGTCATCGTAGGTTACTGGTTCGTTCAAGTCTAACTGTTCCCTTACCAGTTTCTTTCGTTGCTCTGCAAGGTTCTTTTTAACCTTTAATGGTGCATCTATATCACCAAGCCCAAATTCTGTGCTAACCATTGGTCTGTCAGTTACATCAATATTGATTTTCCTTGAAGCCACTTGATATTCATTAGTGAGTAATGGATTAACAGTTTTTGTTTCAACCCAATCATTAATTCCAACTGGTGGCAAACCAACTGACTTTACAGTAAAAGTAGTTAATGGTTGGAAATATTTCATCAAGTTATCGTATGCTTTTTGTGTGGCTTCCTTACTGCCAGTTTCAGTTGAAAGATTTTCCACTTTCATCTGCTCACCATACCTTAATATCTCATCAATCTTACTCTTTTTCGCATAACTGTAAGTCATTGTAGGGTCATTCTCTTTCTTCTTTGACTTGAAGATTGTAACTGCACTATTCATCAATTGGCTTGTCGGTGAATACTTAACATTACTGATACCTATGATATTGCCATCAAAACCTTCATTGAAAATATATTTAATGTCCTTTGTATCATCAGAACCATCGGTGAAAGTCAAATAATCACCATTACGATAAGCATTGTATTTAATACTCCAATCGTAACCACTTTTTTCAAGGATTGTTTTCATACCATCCAATATTGTTTTTCCACTTACACCAAGACTTTCCATTTTTGCAACTTCGCCATTGAAGACCCCCAAATCATATAATAACATTTTGTAACTGGAATTATCCTTATTATCATATGCTTTGCTTTCATCTTCTTCAGTATCAATGTCATCAATGACATCTTGAAAATCACGAAGAAATGTTACTCTTTTCAAATAATACTTATTCGTAGATGTTTGTGCATAATCCGATTCGGCAGTCTTAATCTTATCAAGCAAATCTATTTCGTGAATATACTTTTTCCTATTCTGCCATACGATACCATAATCATTGTCGAACTTTCGGCTATTACTTGGGGCTTCGCTACTCCAATCAACATAAATGGTCTTAATTTCCCCATTTCGCTTATTAACTGCATAATCTATCTTCAAATAGGCTTCAAAAGGATTATCTTTGTCAAAACCGTGTGTAATGGTGTAACTGTTGGTTATTTCCTTTTCACCAGTCTGATTAGAACCACCAAGATTCAATCCACTACCTTCAAATTGTTGGTTCTTTATCTTATTGACTATCCCAGTTGTAGTTCCACTTTCAATCCAAGTTACATTATGGTTCTTGAGATAGTTAGATGGGTTCTTTATCCCAGTAAAGTTTTTAACTTTCCTTGAGAAGTTATCATCGTGTGCTATGCCCAGTTTTTTGATAGAAGCGATGTCTGAAGCCCTACCTTCGGGTCTTGAAACGAATATGAACATTAAACTGGCTTTTTTCAACTGGTCGTTCTTGAACCAATCTCCAAAGCCAGTATAACCAGTTAAATCGGCAATAGTACCTGCACAAGCCCCACCGAAGACACAGACCCACACATCGTTCTTCTTTGTGCAACCATAACTTTTGGGTTTGGTGTGCATATTACTGCCTACTGCTCCGACAACTGCCTTATGCCCAATAGATTGAAATGCTTTTGCGATGGCTTGTATCCTTGCCTTATCCTTTGCTTTTGTCTGAATGTTATCGCTAACAATATAGAATGTTTTCTTTGTAGCCATTATATTCATCTCCTTTTTAGAATGGTTTGTTTGGGAAATCAGTTATCTTAATAGGTGAACCATAAGTTTTAATGTAATTTCCATACCCATTTCGTGTAGTAGGGTCTAAATATTTGCCATTTACCTTTGCAAACACATGACCACCCTTTGAATTGTGAGAGTGGCAATAATGCAAGTCTGTTACTCCTTTAGCATTTAATAAGTTGAGTAACACTTCTGTTTGGCAACAACAGTTTCCTTTCTTTGTACTCCAAGTTTTCTCTGCACTTTGGTAGAAATCCTTTTTATAAACATATTTGATTTTTGAGTAGCAGTATTGCCATATTGGTTTTATTGCACTATTACCAGTAGCACTTGTAATCTTATTTGCTCTTTTAATCCAAGTTTCACTTGCCTTTGTACTGCCCAATACAGTAACAGTATTAGTTTCTTCAACCTTTTCTTCCCATTTTTCCACACCAAGACCATAATGGAAAAACAAGTTTGGATAAGTATTCAACAAGACAGTATCATTATTCACCTTATCATCATAAATAACAACACTTTGGGGTTTCAAAGTATCTGCACCATTACGAAGAGTAATGCTACTCTTATTCACTTGTGTAGGCATATTGCTACTTGTCAATTTAGTGTAACCACCAGTTCGGTATGTTGCAAGGTTACGATTAATCCTATCAACTAATGAATCCCCAATCTTCAAATTAGATTTCAAATAGATTTCACTATTATTCAACAAGAATTTCAAAGGGTCGCTATAATTGTTATAATTCTTTTTCAAGTCAATATGAGAACTGTAATCATTATTTTCATCTGTTTGATAATTGTTGATTGTAACTTCTGAAAGGCAGTATCTTCTATCCAAGTCGATTAGTCGGTCTGCACATTCCATTGTAACCTTTGTCAAATCATCATCGGAAACTTCACAAATTGAGATGTACCCACCAAACACTAATTGTTGATTGCCATTTGTATCCTTAACATAAAGGTTTATTTCATCACGATAATCAAATATTAACCCACTACGATTAGCATTAGCATTAGTAGGTTCAAGGAGTTCATCCAATTCGTGATAATACATAAACTCACAAGTCATAGTGTTAATACTGAAATCTTTAGTATGCTCTACTGTTGCTTTTATCATTGTAAGTTTATCATTACGATTGTTATGCCTTTTGGCTTCCCATATATCATATTTCTTGATTGCTAACCCTACAAAGTAAGTGTTTGATGAGAGAACATATTCGATAGTGTTCTCTCCTTTTTTCAAGTTGCAGTATTGATAGTTTCTACTGAAATTCACATCTGTACCTATCATTGCCATACTGTTTTTTACAGTTTCACCATTGATTTTAATTGTTGCACTTGCTTTTAATGAACCATTTGGGTTTGAAGTTGGAGTTTGTTTATGTGAGTTGATGAATAACAATTCCAAGCGATAATTATTACTTGTTTCTTTCGCATCATATTGTATTTTGATAGTCATCTGTTTATCATTCTTTGAACGATAGCAACTCATTCCACTTATTGTTTTCTTCTCACCATTTATTACATTGTTTGTAGTTATAGTTCCATTAGTAGGAATATAATGCTTTTCATAGGTCTTATCGTATCGGAAGATTTGGCAAAGGAAATCATCATCATCGTATCTGATCCGATGGGTTTTGTTTGCATTGAAGTTTCTTGTGATGTGTCTTGAGAATGCCATATTTAATTCTCCCAGTCGATGTCGATTACTTGTTGTTTTGCATTTAAATACTCTAAAAAGACTTGTTGTGGTTTATCCCATTCGTTTGCTTTTTTCGTATATGGTATTAATACTGTTTCAGAACTTGCCTTTAATGATGTCAATGTAAATGGTTCTTGGTATGGTCTTGCAACACATAAACCATAACTATCTTTATCATTATAGATATTTACAAAGTAAGTATCTGCGAAGTTGATTGTTACTTGCTCTGCATAAAGTCTGCTTGTATCAATATCGTGATTAATTATTGCATCACCATCATAGTACATCAAGTCTTTGAGTATTATGTCTGTACTGTTTGATCCAGTAAAGAAGATAACAAAGTCAATGTATTTAACTTCTGATGGGCAGTTAGTAAATGTAGCCCTTATACTATCGGTTGCAGTAGTATCAACTTCAACTGTTACTGTCTGTTCCCAAATACCATACTGTATTCTATCACGAACTGGAACTGCACCTTTATCATCGAATCCCCTTGCCTTGATTTTAATCTCATCGAATGGGCAATCCAAGTAATCAATTGAAAGTGTGAAAGTGTCATTGACCCTTTCAACATAACTTGAATAAGATGGGAAATTCAATGCCAAATCAGTATCATCCTTGTAGATTTGCAAAGCATTATCGTTATCGATGTTCAGTATTCCAAGTTGGGAATTGGTAGCGACTTCACCAATATTCTGATTGCTATCGGCTTCGTATAATTCAAAGTTATCCAAGCGAATGTTCTCACCAATGTGGAGTTCTTGTTTGAACTGTTGGATTGACAATTGTGGGTTGAAAACACTACAGTTTGCATCGTGTTCTTCTATGAAACCCATTCCCCTTTGGTTTTCTACTGTTTCGCAGTAGACTCTATCGACAAGGTTCATTATCCTTAAATCATCTTGGCTATGGTTTAAGACTATGAATGGTCTGCCCCTATAAAATTTCCAAGTGGTATTTCCGAACTGAACTTCTGCATAATCATCATTATATTCATTTAATGATAATTGTGGGTAATTACGAAGTTTCAAAGTGTTCACATTCACCCAATCACCACTTGTTTCATCATACCTTGCAAGTCTGATAAATCCACTTCTACGATGGAACTCTGCCCTTACAAGTTCATTGCCTACATATACTGGGGAATGAGCATTATCCAAATTGAATAATGATATTCCAGTTTCAGTAGTGATTTCAACACCACCTTTATATTGATTGTAGGCATTTGTTAAAAAACTTGAATTAGTATCCAATGGATCTTGTACAAAGTATAGTGTTCCCTCATCAGAATGTCTTGTGAAAACAGTTCGGCTATTTGGAACTGGCATCGGTGAACAGAGAGTCTTTTCATAATCTTTTACAGTATCTGATGACATTATATCTTCGTAGACTCTCATCTGCATTTGCCCAGTCAAGTTATTCAATCTTTCAAACCTTGTATTGTTATATTTCATTTCCAGTTGGATTGCATACTTGTTAGCAGATTCCAATGATACATCGTTCAAGATGATTTTGCCACCCCCAATCGCTCCTTGTGGTAGCATACCATAGTCAATCATATTGAGTTTGTTGTCATCGATTTCAAGATGAATATTTGAACCGAATACTGTACCATCATAATCGGCAGTAGATGGAGTAATTTCTGTAACAATATAAGGTTTCAAGACAAAATTAGTGGCAGATATTTGAGCATAACCACCACTATTATCATATGCTCCTACTGTATTCCAACTAATCTGTTCAGTTTCATAAACTTGAACACCATCTGCAAAGAAAGTGAAAACAGTTCCTTGCCTAATAATATCCATATTCCCAGTTGGGGTTATATTATATATTGTTTCAATCAATTCATCATCAATATACAATTCAATCCTATCGTTGTATATGAAAACACCATCAAGAGTTTCAAGATTCGGATTATGTGAGAACACAAATGCAGAATGGCTATTCTCATTGATTGTTAATGTGAATGATAAGTCATAGTAATTGCTTGATATAAATTCTCTTTCCATAAATGAGTATAAATCCATCTATTTGCCCCCTTGTGTTTCAAAACTAAATCCATTATCACCAAATGTCAATTGTAATGTTCCATCTTCAATATAACTCTCACCATCTGCGAAGATTGGCAGTATTGTATCAGTATTGATTACTGTTGAAGTTGTAATCAGTCCAGTTGTGGTGTAGTATCCACCTTTATAGGTATCTGAATTGTTTACAAAGATTTCAAGTTGCCAATTTGGTTGATTATATATTGTTTTTGTCAAGTCGAATTGTATTTCAGATGTTTTCAGATTATCGTTGATGTATGAATAGTAATATTTTTCTTCGTTGGTTTCTAAATTAAATGCTTTGATGATGTAGTAACCATTTGTGTAGTATATTACATTGTTGTTGTCTGATATGGTTATGTTTATGTCTTGATGTGTTTCGTTGTTGTATGCGAATCCAGTTTGAGTTACTGTGATTGGTGTTTTGCTTGAAGAGTTAGCAGTTATCTCTTCTGTATGGTGCAATCCCTTGCAGTTGTATGTATTTTCAAACCCAAAGTACCAAGTTGGTTCGCTTGTGAGTATTCCATAGATATCAAAATAGGATAACAATTTGCCATCTTCATCATAATAATCCTTTACCATTGTCTTGTATTCAGTATCATATGTTAATGGTGGGGTTGCTCCATCTTCAACACCACTTCTGATTGTTACAAGAGTGTTAGTTGGTAACCACACATTGGATTTAAAGCGAATATGGGCAAAATCACCAACCTTATTGTTCTGTGGTGTAAGGTTTTCCATTGTCAATTCCCAATCTTCTCCACCATACTCAAGCCCTTGCATATAGCAGTAATAATTAAAGTTAGCCCTTGTATCATTTACTCTTCGCAAGGTAAAGGTTCTGCAAATGGAATAATTGTTCTCATCACCTTTCTTAAGTACAGTTACCTTATACTCCCCTTTCGGCAAACTTTTATTGCTAATCAAATCAGAATAAGGGTCAAATACCCCATCTACTTTCTCAATGAAAATAGGAACATAACTTGTCAATCTTGGTTTATCTGTTGAAGTAACTATACAAACATCACTAACCCAATTATTCTGCAATGAACTGCCCTTATATAGTGCAAAAGAATCTTCTTCCTTTTCTTCACCAGTACCATACTCAATAACAGTTTCAGTAACCTTTGTGAAACTCTGAACAACCTTTGACTCAATATTCTCAAAAGTTACCAAATCCACATTATCGCAACCGATAAAACCAACACTACCATAATAATTTGCCTTGATTATCACTTGCTCATCGTGTCCGATGTAAGGAACACCAACCTTACCATTCTCATCAGTACAAAGAACAGTATCAACATAAGGGTTCTGTTCAGTAGATCCTAACAAATTCGCATCATAAATGATAACACTAACTGGCTCATTGACAATACTATTGCCATTCTCATCATACAAATGGATGGTGTAATAATCTTGACTTCCATCCAGTATCTTGTTCTCATTCAAGGTCAAGTTTTCAGTTTGGATATATGTGCTTAATTGAGTGGAGTTCTCTATTATAATATCCTTTGTTATGATATAAGGATTGTAAGTTTCATCACCACCATAACAAACATCAACTTTCCAAGCACCACCTTTCAAGTAGATAGGAACACTTGCAACTCCATAAGTATTCGTAGTTGCACTTAAATGGTAAGACTCATCCTTATTATACAAATAAAAATCAATATCCAAATCTTGCACTACACTACCAGTATCCTTATTCTTCACGATGACAGAATACTCTTTCTCAAAATCACCTTGAATCATTGTCAAATCATCGGCTTCAACCAATAATTCGGAAATGTGAAGATTAGTAACATTAATCTGCTCTTCAAATTGAACTGGTTGATAAACAGTACCATTTTCAGAATAACCTTTGAAGTTTACCCTAATCATCTGACTACCATTCATTCTCTTGATAGGGATAGTAGCCCTACCATCAACATCAGTAGTTACAGTTTCTTCGTGTTCATAATCCCCACCGATGTCTTTAAAAGAGTAATGTAATATTGTATCGCTTACTGGATTATCACTATCATCTAACAATGTGCAAACAAAGTTAGAATCAGAGCCAATAAATTGTTGATTGCTTGGATAAGTGAAATGGTATTGCACATATTCCAGTTCAACTTCTAATCCAACTGAATAAGTACAAGCCCTATATTTCTCATTTTCAAAGAAGTTCAAGGTTACAGTATAATCACCATTACCCCAGTCTACATTGAAGAATATTCTACCATACAAATCAGTTATGCAATTAAAGGTTGTTGTGAAATTGTCTGATCCAGTTATTCTCACATTTACTGTTGCATTTTCAATTCCTTTGTTGTAAGCATCTAACAGAAATATCTCAAATTGTTCAGTAGGGTCTGTGATGTGTACTGTTTCCTTTGTGTTGAAGTGAGTAGCCACTTTCATATCTTCAATAAGTGGTGAGAGTTCATCGTAACCTAATCCTATCTTTTCAAAGTTTAATGTTTCGTAGTTTGTACCATTTAGGTATTTGGTTGTTGCATCAGTAGTGTTCTCTGCATACTGTGTATCGAAGTTGTAATGTTTGAAATTGTTGTAATCGTGTTCAAAGATTACATTGTTATCATCCTTGTTGATGACTTTTAATGCCATTTCCCAATTATTATCATAATCTTCACTTTGTAATACTGGAACAGTATTTCTGAACACAATATCATATGTAGAGTGTTTGTTTAAATCACGATTCATTATAAGGGTAGTGTTTGGGTCAATATTATAACTGCCAATCTTATCACCATTCGCATCTTCAAGGGTAGTCCAAAACTCATAATAGTTAAGTTTGAATATATCCAGTAAGTCCATATTGTAATCGTGAACCAATGCAAGATAATATTTGATAGTGGCTTCAGTAATCTTTTTCGCTTCGGTGATAGTGAACCTTGTATTAATATCGTGAGATAAGTATTTAACACCAACATCACATTCATACAATCTGTCATTTATCTTCTTGATGTTAGTAACTTCATAAATCTCTGCCCAACCACGATGATTCAAAGGATCACCATCTGCACGATTAGGGATAGTATCGATTGGGATTGGCTTATCCATTTCAACTAAACCTTGCAAGGTAGCAACATCATACCAAGGGATACGAAGAGTCATCTTTATATCTTCGGAGTAATCTCCTTTCTTACCATAGTATGCTCTGTTCAAATATCTGTTCTCAATAAGACTATTCTTACTATCGGCAGTTACATCTGCCTTATGACATCTTGAAAGTGGTATTACACTGATGTATGCAATCCTATCTTCAATCACTATTTCCATCGCTTCTTTTTTCTCATCGAAGAAATTGTTTCTTGAAACATCACCACGAATAGTCCAAATATTCGGAACACCAATGTTAATTGAATTTGTTACATAAGTTGTATCCCTTGAAATCAAATCATCAGTAAAGAATTTAATACCCCTTTTAGGTAGGATGTCAAATTCTTTAGTCCAACTGTTATCTCCTTGAGTGGTAGTGATTTCACCAATTGTATCATCAAGCAAGTATACATAAACTCTTATGTTTGCGACAAAATCATCACTTATTCTTTCAATGTGTAAGCATAACTTATTATCAGTATCAGAGATAGATGAATCAGTTACCAATTCAACAATGTTATTATTATCATCAACTAATTCGGCAGTAGCACGAAGTGGCAAGTACATCTCTACATTCTCTGATGTAGCCAAGTTATAACAAACATACTCTTCACCAATATGATTTGCACCATAACCTTGAATATTAATATCGAAATATTGGTAAGGCTCTTTCTCAAAACTGGCTTCATCATAGAAAGTATAAGTAACCACATCTTTAGGTTTTGGTGGTGGAATATACTGAATGAAAGTAACATTTTGAGTTACACTTTTATTAGTAACCAAATTTGAACTGTTTGTTGCTTTAAGACTCTTCAAACCAACACTTGAAGATTTAAGATAAAATGTTCTTGTTACACTTCCACCTTTGCAGACTTGCCCAAAAGTCCAAGTCTTTGTAGTGTTATTGTAAGCACCACCACCACTTGAACTAACCACCGAAACACCTTTCGGCAACGATAAACTCACACTATTGGAACTACTACAATAACCAGTATTCTTAACAGTCAATTTCCAAGCAACCTTATCATTAGTAGTAGCACTTGTCGGAGAAATAGAACTATACAATGCCCATTTAGGATCTTGTAGACTATATTCAACTTCAAGTCTACCCCTATTTACACTTATTGTAGTTGCATATGAAACCTTTGTCCTACTCCAATCAACTTCAATGATGATATTCTTTAATTGTGCTATTGTTACTCCTTTAAGTGAGTAAGCAAGAGTATATTCATCATACCAGTAATCGTTTTTTCGCCTTGTATAACTTGATACCTTTTTGATAGGGTCTTTCTTATATGGTGCATTGTTATCACCAGTAAACACCTTAATGGTTGGCAAATTGTTTTCGCTTGGCTTGAATTTCCTTATGATAAGCACAAAGTAAACATTATCCAACTTGTATTTACTGGAATCTATGCCAATTACTTGGTAATGGTAAAATAGGGATTTTGGTCGGTATGCAGATTTGCTCCCTTTTCCTTGTGGGTGAACATAAGAACCAAGACCCTCTTCACCACTATTCGCTACTTGAACATTATTCCATTTTGCACCAACATAATCTTCCCAAAACCATTGGGCTTTCCTTAATATTTTCTTTGCCATATGGGTATCTCCTTTATTGTTGTTGGTTTGCACAATAGCCGATTCCCATTATCATTGATTGGAATGGTACATTGATGAAGTTCCTTATGTTGATAGGTTGCCCTATGACTGCATATGCAAGTACAAAATTCTCATCGTGAGTCTTACTGGCTTCTCTCTTGCACAAGAACATCCCTTGCAAGTATAAAGTTTGACTATCACCAAGTTGAATTTGCACATCTGTTGATCCACTATCCATATTTAAGGTGAAGCCACTTTCACCATCTCTTATCCAATCGCAGTATAACTTAAAGTATGGTAAATCTTCAACACCAGTTAAATTTGAATATACATCGGTTAAGTCTATAATGTCTAACCCATCGGCATCTTCAATCAAGCAACCAGTTTCGGAGTCAATGCAAGTATAGACATCATTTGGAACTTGCTCTGCAAGTACGAAAGTGTAATCTCCTTCATTTACTTTATCAAAAATGTCATTCATATTAGATAGGTCAAATTGCTTGTTTACAAACTTCCAAAAGTATTTACTTTTTCTGAATACGAATGTAGTTTCACTATTAGGCATTTGTATCACCATCACTATTGCAACTCTTATGTCCTACGAATGAACTACCATACATCAATGAGATATAGTTAAAGCAACGAACTGGTGTACTGTTCCTTGCAAAAGCAACCACATAATCATTTCCAGTATCAGAGCCAGTTACCTTGCAAAGCATAACTCCCATCACATAAAATTCTGTTTCTTCATCGATTGGTATTTCTACATTTACTTTTTCGCTTGTTGGGTCATCGTTATCTTCCCATTCATCAAGGAAAAAGTTGAATCCATTTTCACCATCATCAATCCATTCAACTCCAAGATGGAATGTTTGGTCTGTGTATCCAGTTGTTATCTTTTCCATTCCAGTTGCACTTTGTTTAAGGCAACCATTATTATCTATACATTCATTGGGGTCTTTAGGTAAAGAAGAGAATAGAATGAGATGATAAAGACCATCATCATTCAAAGTATCTCTGTCCTTGATTACCATTTGCTTGTTTAGGTGTACCCAAAAGTCTTGTGGTTTCCTAAATGTGAATGTTGTTTCATAATCATATTCACTTGCCATTCTTTATCACCTTAATATCCTATTGCTCCATTTGGGCTATTGATTGATACGATTGCTTTCTCTACTGCTTGTCTGATTTTATTATCTA
>Ga0326514_10001758_pt1 | contig 13952 bp, 7 predicted proteins | sample 3_2548_0518_D_FD_203653 | JGI IMG/M metagenome (GOLD analysis project Ga0326514, IMG submission 203653) | Bovine rumen microbial communities from UC Davis, California, United States - 3_2548_0518 | ecosystem: Host-associated > Mammals > Digestive system > Stomach > Rumen | place: USA: California...
GGCTATCTTCCGTGGTGCCCATCCCGGTGCAAACTCTGCTAACTGGAACTGCGCCAAGATTTTTGGTCCTAAGGTAGCCGGTCTCGTAGAGCATGACAATATCATCCACCACCCGACAGCCAACCTTATCGATCAGTATGGCATGGCCAATGGTCAGCCCATCTATCTGGTACAGAATGGTGAATATGTGTTGAATCCTGCCTCCGGTTGGGATCCTGAGCATCCCTATAAGGACCGTGATCCCCGATTCTATCATGACATCGTGTTCGATGGTTTCCACTATGTGCTGAGTTTGGATGATTTGTCTCCTGAACAGAAGAAACTTGAGTATTGTGACCTTTTCACGAATGGTGCGATGCGTGACATCGACCATGGAAGCAGCACGGGCTATTTCATTCAGAAACTGGTGCCTCACCAGTGTAACAAGGGTGACAAGTATTACGAGTGGGATTGGCAGTTCCAGTCTTATGTACCCTACATGCGTTTGGCTGACGTCTATTTGATGTATGCCGAAGCGAAGGCTGCTATCGCGACGAGTGCAAGCGACCTGAACGACAGACCTACCTATTGCCCCACAATGTCGGCTGTAGAAGCCATCAATGCCCTGCGTGACCGCGTAAATTCCAGCGATTATCCCATGGAGCATGTGGCACCCAATCTCCGTGATACCCGTGAGCATTTCCTCGATGAAGTGCGTCGTGAACGGGCTGTGGAACTATCCTTCGAAGGCTTCCGCTGGTGCGACCTGCAGCGTTGGCTGTTGTTAACTGAGCCTCCCTATACAATGAAATATTCTCATGAGTTTGAGCGTTTGGAAAATGCTAATTGGTTCAAGACCCATGATCCAAAGGATGCAAAAGTCGGTAACTTTAGGAAGAAGGAACTGATTACCCGTCATTTTGACTCAAAGCATTACTGGTTCCCGCTTCCTGACAAGGATATCTATCTCTATGAAGGATTCCCCCAGAACCCGGGATGGTAATAAGTGAAGAGTGAAAAGTGAATAGTGAAGAATTTGCTACCGCTATAAAATAATATAATATGAAAAAGATAAAAACAAATATATTACTCTTTGCCATGATGGCCGCGTCGCCATTGGCGGTCAATGCCCAGACTGCTGACGATGCTGATTCCACAGTGGTGAAAAAGAAGGTCCATGTTGCTTTCCGCGATACGGATCCCGACCATCTGCTGGGAGGAGTTTCCTATGTTGATATGGAAGAACTCCAGAAGAAAGATTACATGATGGGTAGCCTTGAAGATATGTATGCCCTCGTCGGCGGATGGAATGGCAACAATCTTTGGGGGACGGACAACGAGCGTCTCGACAATAATGATAACAGCAATCTTCCGCTCGTGATTATCGACGGTGTGAAGCGTCCGTCCAACAACGTGCTTCCTTCTGAGATTGAACAGATTACCTTCCTCAAAGGTGCGCAGGCTGTTGTGCTCTATGGTGCCAAGGGTGCCAAAGGTGCTATCCTGATTACCACGAAACGCGGTAAGGTGGATGGTCTTCAGATTACGGCCAACGCCAACACGGGTTTCCACGTAGCCAAGGAATTTCCAGAGTATCTTGGCTCTGCGGAGTACATGACGCTCTATAACGAGGCATGTATGAACGACCAATTGCCCACAGGTCCCCGCTATTCGCAACAGGAGATATACAACCATGCCTTGGGTGTTAATCCATATCGTTATCCTAACGTGAACTACTATTCCTCCGATTATATTCGTAAGGCATATAACCGTTCGGAAGCCACATTGGAAATCCAGGGTGGTGGTACACGTGCTCACTTCTATACGAATATCAACTACTATCGCTTTGAAGACCTGATCAATTTCGGTCCCGCAAAAGATAATTATACCGATCGTTTCAGCGTACGTGGTAATGTGGACTTGGTAGTCAACAAACTCATCAAGGGTTTTGCCAACGTAAGTGCTACTTTCTATAATGCCAATAAGAACAAAGGTAACTTCTGGGGTGAGGCTTCTTCTATGCGTCCGAACTTCCCGGAGCATGCTGCACCACTGATTGATATTGACATGGTGGATCCGAATGCAAGCAAGGCGCTTGCCATTCTCGGCAAGTCGCTGAATCTGCTCGACGGGAAATATTTCCCCGGTGGTACAAAGACTACTGATCATAATGTCATTGCAGACTGCTATTTCGGCGGTAGAGCCACAGACCTCAGCCGCCAGTTCCAGTTCGATGCAGGTATCATCTACGACATGAACAAGTTCGTAAAGGGTTTGTCATTCAAGACCTTGTTCTCTATCGACTATGCTGCCAACTACAGCCGTACTTATGATAACAAGTATGCTGTATTCATTCCTACATGGAGTAACTACAACTCCCAGGACGCCATCGTGGCGCTTACACAGCAGAACGACGAAGTGGTAACGGGTCACATGTCTATGGCTGACACTAAATACCGCCAGACCATCAGTTGGAACGGTCATTTCGACTACGACCACACGTTTGCCGGTAAGCATCATGTGACTGGTATGTTGCTCGCCAATATGTACACCACTACAGCCAGTTCTACCTACCATCGTTATGCCAATGCCAACTTAGGCCTTCAGGCCGGTTACGACTACATGGGTCGTTACTTCGCAGAAGCAGCCGTAGCTGGTGTTCATTCTGCTCGTCTTGCTGAAGGCCATCGCGAAGCTCTTTCTCCCTCTTTCACACTCGGCTGGAACATCGCCAAGGAGAATTTCATGCGGGGAAGTTTCGTGGATGACCTGTTGCTCAGTGCTTCCTACAGCAACCTGAAAGAAGATATGGATATTTATATGGGTAGTGATAACTTCTATCTCTATGTTGCCTTATGGAATCGAGCAAGCAGTGGCTTTGCTTGGAATGAAGGAACGACGGCAAACCTTACCTATTCTCAGATTGGTACCAATCCTTCCCTTGACTTTATCCATCGCAAGGAATGGTCGGTAAGCCTGCGTGGCTCGTTCTTCAATAAGCTGATTTCCACCAATCTCACCTTCTTTAATACGGATATGTCTGGCTATATTGTGCCGAGCCTGACCAACTTCCCATCCCATTTACAGGGTGGCCTTTCGGGAAGTTCATTCATGCCGGCTATTAACAATAACATCCAGAACCGCAAGGGTGTTGACTTCAGCGTGAAAGTACAGAAACAGTTTGGTGAGGTTTACGCTGCCCTTGGTGTTGTAGGAACTTACCTCACTTCCAAATGGAAGAAATACGATCAAAATATAGATCCTATAGCTCCACACAAATATACTGAAGGCCAGGCTCTTGATGCACTCTGGGGCTACAAGTGCAAAGGCTTCTATTCTGTGGATGATTTTGATGTGACTACCACAGAAACTGGCTTAACACTCTATTCGCTGAAGAGTGACCTCCCGAAACCGGCATTCGGCAGCAATATCATGCCTGGTGACTTGAAGTATGAGGACGTGAACGGCGATGGTCGTATTGACAACAAGGATATGGTGGTGCTGGGTAAGTCGGGCACTATTACCGTTCTGGATGTCAATGGCAATCCTACCAATAATCCGAACAACAACGCTTTGGGTAGCATTGGCACCCCTTGGGCCATGGGTGTGAACCTCACGCTCAAGTACAAGAATTTCACACTCTTCGTACTTGGTAATGGTCAGTTCGGTGCATACGCCATGAAGAATAATGGTGGCACCAGCTACTATTATATGGATAATGAAGCGAAATATTCTGTGAATGCACTGGGTCGTTGGACACCTGAGACCGCTAATACGGCTACTCATCCCCGCCTCACCACGCAGAGTTCGAACAACAACCGTGCAGCATCTACATTCTGGATGTATAGCACCGACCGTTTCAACCTCCGCAAGGTGCAGTTGACCTATGACTTCCCCTCCGAGATGTTCGAAGGTAAATGGGTGAAGGCACTCTCAATTTACGTGAATGGAAACGACCTCCTCACGATTTCTAAGAATCGTAAGATCCTGGAGACCAGCGTGGGCTATGCGCCACAGACCCGTTTCTATAACCTCGGTGTGAAGGTAACGCTATAAGTGACCCCCTCCTGACCCTCCCCGAGGGGAGGGAATGGTAAAATAGGATAAGAAATAAAATGAAAAGATATCATATGAAAAGAAGTATTATTAAATATGGTCATTACTTGGTGGCAGCTCTCCTCCTCGGGGGAGTTGGAGGGGGGTTCCTCTGCTCTTGTAATGATATGTTCGAGCCTGCCGATGAAAACAAGCGACAGGTAGAAGATATGGTCGAAGAATCGGAATATGCACATGGTCTGCTGATGTATGGCTATGGCCGACTTCCTTATCTCACGACCACACAGACGGATGTTGCCACTGACGATGCTGTCACCAACCTGACAACCAGTAACTACCTGAATATGGCAAAGGGCGCGTGGGCTTCCGACAACAACCCGATGTCTCAGTGGAACAACTGTAAGGATGGTATTCAGTATATCAACCTCTTCTTCACCATTGTTGAAAAAGTAAGATGGGCTGAGAGTGCAGCTTCCAAGCAGAAGATGTTCATTGATCGTCTGAAAGGTGAGGCTTTCGGCCTGCGTGCAATCCTCTATTATCATTTGCTACAGGCTCATGGCGGTTATGCCGACGATGGCCAGCTTTACGGTGTACCCTTGCTGACAAAGCCTGAGGACGGTAGTTCCGACTTTAATCAGCCGCGCGCCTCGTTTGCCGACTGCATGAAGCAGATTTTTGCCGACTGCGACAGTGCTATGCTGCTGCTTCCTATGGACTATAAAGATATAGATTCAGAAAGTGAGATTCCTCAGCAGTATTTGGCTCTGGGTGCCAACCCATCTGGTTACAACCTCGTTTTCGGTAACAAGGCAAGAAATCTTGTTTCAGGAAGAATTGCTGAGGCTGTCAAAGCCCAAGCCGCCTTGCTGGCTGCCAGTCCTGCCTTCCGCGACCAGAGCGGCGTGACTTCTGCCGAGGCTGCCACCCTTTGCGCTAATGTACTTAAGCGCATTGGTGGATTGGAAGGATTTGACATAACGGGTAACGTCTGGTACAAGAATAAGACTAAACTTGAGCCCGATGCTTCCGAAATGCCTGAGATTCTTTGGCGCGAAGACCGTCATAAGAATGCTACTCAGGAAAGAGAGAATTACCCGCCTTCATTGTATGGTCAGGGTCGCGTCAACCCGTCACAGAATCTGGTGGATGCATTCCCCATGCGTAGCGGACGTCCTATCACGGATCCTAATTCTGGTTATGATCCCAAGAACCCCTATGCTAACCGTGATCCCCGTCTGACTGATGATGTTATTTATAATGGCACTGTCTTCCATACTAAAAAGTATGAGATTATTACGGGTACCTATCCAGCTATTCATGATAAGGATGAGGAAAAGGTTGACAATCTCAATAATCTCCCTACGTCAACGCGTACGGGTTATTATCTGAAGAAACTGCTTCGCGACGATGTGGTTCCACTGTCAAGTTCGCAGATTGAGCAGCAGCATATCTATCCGCGCATCCGTTATACGGAAATCTTCCTGGCTTACGCTGAGGCTGCCAACGATGCCTGGGGTCCTAAGGCTGATCCCACGGGTGTAGGCTTTACGGCTTACGATGTCATCAAGGCTATCCGTACTCGTGCAGGACTCGGCACGGATGAATATGGCCGCCAGCTTCCGGAAGGTGATGCCTATCTGGAGGAATGTGCCAATGACCAGACGAAGATGACAAACCTGATTCGTAATGAACGCCGCATTGAACTCTGTTTCGAGAACAAGCGTTTCTGGGACCTTCGCCGTTGGCTCTTACCCCTCGATGAACCTGTTAAGGGTATGCAGATCGACCGTAACGAAGATACGCATGAGCTTACCTATACTATCATTAATGTTGAGGATCGCAATTACGTCAACTCTTATCAGTGCTACGGACCTATTCCTAAGACGGAAGTGCTCAAATGGAGTAACCTCAAGCAGAACAAGGGGTGGCAGTAAAGGGTTCATAGTTTAAAGATTAAAGTTTAAAGTTTAACAAAGATGAAACTTAAGAAATATATTTTCGGAGTAGCCTTGGGAGCAACTGCTCTCACATGTGCGTCTTGCTATAATTCTGACCAGGATTTCCCAGACTACGAAGGAGGAACTACCGCCTACTTCGCTTATCAGTACCCGGTTCGTTCGGTCATTCTTGGCAATGACATCTACGACAACACACTCGACAACGCTCATAAGATCCAAATCTGGTCAACTATGGGCGGAGCCTACGGCGGACGTGATGCCTACGTAGATGTTGCCGTCGATGAGTCGCTTTGCGATAACCTCTGGTTTGTGGATGAAGGTGGAAACCCTGCCGAACCAGTGCGCCCGATGCCATCTAACTACTACAGTCTCTCATCTAATGTCATTCCTTACAATGGCGATCAGCGTGGTTATGTGGAGGTACAGTTGACTGATGCTTTCTTCAACGATCCGAAATCAGTTGATGAAACTTACGTTATTCCTCTGCTGATGAAGGGTGTAAGAGGTATTGATCATATCCTCACTGGCACGCCGCGTGAAGACATCGACTTCTCACCTGCCCGTACCAATACGGAGTACTGGCGTGTTCTGGCAAAGGACTATGTGCTTTACTGTGTGAAGTATAAGAACCCTTGGGATGCAAAGTATATCCGTCGTGGTGTTGATATCGTGACTGAGAAAGGCGTTTCCAATACTGTAGTACGCAAGGACTTCTCACTGGTTAACACAGACCTCGAGCATTACAAGGAGAATCCTGTTAACCAAAATGATGAAGTTTGTGGTATCACTACCAAAAATATGACACAGGCCATTTTCCCTGTATCCTTCAGAAATTCGGGAGCTTCCATCTCATGTAACCTTACCCTCACATTCAATGGAAACCAGTGCACAATCACATCCGATGACGAGAATGTAACGGCTACCGGTTCAGGTGAATTCATAACCAAAGGTACGGAAAGGTCTGAGTATAAGGACTACCAGTGGGGAAGCAACAATGGTCAGCCCGTTCAGCGCGACATCCTCCGTCTGTCCTACCAAGTTAGTTTCGAAGGCAGAGATATTCAGGTGTCAACCACCGATACGCTCGTTGTTCAGACGCGTGAGTCTAATCAGCGCGTATTCTTCTCACCCAAATATGTTAAATAAATGAAGAGTGAAGAATGAAGAGTGAAGAATTTGTTACCGCTATAAATTAAAAATAGAGATATGGAACAGAGAAAAATATTTGTATTAGGAAGTAGAATTGGAAAGGGTATGATGAAGGGGTTGCTGTGTGCAGCATTCTTCACTCTTCACTCTTCACTCTTCACTTCCTGTGCCGACTATAACGACACGGACAATTTCACCGCTCAGCCTGACCCCTCCTTTGTTGAGCCGTATAAGGATCTGGCCCCTGTCAAGAGTTATATCAATAGGGAAACATATCCCAACCTGACGCTCGGTGCATTGCTGAAAGTGGCAGATTTCAACAAGCAGGAACTGGCCCATGCTGCGGCCGTTACCAATTTTGACAATGTGGCTTTCGGCACATCGTTGATGTCGGGTACTATCGTCAACGCTAAAGGCGTGATGAACTTCCTTGATATGAGCGACCTGCTTGCCCATGTTGATGAAATCGGTTATGAGGTCTATGGCAGTCCGCTTTTTGCCAATGCCAATCAGGCTGACGAATGGATAAACACACTTACGGCTCCTATTGAGATTCCTGTTGACTATGTGGAAGGAAAGTCGGTCAACTACAATGACATGCCTGTGGGCGATTTCCCTGGTAAGGTTGAGAGTGGTAGTGCTTCGATAGCTAAGTATGATGGTCAGAATACGCTTCGGGTAGCCGGTAATTCAAAAGTCCGCATCATTGATGGCTTTGAAGTGGATCCGCTTGCCAAATACACCACTACTTTCTATGCAAACGCTGACAAGGAAGTTACTTTCTATGTCTATTTCTCTGGAAAAAAGGTTGATGGAACGGCTACTTCTGATGGAAAGTGGGCTGTAAAACCTGGTAAATGGACCAAGATCGTGATTGAATCCCAGAGTGCACCTGAAGAAAAGGATGGTTATTTGAGAATTGAGACTGGTCGAGGTATGGTTGCCTATATCCAGAAGGTGGAAGTAGGCTACTATCCTGACAACCATCGCCCGCAGACTGCTCAGGAGATGAGCGACACCATTGATTATGCCATCCATACATGGTGCGACAAACTGATGGAAATCAACGAAGGCCGCATCAAGTCGTTCGACCTCATTGACGAGCCGCTCGACCCGAAGGCCAAATTGGAAAATGGTATGCTCGACCTCAAGCACTCTACCGAGAAAGTCTTCTGGCAGGATGTCTTAGGCAGTGAGAACTATGCTCCCGAAGTGTCAAAGGTGGCAAGTGCTGCTTTCGAAAAGCATGGCGGCAACTCTGCTGACTTGAAGTTCTTCATCAGTGAGACGGGACTTGAAGATCAAACAAAGTTTGAAAGTCTCAAGTACTGGATTGGTATTTGGGACGGCAAGGGTGCAAAGATCGACGGCATCAATGCCAAGCTGAGCCTTACTTATAATGAGGATGCCACCAAGCAGGCTGCCAATGTGGAAAAGCTTAATAAGCTGCTTGACAACCTTGCTTCTACCGGCAAGCTCATCCGCCTGTCTAATTTCGACATCAAGTATGTGGATGCTTCGAACTTGGCCGTCACGGCTGATAAAATATCGGAAACTCAGCGTCAGCAGTTGGCCGACTATTATGGCTTTGCCATCAAGGCTTATATGAACAAGATTCCTCACGACAAGCAGGCAGGTATCTGTAAGGGCAATATGTCAGACACGAGTGATCCCGTAGGTCTCTGGTCTGTTCAAAACAATGCCTGGGTGCGCAATGCCACCTACGAGGCCTTCTGCAATGCGCTCAGCGGACAATAAAAAAGCATTTAATATTTATTACTCTATTTTTTTATTAATCTAAAGTATTACTATTATGAAGAAAATGTTTACTCTTCTTGCTCTCTTGACATGCTTCTTGGGGGCAAATGCGAAGACGGTAGTCGATCTGGAAATCGACAAGAATTTTACCTCTTTGGGTTGGCAAAGTGATGAGGCGCAAAAACGCGTTTCACTTCAGGACGGTATCGTTTGTTTCAGCAGTACTGAAACAACAGCAAATTTGTGGGACGTCCAGTTCCAACTTCCAGGTGTTAGTCCTGTAGAGAATGATGTTCCATACACTATTACTCTGAGAATTAAAGGTACTGTTGAACAAAATATTCATGCAGGTTTCTCTGGTTCTCCCAATGTTGATATTCCTGTCACAAAAGACTGGAATGATGTAGTATTAGAAAATTGTCTGAACAGTCCTCAGGCTCAGTATTGGGCTAACAGCGGTTGTTTAATCGTTCAGTGCGGTGACTATGTAGGCGAATGGCAGATTTCGTATATCAAGATTACCCACGAAGAAAGAGACAACCAGCGTCCAAAAGAATGGATTGAATTGCTCACAAATGGTGATGCCGAGACAGCATGGGGTGATCTCGCTAATGTTGCATTTAACGATAAGGAGAATAATGCAAAGGTTTGTGCTTGGAGTAAGGAGAAGGGTGTCAATTTGGATGAAAATGGTGCTTGGAACCCATTCCCCGCAAGAATTGAAGATGATGGCACTGGTAACCACGTGTTCGTTGTTCATGGTAAGGTAGCAGACACTGAGGGTGATGCAGCTGCTTGGGATAACCAGTTCTGGATTCAGGCTCCAAGAGCTTTGAAGGGCGGTGAGCTGCTGAAGGTTCATTTCCGCTATAAGGCATCTGAAGCCGCTAAGACAAATACCCAGATACACCATCAAAATCCTTCTGACTATCAGCACTATGAATGTATAGGCGACATTAACTTTACTACTGAATGGCAGGAATTTGACCAGGAGATTACATGGAGAACTAATAATAATAGACAACCAAGTGATGAAGGCTATGACACTGGTTATTCTATCTGTTTCAACCTGAACTCAGGCAATAAGAATGCTGTTGACTTCTATTTCGATGACCTCTCTATTTCTGAGCTGAAACTTGACCATGGCTTGTTTGTTGCTTCTGCTAACACCAAAACTGGAAGTGTAGCGTATAATTTCGACAATGCTGTTGAACTTGAGGCAGCATCAGGTGAGATTGAATGGACTAATCCGCAAACAGGTAAAAAAGTGTCTGTTGATGTAAGTGGAACCTTTATTGGTACTGTTGGTGAGAAAGGAAAGCCTGATACATGGGTCAATGAAGTGATGATTTCAACAGTTCGTGGCCATGATGGCACTTTCAAGAGTAACACAATTAAGCCTAAGGGTTCTTTCACCGGACTCGATCCTGATGGTTGGGTGGACTATGAAGAGGCATCAACCGCCAAGATTTCGCTCCCTGCTGCTGGCGCATGGCTGATTTCAGTTGTTCCCGCCAATGATGGTAAGCAGATGTTGTTCTTGAAACTTGACGGTGAAGATAATGCTGAACCTCTGGAAGAAATTGCCAATCCGACAGAGATTACTGTAAAGGGGCAGGCACGCGAAGACCTGCAAGACGAGTGGGATAATAATAATCAGACAGTTAATGTTAGAGAAGAGGCTGATAACAATCCTGATGACGAACATGGTATAGGCGGTGCAGGTCATACCGGTCAGGGTTGGGACAACCAGTTCTTCATTGTGGCTAACCGCACGCTTGCTAAGGGCGAAGTTACCATCCTGAAGTTCAAGTATAAGAGCTCCGTTGACAATGCTAAGACTACCACTCAGTGTCATGGTGAGCCAGGTGCTTACAAACACTGGAAAGCTATCGGCGATGTAACATTCAACACTGGTGACTGGGCTACCTTCGAGCAAACCTTCACCGTACCTGATGAAGCCGATGGTATGAAGTCTATCGCCTTCAACATGGCTGAGATCAAGGAGGCTTGTGACTACCAGATCAAGGATGTCATCTGGATGACCGAGGATCACATGGAGACTCTTATCAATACTACTGGCGACGAGAACTTCTACGTGAAGGAAGGTGCCGGCACCGCTCCATACGTACCTTCTGGCATCAGCACCGTAGTGAACGAGAAGAAGGTGTCTAACAATGTAATCTATAACCTCGCTGGTCAGCGTGTGTCTAAGGACTACAAGGGCATCGTCATCAAGAACGGCGCTAAGTACATTGCCAAGTAAGAAATCTCTGATCTCTCTATCATTTAGAGAGTGACTCATATCATCGTGCGTTGCGTTTCCGTCACAAAAACGGAGCGTGACGCACGAGATATAGATAAGCTAATGGAACATAAAGATACTAAGAAATATACACAGAGAAGAAAACTTTGTGCCTTTGTGTTTAGCTAAATACATATCAATCTATTTAAACTGTCACTAAACTCATAATCTTATATGAAACTATTGTTGATAATGGCTTTTCTCGCCTTTGTAAATACGGCGAATGCACAGTTGCCTAACGAGAAATTCGGCAAGCCGTCGAGTCAGGAATGGGAATTCAGTGGCTGGGGTGACGGTTTTGATGCCGATGCCGTCATTCTGTGCAAGACGATGAAGGCAACATATCAGATTTCTGATCAGGTGGCTAATTTCAACAGGAACAGTTCCGATGTCAGCAGTGACAATATTTCGGATTTCGGTAAAAACAATATTGACGACAGTAACATCTTGGTTAATTATGAGTTCCGGCTCCGTACCAAGATTCTGAAACCGGAGGGAACCAAGCATGCTAATATTGACATTACCTATTATTCCCCCGAGAACAAGAATGTCTTCGACGAATTGTCGAATCTGAAGATTCGTGTCTTTTCCAAGAATGAGAAGGGAAAGGTGGTGCGGAAGAATGTCAGCACCGCAAAGTTTGTCAGTGAACGTGTGGACAATAATTATTTGGTGATGCATGTGACTGTGCCTGAAGTTCAGGTGGGCAGCATCATCGAATACCAATACGAGATTACCAGTCCGCGGCCTATGTTCCTCTACGACTGGGTGTTTCAGGACTGTATTCCCACGGTTCGTTCGAAATTCGATATTGAGATTCCTGCCTTTCTGCAGTTTAATATGAATGTGCCTATCAACCAGCTTATCAAGACGGCCGTAAAGGAAGGACGCTTGATGTACGACACCAACAGAACCGATATGAAAAAAGGAAAGTCTTTCCCGACGAATCATTATATCGTTGAGGGTGACTATATCTTCCCTGCAGCTCAGGCTCCAGAGGTTATCGCTCCCTTTACCGGGCGGATTAATATGCCAGATGTCACACACCCTGTGTATATGCCTGAAGGCTGCACACATCTGAAGATTAAGTGAAATTTCGTGCAAATGAAGGCAGAGCCAAGCTAGCTTGAGTTATGCAGAATGCAGCCGAAATTCATAAACGAAGTTTATAAAATGAGAAATTGGGAAAATGAGAAAATGAGAGATAGAAAAAATGAAAAAGATTATTACTACTGTTTTGGCACTGCTCTTCGTAACAGGTGTCTTTGCAGTTAAAAGATTCCTCATAACCATCACGGACAACCGCCTTCAGACGATTACGGGGTTCGGTGCTGCCTCTTGCGATGGAGCCATGAAGCCGTTTGGCACCGACACGGGGCCTGCAAGGCAACTCTACGGCGAAGAGTCTGTCGTAGGGTTTAACATTATGCGTATGGAAATCTCGCCCAGTTTCACGGGCGATAACTGGGGCGACTACGACTGGAACGGTTCTTTGCCCTCGGCTAAGATTGTGAAAGAGCGCGGCGGTATCGTGTTCGGTACGCCTTGGTCGCCTCCAGGTGAATACAAGACCAACGGCACAGCTCAGGGCGGTAAGTCTGAAAGTCAGGGTATGCAGGAAGGAAAGTTGCGCGAAGACTGCTACGAGAAGTTCTTCCCTTGGCTGAACACCTTCTTAGGGTGGATGCATGATCATGGTGTTGATGTGGATGCCGTGAGCATTCAGAACGAGCCTGACTGGTGGGTTGACTATTCGGGTTGTCTCTATGAACCGCAGGATTTGGTCAAGTTGGTGAAGAACTACGCCCACTTGCTGGATCGTGAGAAATACAAGGGCGTGAAACTCATCAGTGCCGAACCGTTGGGGTTTAGGAAAGACTATTCCGATGCGATGATGAATGATGAGACCTGCCGCAATCAGATTGACATTGTTGCGGGTCACATTTATGGACATCCACCTCTTGAATATATCAAGCCTGCTGCCGTGCTTCCTGCCAGGTATGGTAAGGAAGTATGGATGACCGAACACTCCGTGTCGGATAATATCGGTGAGCGTCTTCCCAACTGGGATGAGCAGTTGGAGTTTGCCCGTGAGGTAAACGAGTGCCTGCAGGCAGGCTGTACGGGCTATATCTATTGGTACATGCGTGCCCATTGGGCTTTTGTCAGCACTGGCGAATCGAAGTATGGCAGTGCCAATGCAAGAAGGAACCAACTGCTGCCCCGTGCTTACGTGATGTCGCACTTCTCAAAGTACGTTACGGGCTCAACGCTTTTGGAATCGTCGTGCTCCATGGATCTCACTACTGGTGCAGGTGTTCAGACCTCGGCTTTCATTAAGGGTGACTCGCTCATCGTCGTGGCTATCAACTCTCAGGCAGATGATCGGAACTTCACCATCAAGATGGAGGATACGTCATTCTGGGTGAAAAGCGGAGACATGATGATTTCGTGGGGTAACGAAAAGGATCAACTCTGTCAGAAAGAGACGATTGAAATCAGCGAACCTACGCAGCGACTGGTAGTTGAGATGCCGGGAAAGTCGGTAGTGACTTATGTCTTCAAACTTGACCAGGGCAGTACGGCTATCCAGAATGTCAGTCAGTCTGCAGCCGATGGTCCCGCCACGTATTACGACCTGCAAGGCCGTCGCCTGGATGTGCCCAGAGGATTGTGCATTGAGAAACGTTCCGATGGTTCTACAAGGAAGGTTGTTATGAATTAAGAACCCACCCTCAATCCCT
>Ga0326514_10001761_pt1 | contig 13941 bp, 7 predicted proteins | sample 3_2548_0518_D_FD_203653 | JGI IMG/M metagenome (GOLD analysis project Ga0326514, IMG submission 203653) | Bovine rumen microbial communities from UC Davis, California, United States - 3_2548_0518 | ecosystem: Host-associated > Mammals > Digestive system > Stomach > Rumen | place: USA: California...
AATACCAAAGGTTTCCATGATGGCGATGCCATCAATGGGCGGCTGCCAGTTGCGCAGATGGTCTTTGGCCTCGATTTCCTTCAGTTTCTCCTGCACAATCTCAAAATTGTGGTGGAACTTCTTGATCTTTTCTTCGTTCTTCGAGGTGATGTCGGCGTGACAAAGCAACATCAGGTCGTCGATGTCGTCGCCTGCCTCGAAAAGTAGGCGGCGCACGGCGGAGTCGGTCACCACATCCTCGGCGAGCACGATGGGCCGCATGTGGAGCAGCACCATCTTCTGCACATATTTCATCTTCTCGTTGAGGGGCAACTTCATGGCAGCGAAGATTTTAGGCACCATCTTCGAGCCTTTGAACTCATGCCCGTGGAACGTCCAGCCAGTGCCGTCCTCCCAGCGTTTGGTTTGGGGTTTGGCAATGTCGTGAAGCAGGGCAGCCCAACGAAGCCAAAGGTCGTCGCTCTTTTCTGCCACTTGGTCAAGCACTTGCAGGGTGTGCAAGAAATTGTCTTTGTGGCCTTTGCCTTGCACAATTTCCACGCCTTTCAATTGGCTGAGTTGTGGGAAGATGAGTTTCAGCAAACCGCTCTCATCCAGCAACTTGAACCCGATGGAAGGCCGCGGCGAAAGGATGATTTTGTTCAGTTCCTCGGTGACGCGCTCCATCGAAACAATCTTGATACGCTCAGCGTTGCGCTTGATGGATTCAAACGATTCAGATTCGATGTAAAACCTTAATTGTGAGGCAAATCTGACGGCTCGCATCATGCGGAGAGGGTCGTCAGAATAGGTAATGTCGGGGTCTAAAGGTGTGCGCAAAAGCAGTTCCTCCATGTCGGCCATGCCTCCGAAACGGTCGATGAGAGTGCCGTAGTCGTCGGCATTGAGGCTGAGTGCCAATGCGTTAATGGTAAAGTCGCGGCGGCTGATATCGTCCTCCAAAGTGCCGTTTTCGACCACTGGCTTGCGACTGTTGCGGTCGTAGGACTCTTTCCTCGCGCCCACAAATTCCACTTCCATGCCTTGATAATTGATCATGGCCGTGCCGAAAGCCCCGTAATATTTGGCTTCCTTGTGACCGGGCAGAAGGGAAGCGACCTTTTTGGCAAGGGTAATCCCGCTGCCCACAGTGACTACATCAATGTCGTTTGACGGACGGCGCAGCAAAATGTCGCGCACATAGCCACCAATGACATAACTCTTGTAGCCCAACTCATGGGAAGCGTAAGCAATCACCCTAAATATCTTACTGTCAATATGTTTCTTGAAGTCGTAGTTCATGCGACAGGGGCTTCTTCAAGGATTTTTTGCTCGATGGGGATGACCTTGGCGATGGTTTCCTCGCCATTTTCGGCCAAGTCAATGCTGATGAGGTCGCCGATGTGGAGATTGGCGGAAATGATGGCCTCGGCCAAAACATCTTCCACATATTTTTGGACGGCGCGTTTCAGCGGACGGGCGCCATACTGTTCGTCCCAGCCCTTTTCGGAGATGAAGTCTAAAGCCTTTTCGGTGAGTTCGATCTTGTACCCCATCTCCTCAACACGTTTCACCACCTGACGGATTTCGATGCCGATAATCTTGTGGATGTCTTTCTTTTCCAATGAGTTGAACATCACCACGTCGTCAACACGGTTCAAAAACTCGGGGGCGAAAGTGCGTTTCAAGGCATTGTCGATGACGCTCTGCGAATACTCGTTCTTGGCGTTGAGTTTGGCCTGCGTGCCAAAACCAACCCCCTGACCGAAGTCCTTCAACTGGCGCGAGCCAATGTTGGAAGTCATGATGATGATGGTGTTCTTGAAGTCAACCTTGCGGCCCAGACTGTCAGTCAATTGGCCATCGTCAAGGACTTGAAGGAGCAGGTTGAACACATCGGGATGGGCCTTCTCGATTTCATCCAAAAGGACGATGGAGTAGGGCTTGCGGCGCACTTTTTCAGTGAGTTGGCCGCCCTCTTCGTAACCGACATATCCGGGAGGCGCACCCACGAGGCGCGACACGGCAAACTTCTCCATGTATTCGCTCATGTCGATGCGGATGAGCGCGTCTTCGCTGTCGAAGAGGAACTTGGCCAACACTTTAGCCAAGTAGGTCTTGCCTACACCCGTCGGGCCGAGGAAAATGAACGAGCCGATGGGCTTGTTCGGGTCTTTCAGTCCGGCGCGGTTGCGGCGGATGGCCTTGGTCACCTTCTTGATGGCCTCGTCCTGACCGATAACGGTGCCCGCCAACTCGCTTTCCATGTGCATCAGGCGGTCGCCTTCGTTCTTGGCAATGCGCTGCACAGGCACGCCAGTCATCATGGCAACCACCTCAGCCACATTCTGTTCCGTGACGGTTTCACGATGGGCGACAGCGTTGCTTTCCCATGCCTTTTTGACAGTGTCGAGGCGGTCAAGAATCTTCACTTCCTCGTTGCGATACATGCCCGCCTCCTCAAATTTCTGCTCGGCGACGGCGGCTTTCTTGTCCTTTCGCACCTCTTCCAAGCGTTTCTCCAATTCGGTGATTTCGCTCGGCACATCAATGTTCTTGATGTGGACTCGCGCACCAGCTTCGTCCAAGGCATCGATGGCCTTGTCGGGCAAATGGCGGTCGCTGAGGTAGCGGTCGGTGAGTTTCACGCAGGCTTCGATGGCCTCGGGCGTGTATTTCACCAAATGATGGTCTTCGTATCGCGGTTTGATGTTGTTCAAGATTTCGATGGTCTCGGCGGGTGTGGTCGGCTCAACGAGAATCTTTTGGAAACGGCGTTCCAAGGCGCCGTCTTTCTCAATATATTGGCGGTATTCGTCCAAAGTGGTGGAGCCAATGCACTGCAACTCGCCACGTGCCAAAGCCGGCTTGAACATGTTACTGGCATCCAATGAGCCGTTGGCGTTGCCCGCCCCAACCAAAGTGTGGATTTCGTCGACGAAAAGAATGATGTCGCGGTTGTTTTCCAACTCATTGAGAATGGCTTTGATACGCTCTTCAAACTGGCCGCGATACTTGGTGCCGGCCACGATGGAGCCAATGTCGAGCATGACGACACGCTTGTCGAACAAGGTGCGCGGCACGCGGTGCTGCACGATGCGGATGGCCAAGCCCTCCGCAATGGCCGACTTGCCCACACCGGGTTCACCTATTAATATAGGGTTGTTTTTCTTGCGGCGGCTGAGGATTTGGGCGATGCGTTCCAATTCGCGCTCGCGGCCCACGATGGGGTCGAGGCGACTTTCCTCGGCGGCCTTGGTAAGGTCGCGTCCGAAGTTGTCCAAAACGGGTGTCTTGCTCTTTGCGGCAGGGGTTTTCTTGGGCTTTTCCTGTTGCGGACGGATGTCGTTCATCAGGTCTTCGTAGTCCTCCTCTTCGGTAAAGACATTCGAGGCTGAGCTAATGGTTTCCTCCGCCGAATCCTGCGGCAGGTCGCCGTGTTCCATGCCGAAGCGAATCAGTTCCTGCTTGAAGTTGTCGTAGTTGATGCCCTCAAACTCAAGGTTTTGCGATATGATGTTGTTCTTCTCGTGCAAGATGGCCAACATGAGATGTTCGGAGCGCACAATCTCCGAATGGAACTCCTTGGCAATGATATAGGTGAACTTCAACACACGCTCGGCCTGCTTGGTGAGGGGCAGGGCCAAAACGGTGCTTTTGTTGACATTGGCTGTACGCACTGAGGCTTCCAATTTCTTTGAAAAGACTTCAATATTCAGGTTGAGGTTCTCCAAAATGCGGATGGCACTGCTGCCTCCATCCTTCAACATGCCCAAAAAAAGGTGCTCCAACCCGACGTATGCGTTCCCCAAGCGTTGCGCCTCTTGGTGACTGAGTGACAAAATGGCACGCACACGGGGAGAAAATTTTGCATCCATATAATTACAATTCGTTTATTTTCAATAATTTAATAAAAAACCAAGTTCTTGCCTTGTCCGATTCTTTCGGAGCGCAAAGGTACGAACAAAAACTGCGCCGCGCCATTATTCGGGAAACAAACTTTTGAATTATAGCAACGGAGCCATATAAAGCGGCAAATAGTCAATGCCTTTCTCTTGTTTAAGGTCGGCTGAATGTAGTATGATAGGCGTAGACAAATAATTGCCGAACTTGTTGATACACTTGTTAATTGACGACAATGTGTATCGTTGTGACGACTTTACTTCAATCGGTGTAATATTATGCCTTGAAGTCAGTTTCGACTTGGCTGTCAGGAAATCGATTTCCATGCGGTCTTCGGCATTTTCGCGGCTCGAGTTGCTGTAGAAGTAGAGTTTGTGGCCAGCTGTGGTAAGCATTTGTGCAACAATGTTTTCCACCAACATTCCCTCATTGATTTCCAATTTGTCGTGGATGATTTTCTGGTAAATCTCATTAGGTACATGGCCTTTTTCGTCAAAGGCATGGCTGAAAAGCAGTCCCGTGTCAGCCATATAACATTTTAAGGTGTTGCGTTCCATGTTGAGCCGTAGTCCGATGTTGGGAGCGGTGCAGTTGTAGCAGATATTGACAATGCCCGCATCCGACAGCCAAAAGAAAGCGTCGTCATAATCACGGTAGGCGGCTCCAGATTCCAAAGCGGATAGCCGAAACTTTTTCTCATGTTTTTGCAACTGGGCGGGCAACTCGTCGAAAATGCTTTTCACCTTGTGCTCCACGTTGGAGGCATATTTTGCAATGTCGTTCTTGTAAACTTGCAGAATTGATCTTTTCACTCGGTCAACTTCCTCAAAATCGTGTGTTTCAATGTATTTCATTATGGCTTGAGGCATACCGCCAACAATCATATAGGTACGGAAATAGTCCAACGCCTTGCGATGCAGTCCGCCGAGAGGTTTCCGTTTTTGGAAACAATGCGTGATGAAAGGCATCATTAGCTCATCGCTTAACGCCCACAAAAACTCCTCGAAATCCATGGGATACATGGGCAAAGCCTGCTCTTCGGAAGGAATGAGGATGTCTTTGACATTCTTTTTGATACTAATAAGCGAACCCGTTTCAATGTAGTCGAAACGTCCGTCGGCCACAAGATATTTAATGGCGGAACGGGCGCGAGGGCACAATTGAACTTCGTCGAAAATGATGACGGACTTGCGAGGCGTGAGGCGCACACCATAATGGATTTGCAGGTTCATGAGTAGTGTGTCTAAGTCTTCAAGATAGTTGTCGAACCATTCCCAGACCACTTTGTCAGCCTTGTTGAAGTCGATGAGCAGATAAGAATCGTACTCGTTTCGGGCAAATTCCTCCACGATGTAACTTTTCCCGATGCGTCGTGCTCCTTCGATGATGACAGCCGTTGCTCCGTTGCGCTTGTTTTTCCAATCAAGCAACTCATTGTAAATCTTTCGTTTCATAGCCATAATTACATCTTTTCAAGATTATAGCAAGCCAAAATTCACATCTTTTCAAGATTATTGGGACTGCAAAATTACATCTTTTCAAGATTATCGCAAACGAAAATTTACATCTTTTCAGGATTATTCCAAGCGAAAACTCAAGGAATCACCTTCCAACTTTCGATGCGTCGGGTGGTGGTGGAGAAATTCACACCTATTTTATAAAGCTTGCGTGGGTCTTGCTCAAAAGGCTTCGCGTATTGTTTTTCCTCGATTTGGGCAAGAGCTTCGTCTGCGGACTTGTCAATCTTGAATTCAAAAATGTAGATGTAGTCTTTGGTTTGAACGAGCATGTCCATACGTCCGTCTGTAGTGTGGCGTTCCACTTCGGTATAGAATCCCAACATCTTGAAAACGAGGCTGGTGACATTGTGGAAATACAGTTCCGTATCGCCAACAATCTGGTAATCCTGATTGGCAAACATGGCTTCGAGGCGCGACATGAACTTTTCGGGCTGGCCATTGCGTACCTCCGTGGTGAATTTTATCACAAAAGAGTCTGATTCATAGATTTTTAAAGGCGCATAGTTCCTAAACAGGAATCTTGAGAAACCTCTTTCCACTTCACCGTTGGGGAACCCCAAAGTGTAAGTGCCGAAGTCGGGGTTGTAGTCTTTTATGGTCAGGTAGCCGCTTTGGTAGAGCAAGGGCAGAGGATTTTGGTCGATGGAATCAAGGCTGCCCAAAAGGTCTGCCGTGATTTCTTCTCGGGTCATGTTCTCCAATTCGTAGTTGTTGCGTTTCAGGGTTTCAACAAGGAAAGTAGGTGTGCCGGTTTCGAACCAAAAGTCCTTGAAGTCATGGCTGTCGAGGGCGTTGATAAGGCTGAACGGATTGTAAACCCCGACGCTGTTTTCGCGGAAATGGTATCCGTCGTATTCCTTTTTCAGCCGCTCGTAGCAGGCGTTTTTGTCGATGCCGTTTGCCTCGGCCATTTGGCCGACCTCGTCATCGAGGTAATCATGGATTTCCTTCTCGGTGATGCCACATGCAGCGACAAACCGAGCGTCCAATGAAATGTCCTTCAAGTTGTTCAAGTCGCTGAAGACGCTGACTTTCGAGAACTTCGTCACGCCGGTAAAAAAAGCAAACCTGATTTTTTCGTCCATGGTCTTGACGATGGAATAGAAAGATTTCAGTTTTCTGCGGTATTTGTCTTGCAAATCCTTGTCATGGGAAACATAAAGCAGAGGTTTGTCGTATTCGTCCACCAGAATGACGACCTGTTTGCCTGTAATCCTCACGGCATTGTCAATCACATGCTGGAAGCGTTCTTCTGGCTCACGGTCCTTGAACTCGTCGCCGTATTTCTTTTCCCAATACTCCAAATGCTTGTTGAGTTCGGCATGAAGTGATTCCATGTTTTCATAGTCTCTGGAGTTCAAGTCGATATGCAACACTGGATAAGCCGACCAGTCATTCTCCAACTTTTCAATGGCCAAACCTTTGAACAAATCCTTTTTTCCTTGAAAATAAGCCTCCATCGTGGAGAGCAAAAGGCTTTTTCCAAAGCGGCGTGGACGGCTGAGAAAATAGTAACCGCCGTTGACAACAAGTTGGTGCATCAATGCCGTTTTGTCAATATAGAGGTAACCGTCCTCGCGGAGTTTCTTGAAGTTCTGTAAGCCGATGGGATATTTTGTCATGACGCTCTACGTTTTGGAATGTGTCTGCAAAATTACAAAAATTCGCCATACTTGAATTACTTTAGCATTTTTTCCCTACTTTTGCCCCCAACAAAAACGAAAGTTTAACCAAATCAAGAACAATTAAAATCAAAGTAATATGCAAACAAAATCTTTACAAACAAAAAGGGCGTTGCGTGCCGCCCTGCTTGTCCTGCTGCTTGGTGTAGCTGCGATGGGGAAAGGATATGCGCAGATTAATTATAATTTTGCGGAAACATGTCCGTCTGGACAAACATTGTATTACAAAATTATTGATGCCGATAACCATTTTGTTGAATTGACTTGTCCTACTTATGGTTGGGTTGGTTACACTCGACCTATAGGCGACATTATCTTGCCGGAAAGCGTTTACAATTATTCTGTGACTAAGATAGGGAATAGAGCTTTTGAAGGTTGTACTGGTTTGACAGGTAGCATAACCATTCCTAATTCCGTAATCACTATAGGCAAAGATGCATTTGAGAATTGTAGCGGTTTCACAGGTAGCCTGACCATCCCCAACTCCGTGACTAGCATTGAAGGAGGAGCATTTCGTGGTTGCGTTAGCATAACCTCCATTACAATTGGGAATTCTTTGTCCATCATCCCAGGGGGAAGTGGAGAAAATGGATATGGAGGGTGTTTTGTGGGTTGTACCAGCCTGACTTCCGTAACCATTGGTAATTCTGTTACTACTATTGGAGACGGTGCATTTAAGGATTGCTCCAGTCTAACGTCAGTTGTCATCCCCAATTCTGTCACCACCATCGGTCCTCGATCTTTTTCTGGTTGCTCCAGCTTAACCACAGTGACCATTCCAAATTCTGTGACTACCATTCAAAGCGATGCATTTATGGGTTGTTCCAGTTTACCCTCAATAACCATTCCAAATTCTGTGACTACTATTGGAAGTGGTGCGTTTAGGGGATGCACCAGTATGACCTCGATTGCCATTGGCAATTCAGTGAATAGCATTGGCCGCAGTGTTTTTGATAATTGCACAAGTCTAACATCAATCACCATCCCCCAATCCGTGACCACTATTGGAGGAGGGGAAGGCTCTTTTGTGAGTGGATGCACCAGTCTAACAAATATTCATGTTGAGGCTGGAAATCCGAATTATGCCTCAATTGATGGTGTATTATTTAACTCGTCAAAAGACGAAATAATAGCATATCCACCAGGTAGAATGGGCAATTATGTGATTCCTAATTCTGTGACAACCATTGGAGAAGATGCGTTTTGGGGCTGTACCAATTTGACCTCAGTTACTATCCCTAATTCCGTGACCGCCATTGAAGGGGGTGCTTTTTTTGGGTGTACTGGCTTAACATCCATCCTCATTCCAGATTCTGTTACAATCATCGGAGACGTTGCGTTCATGGGTTGTACGGGACTAACCTCTGTAATCATTCCCAATTCCGTAACCACAATTGAAAATGGAGGAGATATGGGTGGATGCTTTGCTGGGTGTACTAATCTGTCCTCCGTCACTATTGGTAATTCCTTGAATGCTATTGGAGGAGGTTGTTTTGCAAGATGTACTAATCTAAACTCCATTACCTTTGGCAATTCTGTGGCGACCATTGGAAGATCTGCGTTCTATGGTTGTACTAACTTGGCTTCAATCACAATACCTAATTCTGTGGCTACCATTGAAATATCTGCATTTTATGGTTGTACGGGTTTGGTTTCTGTCATCATTGGCAATTCCGTGACATCAATTAGGTACAGAGCATTTGAGGGTTGCACCAATTTAAGAGAAATCAATTTCAATGCGAAAAACTGTGTCAATAGTGATTGGACAGGATGTACAGGTGTCACGACTATTATGGTTGGAGATTCGGTGGAGGTCGTCAAAGAGAATATGTTTTCAGGGTTTGAGAATCTTACCACTTTAACCATTGGCAAATACGTTAAATCCATTGAAGGTATGGCTTTTGCCAACAATCCAAGACTAAACATGGTCTATTACAACGTGGAAAAAGACTTGGAAGCACCTACCAATGTGTTCGACAACTGCCCCAACCTCACCACCATCCACATCGGGGCAGATGTGAAGGAAATCGGCTCCAATATCTTCAAAGGCTGCAATACCGTGCATTTCGTGGTAGCACTTGGCCCTACGCCTGCTGTGTTGGACGCGGGCGCGTTCTCGGATATTGTGGACAACTCGGTGCTTATGGTGTCGTGCGGCAAGCGTGTCACTTATTACTCGGTTTGGAACATGTTCCCCTTCAACAACATCATTGAGGACTGCGATACTTACGGAATCAATGTCGGGGCTGTGGGCAGCGGAGGAACCATTACGCCTTCGGTCACCGAGGCACAGATGGGGCAGGAAGTGCAGATCACCATTATGCCCAATCCTGGTATGGTCTTGGTTTCGATAAAGGTGGTCAATGCCAACGACCCCACGCAAGTCATCCCCATTTCGCCTTCGGGCAAGGCAGCTTCTACTTACAGCTTCACCATGCCGCCGTTTGAGGTGGTGGTTATGGCTACCTTTAAAAGTAGTGGAGCTTCAGTCGATGAGAACAACAGCGTTGAGGTTGCTGTTTATCCTAACCCTACAAATGGCCTTGTGAAAATCGAAGCTGAAAACATCAAACACGTCTCTATTAGCAACATACTTGGCCAAATTGTCTTCGATGGCAAAGTTGGAGGCGATGCGTTTGAATACGACTTCAGCGGACAGAAGGCTGGAATTTACCTCGTCAGGATAGAAACCGCGAGCGGCGTTGCTGTGAAAAAGGTCTCTGTTACGAGATGAACCTTGTTGAATTGTGATGATAGCGCATCAACAAATACCACAAAGTCGGCGGCATTGTCGGCTTTGTGGTGTTTTTTGTTTTTATTAGAAACCCGCATGTGAGTTTTTCGCGCCGTTTTGTCAAACCAATCCAAAAAAACTCTATCTTTGCACCCTTAATAAAAATAGAGAAAACTAACCCAGAAAATGGACGAAAACAATAACATCACTCCTGAAAATCAGGAAGATAATATCCCTGAGAACACTGGAGAAAAAATCATCAAGGTCAATCTTGAGAACCAGATGAAGTCGGCTTACATCGACTATTCGATGTCCGTCATCATCTCGCGTGCCTTGCCCGACGTGCGCGACGGCCTCAAACCGGTGCATCGTCGCGTGCTGTTCGGCATGAAGGAATTGGGCGTCACCTCGCGCAGCGGCTACAGAAAGTCGGCGCGTATCGTCGGTGATGTGCTTGGTAAGTACCACCCGCACGGCGACTCGTCGGTTTATGACGCTATGGTGCGCATGGCCCAATGGTGGTCGTTGCGTTATCCTTTGGTAGACGGCCAGGGCAACTTCGGCTCGATGGACGGCGACAGCCCCGCAGCCATGCGTTACACCGAGGCACGCTTGCAGAAGATTGCCGAGGAAATGCTCGACGACTTGGACAAGGACACCGTCGATTTCCAGAACAACTTCGACGACACCACCCAAGAGCCTACCGTGTTGCCCACGCAGATTCCCGCCCTTTTGGTGAACGGCACCAACGGCATTGCCGTGGGTATGGCGACAAACATGGCGCCGCATAACCTCAGCGAGTGCGTCGATGGTATTATTGCCTACATCGACAACCGCGAAATCACTGTGGCTGAACTGATGCAATACATCAAGGCACCCGATTTCCCGACGGCTGGCGTGATTTACGGCTATGAAGGTGTGCGCGAGGCGTTTGAAACGGGTAGGGGACGCATCGTTTTGCGTGGTGAGACCCACTTCGAGGAACACAACGGCCACGAGCGCATCATTGCCACCTCGGTTCCGTATCAGGTGAACAAAGCCGAAATGATCAAGAAGACCGCCGACCTCGTGAGCGAGAAGAAATTGGAAGGCTTAGCCGACATCCGCGACGAGTCAGATAGAAAAGGCATCCGCGTGGTGTACGAACTGAAACGCGATGCCAACCCCGACGTGGTTTTGAACAAACTGTTCATGATGACCCCGCTGCAAAGTTCCTTCAATGTGAACAATGTGGCTTTGGTGAACGGGCGGCCTTATACCTTGAACCTCAAGCAGTTGATTGAGCATTTTGTGGCACACCGTCACGAAATCGTGTTGCGTCGCACACGCTTCGAGTTGAAGAAAGCTGAAGACCGTGCCCATATCTTGGAAGGTTTGGCCCGCGCCATCGACATCGTTGACGAAATCATCGCCACCATCCGTGCCTGTAAAGGCGGCACGCCCGAAGCCAAGCAAGCCATCATGGACAAGTTCGGCTTCGACGACCCGCAGGCCTCCGCAATCGTGGCCTATCGCCTCGGTCAGTTGGCCGGTCTCGAAATCAAGAAGATCTTGGACGAGTTGGACGAAATCCACGAGCGCATCAAGCATTTCCACGAAATTCTACAAAATGAGGAATTGCAGTTCCAAATCATCAAGGACGAATTGTTGGTCATCAAAGAAAAATATGGCGACGCCCGCCGCACCCAAATCATGCCCGCCGCCGGTGAGTTCCGCATGGAGGACATCATCGCCGACGATGCCGTGGTCATCACCATCTCGCACCTCGGTTACATCAAGCGCACGCCGCTGACCGAATACCGTGTGCAAAGCCGTGGCGGCAAGGGTTCGAAAGGCTCCGCCACCCGCGACACCGACTTCATCGAGCATATCTTCACGGCCACCAACCACAACCATTTGCTCTTCTTCACCGAACAGGGTAAGTGCTACAAACTCAGGGCTTTCGAGATTCCCGAAGAAGGCAAGAACAGCAAGGGTCGCGCCATCCAAAACCTATTGCCGCTTGACAAAGACAATAAGGTGATGGCCTACCTCAACGTGAAGAGCATGAGCGACGAGGACTACTTGGAAAACAACTACATCATCCTCTGCACCAAGAAGGGCATCATCAAGAAGACAACTTTGGCGGCCTACAAGAACGTGCGCCAAAACGGTATCATAGCGGTCAATATCCGCGAGGACGACCAACTCCTTGAAGCCTGCCTGACTTCGGGCAACGACGAGGTGCTGATGGCCGTGCGTTCAGGTAAGGCTGTGCGCTTCAACGAGCAAACCGTGCGTCCGATGGGTCGTACCGCTACGGGCGTGAAAGCCATTACCTTAGCCTCTGAAAATGACGAGGTTATCGGCATGGTTTGCATCAACGACCCGCAACAGACCGTGCTCGTTGTTTCGGAAAAGGGCTTCGGCAAACGCTCCGACATCGACGACTACCGCATCACCAACCGTGGCGCAAAGGGCGTGAAGACCTTGAACATCACCGACAAGACCGGCGACCTCATCGCCATCAAGGGCGTGACCGACGACGAAGACCTGATGATCATCAATAAGTCGGGCATCGTTATCAGAATGGCTGTCAGCAAGTTGCGTGTGATGGGTCGTGCCACTCAGGGCGTGAAACTCATCGACTTGCGCGGCAACGATGAAATCGCCGCCGTGACCAAGACCGAGCATGAGGACGAACCAGAAGAAACCGCAGAAGTGGTTGAGCCAGTCGAAACGCCTACCCCAGATGGAACCGAGGCCGTTGAGCCTGTCGAAACGCCGAATCCAGATGACGAAAACACTTTGGAACAATAATTGCAAGGAAACACGATAACAAACGAAAATGTTAAACTTTAAATAATCGAGAAAATGAAAAAAGTAATGATTTTGTTGGCCGTCCTGCTCACCGCAAACGTGATGATGGCCCAAAAGAAAGACAGAACCGACGCCTACATGTACAACAAGAACGGCCAATATGCCAAGGCTATGGCCTCCATTGAAAAGTGCGTCAATCACGAACAATTTCTGGGAATGAAGCCCAACGACCAGTCGCAGGCTTGGTTGTATCGCGCCGCCATCTACCAGAACATCATCCAATCGGGCGACGAGGCTTTGATTGCCCAAGCTCCCAACGCTTTGGAAATCGTTTACGAATCGCTGATGAACTGCATGAAGAACCACGATTATCTTGAGGAAAACAAGCAGGAAATCTATCAGCGTGTTGGCTCGGTCATGAACACCTATTATACTAAAGGTGCCGACGACTACAACACGGGCAAGTTTGCCGAGGCCGCTCCCATGTTCAAGAAGGCTTACGACATCGCCAAGTCATTAGGCAGCAGCGATGCCAACGACATGCTGAACTTCGCAGCCACTTCAGCCCTGAGAGCTGGGGACTACAACACCGCCTTGACTTATTTCACTGAGCTTCAGGGCAATGGTGTTGACGGTGTGGATGTCTACAAGCATCTCGCCGCTTGCTACAACGGCATGGGCAACGCTGAACAAGCTATGGCCATGATCAATGCGGGTTTGGAGAAGAACCCCGGCGATGCTGGCCTGATTCTCGAAAAGGTGAACGCCTACCTGAAGGAAGGCAAGGGTGCCGAAGCCGTTGAAGACCTCAACAAGCTGCGCCAACTCGACCCTGAGAACGCCCAACTGCTCTTCGTGCTCGGCACCATCTACGGCGACGAAACCAACGAAGGCGTGTATGACACCGAAATGGCCCGCAAGTATTATGAGGACGCCCTCAAAATCAATCCGAACTACTACGATGCCATTTATAACATCGGTGTTCTTTACACCACAATGGCTAACAAGTATATCGAGCAGGCCAACGAAATCACGGGCTTCTCGAAGGCCGAACAGGAACAATACAACGGACTCATCGAGCAAGCCAACGGACTGCTCCGCACGGGTCTTCCTTACCTGCAACAGGCCTACGAAGCCCAGCCTTCCGACGATGTGAAGAACGTGTTGCGCTCCATCTATGTAAAGCTCAACATGACAGAAGAGGTGAAGGCTTTGGACGGTAGAGAATAATGTTTTCATAATTGTATTAAGGTGAGCCTCGCGAAAGCGGGGCTTTTTTGTTTAAAAAAATGCGTATTTTCGCTTGCATTGATGAAAAACACTA
>Ga0326514_10001764_pt1 | contig 13937 bp, 9 predicted proteins | sample 3_2548_0518_D_FD_203653 | JGI IMG/M metagenome (GOLD analysis project Ga0326514, IMG submission 203653) | Bovine rumen microbial communities from UC Davis, California, United States - 3_2548_0518 | ecosystem: Host-associated > Mammals > Digestive system > Stomach > Rumen | place: USA: California...
CAGAGAATCCGGAGAAGGAAGATTTGACGTGCAGTTGGAGCCGCATGATAAAAGCCGGACAGGATATATTCTGGAATTCAAAACGAAAAAAGGACTGGATGAAGCAGGCCTGACAGCTCTCGCAGCCGAAGGTCTTCGACAGATCAGGGACCGTAAGTATTATACTGATATGGAGTACCATGGCATTCAAAATATCACGCTTTTCGGCATAGGTTTCAGCGGGAAAAAAGTATCTGTACAGGTTGAACAGAGGTAAGCAAGGGTATGAACATCCAATCCAATCAAAAAGCTATACTCGCGGCTTTCTTCTGCAACTTCTTCTGGGGACTCAATTGGTGGGCATATATGGGGTGCAGAAATAGGGCGAAGTGAGCCTGCTTTATCGTGGCATTCCATAACGGAATATCACGATATTCATTATAGCCATTTGTGAGGAGAATAATAATCCGCTATAATGGAGTAGTCAGACTAGGCTACCCTGAACTTGGAGGAGGCAAGACATATGATTTACAGAGATTTTCACGGAAAAAAGTTATCAGCACTCGGATTTGGCGCTATGCGCCTGCCTGTCATTGACGGGGATGACGGAAGAATCGACGAAGCTGCCGCGCTTCGTATGGTAGATACTGCCATGCAGAACGGTATTAACTACTACGATACGGCATGGGGATACCATGGAGAAAATTCGGAGCTTGTCATGGGAAAAGCTCTGTCCCGGTATCCGAGAGAAAGCTTTTATGTGGCGACGAAGTTTCCCGGCTATGATCCATCCAATTGGGGTAAGGTAGAAGAGATCTTCGAGCAGCAGCTAAAAAAGCTGGGCGTGGAGTATTTTGACTTTTATCTCTTCCACAACGTGTGCGAGATGAATATCGATGCGTATCTGAACGATGAGAAGTACGGGATATACAGTTACCTCATGAAACAGAAGCAGAACGGCAGAATCAGACACCTTGGCTTTTCCTGCCATGGAAGTATACCTGTGCTTCAGCGCTTCTTGGATGCCTATGGCAAGGATATGGAGTTCTGCCAGCTGCAGCTGAACTATCTGGACTGGACCTTCCAGAACGGAAAAGAGAAGGTTGCGCTGCTTGATCAAAAGAACATTCCGGTGTGGGTCATGGAGCCTCTGCGCGGAGGCAAGCTGGCGAAACTGCTTCCGGAGTATGAAGCAAGGCTTAAGGAGCTTAGGCCGGATGAGGAGATCCCGGCCTGGGCCTTCCGATTCCTGCAGAGCATCCCTTCTGTGACCATGATTCTGTCCGGCATGTCAAATGACGAGCAGCTGGAGAAGAACCTTATAACCTTTGCAGAAGACAAAAAGCTGAACGAAGTGGAAATGAGTGCGCTGCTTGACATTGCGGAAAAGATGCTCTCCGTAGGCACGGTACCCTGCACGGCATGTCATTATTGTGTAAGCCACTGCCCGCAGGGGCTGAATATCCCCGAACTGTCAGCCCTTTACAATGAGCATGCCTTTACCGGCGGCGGATTCATCGCGCCGATGGCTCTCGGAGCGCTGCCGGAAGATAAGCGCCCGCAGGCCTGTCTGCAGTGCCGGAGCTGTGAGCAGGTATGTCCGCAGCAGATCAAGATATCTGAAGTGCTGGCGGATTTTTCTGCGAAGTTGGGATTTTAAGATGTGAAAATTCGCTGGCGAATTATATGATATCCGCCCATACTTGAAAAGGAAGGCATTGCAGAGTATAATAGCAAGCGGTGACTAACTGGAACTTTTCGCCCATCATACAGCGGAGTCGAAGATGGACGGCTGTGTGATGGGATTTTATTTTGAATGGCGGTTAGATAAAGCTAACACCTTTTCGGCGCATTTTACGTATATCCGGTCTGCGCCTTTAAAAAGGGGAGGAGAAATAAACGATGAGGATCCTGATTTTCGGCGCCGGCGTGATCGGCAGCCTGTACGGAGCGTTGCTTGCGGAGGCTGGGCACGACGTATCCGTTTATGCGCGAGGACGTCGGCTGGAAAGCCTGTCACAGGATGGCTTGCTGTATAAGAGAAAGGGAAAGCTCCGAAAAGCTCCCGTAAAAGTGCTTTCAAAGCTGGAACCGGGAGACCGCTATGATTTTGTATTTTTGACTGTCCGGGAAAATCAGCTGCATACTGCGCTCGAGGAGCTTCGGCAAAACAACAGCAAAACCATAGTCACCATGGTCAACTCTCTGGAGAGCTATGACCGGTGGGAGGCGATCTGCGGAGAAGGACGGATTATTCCCGCTTTCCCCGGCGCGGGCGGAGGCTTTGACGGAAACGTACTGGATGCAGCGCTGACGCCGCGCTTCATCCAGCCAACGACCTTCGGGAAAACAGACGGAAGAGAAAGAGAGCTTGCCCGCATTTTCCGCAGAGCGAAGATTCCTTATCAGATCGCGGCGGACATGCACGCCTGGCAGCTGTGTCATCTGGCCATGGTCGTGCCTATCGCCGATGCATACTATGAGGCGGCGGATCCTGAGCACGCGGGAAGAGACACCGCGCTCATGAGAAAAACTGCAAATCAGATCCGGGATAACCTCAGCGCGATCGCAGCCTGGAAGATCCGGCTGTCCCCGGTGAAAATGCAGGTGTTTCGCCTGTTGCCCGTACCGATTGTGGGGTGGATCCTCGGCTTGGTTTTTCAAAGTTCCTTCGGGGATCGGTTCATGTACCGGCATTCGATGAAAGCGCCGGATGAGATGCGTCAGCTGCACGAGCAGTTTTATCGGTGGCTTGAGTAAGGAGGCAATCAAAAAATGATGAATATGATAGTATCGCTGATGGCAGCAGGCGCAAAGAAGCGCTTCTCCCGGGAAGAATACAGGCAGATCCGGGAGGAAGCGAACGCCCTTTTTCAGAAACTGACGGAGGAAAACAAGGATCTTCCCAAGGCATTGAAGAAACATACCGGGACAAACATCTTTCCGGCGATCGCCGTATACAAGACGCTTCTGGCCCATGGTATGACGACGGAGGACGCTGCAAATGTAATCCGAGGATTCTTTTATAAGATCTGCAAGATCATGTTCCGACCGGCGTCGTGGTGCCAGCACATTGCAGGCAACTATCACAGATATCCGGCCGGGATGGTGAAGCACTCGCTGCGGGATTTCAGCCCGGAGGCGGGATTTGAATACAGAATGCCCAAGAAGATAGACCCGGCTGTGGCCAGGTTTGATATAGTCGCCTGCCCGTATCATGCCATGTGCGAAAAGTATGACTGCCTGGAACTAAACCCCGCGTTCTGTGACAGCGATGATGCAAAGTACGGAAATCTGCATAAGAACCTCAAATGGGCACGTAAGAGCACGATCGGACATGGAGCGCCATGCTGCGACTTCCGAATAATCGATGTCAGTCGATGCCCGGATTATGAAGAAGAGATGTAGGGCAAGCATAGGAATGAATAGCATTGGTGTCAATATTCGAACTTTGGCGAAAATGTTGGTTTGAATTGCCGCGCTGCTTTATCGTGGTATTCTACAATGGAATATCACGAAATTCGTTATAGCCATTAGCGAGGAGAAGTATAATCCGCTACAATGGATTTGCCAGAATAGGTGAAGCAGAACATGGAGGTCAAATAAAATGAAAAAAGCTGCAGCGTTTCTTCTCGTGGGTATTTTGATTTTGGTCTCCCTGACAGCATGCGTAGCAGGTGGATCGGCGGGACAACAGGCAGAACAACCGGCATCAGTGCCTGAGAGCGGGGTGTCCCAACAGCCTGAAAATGATGCAGATAAGGATAATCAAGACGTGGGTGTTTTTGACTTTGACAAAAAGACAGTTCTGCTGAACAGCGGCTATGAGATGCCGATCCTCGGTCTCGGCACCTATTCGCTCGATCACGATACCTGCGTGAGCTCTGTGATGGCGCTTCTGGAAAACGGCGGCAGGCTCATCGACACGGCGTATATGTACGGAAATGAGGAAGCTGTAGGTGAAGGCGTTCGCAAAGGCATGGAGGAATACGGCATTCCCCGCGAGGAGATATATGTAATCACCAAAATTTACCCGAATCAGTTCGATGATCCCGAAGCCGCCATCGATATGGCGCTGGAAAAGCTGGATATCGGCTATATCGACATGATGCTGCTGCATCATCCCGGAACAAATGATGTCAAAGCCTATCAGGCTATGGAAAAGTACGTAGGGGAGGGTAAGATTCATTCCCTCGGCCTCTCCAACTGGTATGTAGAAGAATTGACCGAGTTCCTGCCGCAGGTCACGATTAAACCGGCGCTGGTGCAGAACGAGATTCACCCCTATTATCAGGAGAAGGAAGTGGTGCCATTTATTCAGGCAAATGGAATCGTTGTGCAATGCTGGTACCCGCTGGGCGGCAGAGGATATACCGCGGACCTCCTTGGAAATGAAACGATTCAAATGATTGCCAGTGCGCACGGCGTGTCCGCCGCACAGGTTATCTTGCGCTGGGATCTGCAGCGCAGCATTGTGGTGATTCCAGGATCAAGCAATCCGAACCATATCAAAGAGAACCTTGATTTGTTTGGGTTTGAACTAACTGATGAGGAGATGGAACAGATAGGGACGCTGGATAGGGATGAGAAGCATGATTGGTACTGATGAATGTATCGTGTTGCGCCCGGCTAGGCTGAGTGTGGCGCGTGACGGCATTTGCAAATCTGGCCACCACCGTCTCAGCCCTTGCGGGAGCGAAGGAATAGCCTAAGAATTTAATAGAATTACAGTGAAAAGGAGCTGTCGCACTAAATGTGAATAGTACGATAGCCCCATTTCTTCGTTTCGCGCTAACCGAACAGCATTGGGAGCTTTCTCCTCCTCTTAATATTGAACTTACTGACCGCGATTCAACCGCGTATCTCTGATTTCTCTTCTAAGCACTCAGCTTTAACGAATAATAGTCCCTGCTAAACTTGTCACTTGATTCTATTTTAACATAGTATCTACCAGGCTCAAGTTCATCGGCTGATGTATATGTTGTATTTGTCTCGTCTCCCGTTACAAGTTTGCGCCATATTAATGACATATTTTTCTGTTCTTCGTCAGTCAGTGGCTTTTGCAGATCTTTTTTATCGACTATTTTTGCCTGATCTTCATTCATGAATCTAATATCCCAGTATTTTTCATAGTCACTATGTTGTCTGAGTGTATCAAATTGCAAAGTAAGTTTACTTTTCTCTTTGATTTCTACATAATACCAGTCTTTCTCGTCTTTGAAGGAAGCCGTCAAACGTCCATATATAGTTTTATCTATGGCAGCGTTATTAGCATGTTCCATGCTGTTATTTGGCTCACATTCCCAATCAACTTCGTATGGTTCAGATTTTAAAATAAATGAATATGTATCTGCTGTATAATAATCTGCACTTTCTATACCGAGATAATAGTTACCCGCCGGAAAAAATGAATATGGTCTAGAGTCGAACATTCCTGTTTCACCAGAAATAAAGGTTCTCCAAACAAGTGGATCGATATCAGGATTTGCTTTACCTTCTTTTTCAGATTTAATTCGGATGTCCCAGTACAAGCCATCGCTATTAATCTGCGGCTGTGATTTAAAACGAAACTCGACTTTACTTGGAACATCTAACGAAAACATATACCAATCCTGTTCAGATTCAAAAGAATTTGATAACTTACCTCTGTAATGCCTATTCGTTTTTATTGCAGTAGCAGTTTCGATAGTGTTATTGTCTTCTTTCTCCGGTTTATAAACAACAAAGCTATTTATAATAGCCAAACTGATTATAATAAATATAACTATAGCTGCCGTCAATGATTCAATGCTCGTTAAAAAGATATTCAATGCTTTGTAATTGTTCGGTTTTATAAAAGGAACATTATAATAATTGATTCTTGCGCCAAATCCTCGCAAAGATCCTTTCAGTTGGAAGCTATTGTTATTTTTAGTACTATTCTTTTTTCTTTTTTTTAAAAATAATTTTAGCTCTATCCAGTCCTTAGGTCTAAACGGCTCTGGTATGTATACAGCAGCTTTATCGTTTTTGATGTCATTCAGTGATTTGCAAAAATGTAATACTATGAAATTTGATTCCTTACCCCAAATATTATTTTTTACTGGGAGTATATTATGGATTTCATTATTGTCGTCTGAGCCATGTCTATGAAGTTGCACTTCAGCTTTCTCAATCTCTATATTGTCAATATATAGCTTTTGGTCATAAACATCATCAGCATCTATAGAAGATAATCCTTGATTCACGATATGAAACTTGATGAAACCATTATTAATATTGCTACTGTCACATGTATAAGCAATACGTTTTCTATTCCTTATCCACGGAAGTATCACAGCAATGATTGACAAAACAGGAATTATGTAGGTAATGAATCTATTATACATTAACCAGATTGAATACATAGTATGCTCCTCTTCTATATAAAATAGTCTTAGTTATTTTGGAAGGGCTAATCGTATGTTGATACCGATTTACAGTTTCTATAATTCGCACATATGATGTCATTATTTATTCCGATTATAATAAGATATTCCTTCATTAATGCAAGAAACATCTTTTGGATCATCACACCATGAGTTTAAGCAACTATTTATCGTTGCTGAGTTATTATTGCCTTTATTATTATCTCCGTCATCATCAGTAATATTATGATAAGCATTTCCAAGTTTAGCAATAATGCTACTCATCCCAATCTTTCTTGCAACATATCCAAAAAGCATATTTCCTATATCTTCCGCAGTTCGAATATCAACTCTGTTTTCAGATTTATAATACACATTATATGGAATATTTTTGCTAGATGGATCAAGTTTTCTGGTATTCATTACGCCATCTACTTCGCCACACATGGCTCTAAATTTCGAGTAATATCCCCCCTTATGATTGGCATGATAATCAGCCATTAGTTGACCGTTTTTCTCAAAATCAAAAGCGACATCTTTAGAGTAAACATAGTTACCGTCTGTTAATCTTAAGAAGATATTATCCCGATTATTTCTCACAACACCGGTCACACGAATATGTTCATGGTAAGCCAGCCGGTATATTACTCTTGAATAAATACCATAATTGTAGCCAGTCCAAGGATGTGAGAGAATATCTAATCCTTCAGGATCCTCCCATATCACGATGAAATCATAAGCAAAATTTGTAGGTCTGACATATAATATCGTGTTTGTACCATCAGAAATATTACCGATAGCAATAGTATCTTCTTCATATTTTTCCGCAAAGACAGGTGTCGCAAATGAGGTAAGAATAAAAAACAAAGCTAACACTGACAATACAATCATTATAAGTTCTTTTTTGGGCATAATCATTAAACTCACCTCCCTATTCTTAATACATAATAGATATAAATTGGTATGTAGCTCTATCATATCAGATGGTTGTTAATTATTTTTTTGTTTGTTTTCATACTTGCCAGCAGCGAAGTCTATGTTCTTCTCTTGACGTGAAAGGTAATTGTCTTATAGCACTATTTCTTACACTCTACTTCACAGGATATTTTTGATTATAAGCTGTTGCTTTGGTAGACTCTGAAACGATAGATTCCGCCCGAGGAGTATCCTTCGGTCTTTATCAAAGCACTGGTTCCAATTCCAATAAAGCCATTCTTCATCAGAATTATCCACTCCAAAGATTTATAATTGCCACCAGCAAAATTAAGCTGTATAAACATACTGCGAAGACCATTAGCCAGCTTGTCATTTTGTAAGGCTCATATTTGCAAAATTTCATATTCCATATCGCGTTAAACTCTTGTTGAGGCTTTAACACAAACTCATTCTCACACTCAAAAGCTGTCAGTTTTTCTTCATACTGCCGACCTACTTCAGCACTTCTTTTGAGGACCTCTCTGCATATGATGCTCACTAAAATCGCAAGAGCCGAAATTAAAATAATAAAAATATCTGCATAAACTTTATACTGATTTGTAGCTGTATCCATAGACGCAAAAACAACTCCGATTGTTGCCGCAAAAGCCATTGTCGACGCAGAGCTTATACTGATTGCTGTCTGAGCTTGTTGGTTGATTAAGTATAATCTATTTGCGGCCACTTGATATAATATCGAAATGTCAATTTTGGCTTTTTCTTCTACACTTGGCATTAGTTGACCCTCCATTAATAACTTTATCTTTATTGATATTTCTGTTTTTGATTATAAAAATCCATTGTAATAATCACTTACAAGCAATCTGTTTTATACAAATTCTAGTATTATATCATTTTATTTTTTTTACTGTTAATCCTGGCCTTTTGCTTCCTTATGATAAAAGTTGTTCTGCTGATACATTGTGGTCTCCCGAGTGCTTGTTTCTTGATCTGTATCCATCGTACGATCTGGGAGTTGTAATTTTGTTTTTCCGCTTTGGGGAAATAAAAAATGATTGCGGAACTTTCTTTTCCTGAAAGGTCTGTTGGAAACTGCAACCGATATGTATAATAGATGGCAGGAGGTGCCCTATGGCTGGAGAAAAGAAGAATATAACACGGCGTCCTTTCGATATCCTGATCAGCGAACTGGTCGACAGCGTAGGCGAACGTTCATCGCTCGACCTGTGCTTGTCCGGCGACCGGAAGGCTATCGCAGCAATTCCGCTCCGCTACCGGCTCATCGCGCTTGGCTTTGTAAAGCACCTTTCGCTCGAAGAGGTCAACAGCCGTCTCGAAAAGAACGGCTGTGCCCGGCTCTATGCACGGAGTCTCCGGGAAGCGTCTCTCATCTACGCGTTCTGTCACGGCCTTACCTATGACGCGTGGCGGTCGCTGGAAGAAGATTGCGCGGATGTGCGGGCCTCTCTTCTAGACGGTTCACGTGTTCTCACTTCTGCCACAATTTCCCTGTTGGATATCCGATCATATATAAGCGACAACTCCCTCCGCGAGGAAGAACTGATCAGGACGCAGCATAAGACACGTCTCCTTTCCCAAGAGCTTTCTGAATTATCAGGAGACCGGGAGGAATTCCGCAAGTTCCTTCTTTCCAACCTACAGTCCTTCAGTCTGGTGCGTGAAAAGACGCGCTACTATTTATGCAAATATCTCCTGTATTATCTGGAAACAAAGAAAGAGAACTATCTCGGCGCACTTGAGGCGGGACGCCGCACTGCCGCACTGGGATACCTTTCAGTCTTCCGCGTCCGCACGGCGCTGAGCCGTAAGAAATACAGTGAGATAGAATCCGTCACCATGATCGAGGATAGCCCCCTTTCTTTTGGAGAGATCTACCGCGCATATCAGGAGTTTTATTTTGAAACGACACAGACCGATTGGCTGGAGATTCAGCTGGAGTACTACGGCGACCTGCGTGCGCTCGATGTGCAGGAGGCGCACGCACTTGCCGATGCACTCCGGCACAGGAATCCCTCTCTTCGTCGTCTGCCGGACCGGAAGGTGATTGCGTATTATGCGGATCTCATAGAAAAAAAAGAGGCAGAGGCAGACAACATCTTCGCTGCAGCTAATAAAAAAGCGGCCTATCAGATAGGCCGCAGTGGAGAAAACTTCCTGCGAAAGGTGCTGCGCGGCGAGTTGAACCTCGACCGCACAACCTTTCTGTCGTTTCTTCTGTTTTTTGGAAAGGAAAGCCGCATGCCGGCAGAACACAGGATCGATTTTCCACGACTTACGGAAATTCTCAGGGAATGCGGGTTCCCGCCGCTCGACCGCTCCGCTGGCTTCGACCATTTTTTCTGCGGGTTCATGGAAGCAAAGGACCCAATGATGTATCTTCTTACTGAGGCGGAAAGCATGGCGCTTTCCGAAGAGAATTTCTACCTATACAAGACATATCTTTCTTCGGAAAACAGCGAGAAGCGGTGGCGGGACCTCATGGGAAATTGAGGGCGGCTTCCGTGTATGCCTTCTTCATGGAAGCTTCCATTTCGTCGCTTTTCGCTTGGTAGACGGACACTTTAGTGAGGTTTAACTCACCGGTCATAATGTTATTCTCCCAAGTGAGTGAGACAAAAGTATCGTCAATGTCAATGTCCTTCTCTGTGGCAGTATGAAGATCTATGTTGACTCTCTGGAAAGTTCCGTCTGTAAAGTACAGCATATTTTCCGCAAGAAACGTCAGATACGGCGCCAGAGCCTCTTCTGGCTGTTCAAGCCCAATTACGTGGGCTGTTATATCCAGAGACCTACTATGCCGAAAGACGTTCACTGTCGCGCCAGCAGCGCCGCTCTTTTCAAGGGCGTCCGCGAGGTCTTCCCATTCCTTATCCTGAAACCGGAATTCCGGAATCAGCTCCGATGCCGGAAAATAAATGATCTTTCCATCCGCATCCCGAAGTTCACTGCGTCCAGTCATAGTCAAGGAATAAAGAATCGGAGGAGCTTTTGAATCCGCGACGGCAATAAAGCGTGCGAACCCGACCGTTCCCGCATCCATTGCGGGATGCACCGTATTCTCCCATTTCGTAAACCAGACTATGCCGTCTTCTGCAAGATCCTCTATTGCCTTCGCGGCTGGGCAATGCGCAATTCGGATCCCTTCAAAATATAGGTATACATTCGGGTCTTCCTGCGTGGCAATATTCTGCAGAATGTCCACAAACTCCGATCTTCTATAGTCTTCGACTAGAATCCCGAACCGGAACGTCCCGTCTTCCGATTCGTCCACCACCATATCCACAGATTCGGACATACACGCATATCGGCTCCCGAGTCTCATCTCGGAATTCACGATATCCCCTAGTAATACAAGCTCTTCCGTCTGCACTGATCCGGTCGGCACTTTCACGACATACCTTTCTGGCGCATACACAGGAACCCCGACTGCATACGGGATCCCGAGACTATCCAGTCGGTTCTTCAGAATTCCCTGGAAACTGAGCACATCAGGATCATAGCCATCCTTCCCTTCCGGATAAGCATGGGGGCTGTACTCGATACTGATCGTCCTTCCCGGGATGTTCATCTCCTTTCTCTGGTTCTTTCCGGGGAAAAGCGTCGTATCCGGATCCTCCCAGCGAATCTCCCATTCCGTCTGGACATAAAAGCCTGCCGGCGACGGGGTGCTTGTCAGCAGATCCGTCTTCAGCGCATGCGGCAATGGAAAGTCGTTTTCGGAGGATTCCAGCACACGGATTCGTTCTCCGTCACCGACCGTGTATCCACTGAGATAACCATACTCTTTATTATCCGCCCAGTCAAAACTGAAGCGGACTTCTACCCCTTCAGTAGAAAGAACGTCCGCCAGACGTTTCGCACCCGCATCAGTAAAAGTTACGAAAAAATCCTCTCCGGCAAGTCCAGCACTTTTGATATCCTCAGTCTGAGAGAAGAGGCCGATACAGGTCTCATCTCCGTTTTTATCCCAGGTAGTGAGATACAGCCGCATCGGTCTCGTCACGACGTATCGCATCCAATCCTGAGGATTTTTCTCACGGAAGATTGCTTTATCGCACGTAACAGAGATGTGCTGTGTCTCAGGATCTTCCTTCCAGAGGTATGGCTTCCCGTCGGCAAGCTCATGGAACCGTCTCGCGGCATTTTCATCACATTCCCGGAAGACGTCCTGCGTCATCTTGCTTCCGTCCAGTTCTAGTTCAATCGTGTTAACCATGGAAAGCCTGATCGGAGTCCAATAGATCCAGACCAGTGCCGTCGCGACAAGGAAGACTGCGGCGACCACGCCGAGAAGGATCCGCTTCCGCCGTTTTCTTTTTTCCGCGATTACGTTCTTTTCTTCCTCCGTAAGATCCGGATAGACCGTTTCGAGTGCTTCCCGCATTATCTGCACGGTCTGCGTCCGATCCTCTGGCCGGAGCTCCATACCGGATAAAAGGGCCGCTTCCGCCGCTGGTAGGATATCGCTGCCTGCTTCCGACGGCCTTTTCAGTTCATCGAAAAGAAGTCTTGAAAGGACATCTTCCGGCTCTATGCCGGTGATGGCAAAATATAGTGTCGCCGCGAGCGCATAGACGTCTGTCGTGATCCGGGCGGTCGTTCCCACATCCCGCTGCTCGGGCGGAGAATAGATGAATTTGTAGACAGCGCCTTGCGTGACGGAAGTGTCACTTTCCTGCTTTGCCGTTCCGAAATCCATCAGGACGAGCGACCCGTCCGGCCGCACTTTGAGATTATCCGGACTGATATCCCGATGAATCACGCCCGTCTTATGCATGTGCTCCAACGCATGCATGACCGGGACGAATGCGTGTACTGCCTTCTCCGCCGGCCATTTTCCGCTCTGCTGGACCACCTCTGTCAGTGTGTTTCCGTCAAGATATTCCATGACGAGATAGGCTTTTCCATTTTCTTCGAAATAGTCGAGGACCGTGACGATATTAGGTTCGTTCGCATAATCGCGCAAAATGCGCGCCTCCCGAAGGAAGCGCCTGATATCTCCTGTTTTCTGTTTTTTGATGGCGACACGTTTCCCTGTATGAAGGTTTTCGGCTTCGTAAACCACGCCGAACCCTCCCTCTCCGATCTTCCTGAGGATCCGGTAACGTTTGTCAAGGATGACTTCTGTCGGGGGTGCAGCCGTAATGCTGTCTTCTGTGCTCATATGGACTCCTAAAGGTATTGTATCGGGACGCAGAAATGATGCTGACAGGCGTATTTAATATAGTTATCATATCACAGATAACGATGATATGTATAACCTTCTCTCCAAATACCATACTGTGCGCAGCGGGCAGTTACTTCCGATCACTTTTTTCGTTGCCATTTCAGTCTCCCTACGGCCTTGCCGCTTATGTCTTTCTTCGGATACGATTATACAGGAGCAAAATTGTAATTTTGTTTTTGACTGAAAGAAATATTCCAATACTTTTCTGGCATCAATGAGTAAAACAAATGGGATCTGAGACTTGCTGTTTGGTGACATGAATTTTGAGATTCAGTAAAGGTGGATTATAAAAAAGAAAAGCTCCCGACCAGATGGATGAGTGAAATTTTAGAGATTTAACAAGTAAGGTGTTTGCCGTTACCTTTTATCTTTCGAATAATAAGAGCCTCCTTTCTGATAGACAGTTAGCCTTGTAAAGGTTATATATCAGGAAGTGGGTGTGCAAGTGTTAGAGCCCGGAGGAATTAGCCATCCCGAGTCCAGAAGAATCAGCCAATTTGAGGCAGACAGAAATGACCAATAACCTCTTGTGGCAGTCTATTCCTTGTTCTATGAGCTATCAAGGCACGCAAGCTCTGAAGGCCTTGACAACTCATAGAGCAAGGAAATAAAGGGTTATCAAGAGGTTTATGATTGGTTCTGCTATCGCAGAATATAATTTGGCTATTTCCTCTGAATTACATTGGCTGTTTCTTCTGGACTTCAAATGGTCATTTCTGCTGGTCTTTGTATGGCTGTTTTCTCCGGGCTCTAATACAAGAGTTAATTCTAGTTTTACCCAAAAGAGGTTGAATTAAAAATTCAACATTACACTCCGCTTATGTAATCCTAAACGTGTTTGTACAATCATTGATCCTTAATTTCTTGAGGATTTCCGACTAAATGGAATTCCGACTCGAAAAATGGTTGGCAAGAAATGCAGAAAATCCAGCAAAATCAAGGCCTACAGCCCACAAACTGTTGCATTGCACAGTGAAAAGTGGTACACTTTGTTTAGTAGGAATTCCGACTAAACAAAGGAGGGGAAAATGTACCTCGAGACGCTCGTGAAAGTTCCGGAAGCCAGGGGGAAAATAACCTTCCGGACAAAGGGAAGTACGACTTATGTAGAGTACGAAAGTTCCCGTATTTATATACCGGAAAAGAAGTATACGACAGTCAGTCGAAAGACGATCGGGAAGCTTGCCGATAGAGACAGCCAGGTCATGTATCCGAATGAGAACTTCCTGAAGTTCTTTCCGGATACGGTCCTCCCGGAGGAGAAGGACAGGGGGCTTAGAAGCTGCGGTCTACGGATAGGGACGTGGATCGTCATAAGGAAGGTCGTAAACGACTATAAGCTCACGGAGATCCTTGGCAGATATCTTCCTGCAAAAGATGTGGGGCTG
>Ga0326514_10001765_pt1 | contig 13929 bp, 14 predicted proteins | sample 3_2548_0518_D_FD_203653 | JGI IMG/M metagenome (GOLD analysis project Ga0326514, IMG submission 203653) | Bovine rumen microbial communities from UC Davis, California, United States - 3_2548_0518 | ecosystem: Host-associated > Mammals > Digestive system > Stomach > Rumen | place: USA...
CATTGCACTCATTGTTAAGCATATATGCAAGGGCTTTTACCGTACCATCGTAATTGACGTCGTCAACTACACCACCGGGAAAGGCGGCATGGACTCTCTGTCCGGTCTTCAGGTCGCGGAATTCCGGTGTACGATATTCGATCACTTCAGCAGTGATACAGGCAATGATCAGCTGCTTGCTCCTGACCTTCCCGGTAGGCTTATATCGGGTTGTGTCGAGATATTCTTCGGGTGCAGGGATATCCACAGTCGCTGTCGGTTCCTGCAGTCTGCGCGGATGATGCTCATGTCCGGGCTGCCCTCCCGGTTTTTTGCCGGAAGACTCTCTGCTGTTATGGATCTTTGCGTGGTTCTGATCTGTGGAAGATGACTTGGAAGAATTCGTATGGTCTTTATTGAGCCGGATCTGCAGCTCCGCTGATTTTTCCTTTTCATTTTCAAGCTCTGTCTTTACCTCATACAGTTCACTGGTCTTATCCAGCCTGGCCCTGTATTCTTTTTCCGCCCGTGCATTAGCCTCTGCGACTTCTTTCTCCATGGCCTTTACCTTCCTGGCCATCTCAAGGATCTTCTGATCGCATTCCTTTATTACATCCAGACAGGTCCCAAACCAGAGCTCGCGGACGTGAATGGTCTCTGCACGGGATTCTGCAAGTTCTTTTTCAAGCTTTCTGATGGTCCGGGCATCTGCTGCCCTGGCCCTGCTGCTCTGCTCCCGTATTCGGAGATATCTGTCCCCGCTTTCATATCCATCCACTTTATCCTGCAGGATCTTGATCCTGAGCAAAAGATCTGCTTTTGTTACCGTATCTTCATACATCAGAGGCTTCCCCTGCAATAGTACCGATCTGTCTCAACAGTTCCTCAAGCTTATGGCAGCGTTCTTCGAGCTGCCGGTTCTCGTTCCTCAGTAAAGAGATCTGCTCGTCCCTGCTCCTGATCTCTTTATACAGTGTCTGGACAGCCTGTCCGGTATCTTCCGTAAGCTGGACGTCCTGCTTACTTTCCTTTGCTGCTGCCCTGGCTTTTTTAGGTATGATCTCGCCTGTTTCGGGATCCACTTTTCCAATATATTTCCTTTTTGAACGCGGCTGCCCTTTCTCCTTGTCCCAGTAACTTATGCTCTCGTAGGCATATTTATTTCCGCTTCGGTCTGTAAGATAAACAATACAAGACATAACAGGCACCTCCTTTATAGTGCTTATATTATACCATACTCACTATATAATGTCAACTGTTCATAGTGAGTATTTTTAAAATATTGTTATGCTGGCACAAAAATAGAGGCGTTCCACTTAATGGAACACCTCTAAAGCGCTAACGGTTAAGCCGTGAATAGTAACAAATAATGCAGATCTATTCTGGTCAGGCTCTTGAAAAATACAAGAAAGAGGCCCTTCGGATAGACCCGTCCTGGAACAGGCGGGATTTTGCGAATAGAGTAGAGAATCATCTGAAAGCGAGAACGGTAAAAATACTGGTCGTCGGAGGATTAAGAGGCACAGGAAAGACCATAGGGATACTGCAGGCCGCCGAACCGTTCGACGCGCTGTATGTCATTTCTCAGAAAGATGAAGCAGAAACAGGAAGAGATTACATCGAACTTCTTAAGAGAACTGAAAAGAAATATGTCATCATCGATGAGTATGGGTGGATCCAGGATCGGAGGGCCCTCGACGAATATCTTTTAACATCCATGCAGAACGGGAAACGGATCGTTCTCACAGGGACCGAATCGATCTCCCTGGAGATGTTGAACTATGGAGCCCTGATCCACAGGGCGGACATAGTCCATACAACGATGTTCCCTTACGAAGAATACAGAAAGGTATACGGTCTCGAACACAGTCCAAAGGTCTGTGACGATTATCTGACAAGCGGCGGTATATTCAGGGAATATGTGGCGGCTAATTACGATACGATGAAGGAATATATTGATAGTGCCATCGTAAGAAATCTCGCGGATTACATGAAAGAGGAGATGGACGAAGAAAGAGCCCGCACGCTTACATATGCCGTGTTGTATAAGGCCGTATGCCCGTCGAATCTGTCGAACGTGCCCGTACTCTGTGACCACAGGATGGAGCTGCAAAACTTCCTTGATACTATGGGCGTGAACACAGGTGTCGTCATCGAACAGAAAGATCTAAACCGCGTGGAGGACATATTCATCGAGATAGGAGTAATCGTCTGTATACCAAACTACTACCGTGACAGTTCATTAAAAAAACAATACTACATAACAAATCCTTCCCTGACATGCCAGCTGATCAAAGCAGCATACGGACTGCAGGATATAAGTGACGATATCCTCGGACATGTTTTTGAGGCAATCGTCATGACACAGCTGTCAGCGAAAAAACTGACAGAACACAGGCTGTATTTTATGAACAGCAGTGGACACAGTGGTGCGCAGACAAAAGAACTCGATGCGGTGATAACTGATATTGAGGAGGAACATGTATACTTTTTCGAATTCAAGCATACAAAAAATGTAAGGCTGGAGAGCAACGAGCCAATGCTTTCCGGATATATAGAAGAGACATATTTCCCGGCTGCGGATATAGACGGCAGATACGTTGTTTATAAGGGAGAGCCCTGCGTAAAGGAATACACTGGGGGCGATGTACTCTTCACGCCCCCGTCGCATATCCTGGATGACTATTTTGCATTTGAAGCACATAGCAAAAACGTCAAGAGGATACATACAAAACAGGAAGAGATAGAAGGCGGCGATTCCGAAAGTGCACGTGGATTCAGTCTGAAAAAGGCAAAAGAGGAAAAAGGCGATAGCGGATAAAGCTTATAAGCTGAAAGACAGCTCATCTAAAATCATAGCAAGTGAAAAGGGAAGAATCAGGAATTCCATTGCTGACCGCGAAAGGAGAATGCGGCCAAGCAAAGATAGTAATATACGAATATCCTGCTCCTGAATTATTCATGACGTCTGGGATGTACCCATGAAACGTCGATATTGTTTCACAACAATGCTGCTATCCACGCAGACTGCTCTATGGGGAACACTTTTCCAATAAAAATGGGCATAGTAATCCCGTCAAGCCTTGAAAGTGGAGTATGGCATTGTCAAGGTTCGCTGTTTTGCTGTCAGGCAGCCGGTTCAGGGATCTGAAGCTGTTGTATGTTCAACAGTATTTCCCGGAACTCATCCTTATAGGGACAGCTGCTGCAGAATCTGAAGGTTCGGTACCTGGCCGACCGGATAGCCCTTGTGGCGATCTTGACCAGCTTCAGACGGAAGGTCTCGATCTGCATCTTTTGAAAATGGTTCGGGAGCACCAGCCGCTTGAACCAATTGAACAGGTTATAGGCCAGCATGCAGATCATCAGGCGTCCTGCATTAACAGCCATGGCATGACTGCTCATACACGAGAAATCAAAACCGTTTTTAGACTCTTTGATGAAGTTTTCCATGCGGCCGCGGTTGCAGTAAAACCTGATGATATCCTCCGGCGTAAGATCCATGTTTGTTACAATGAAAGTGTACATGTATGTCATCTGGTCTGTGGGTTTTTCCACTTTGCAGACAACACGCCTGGCATATCTCCAGGAGCCGGCCTTATACATGAATTCACCGTAACAGACAGCATAATCGACTTTATTGTCTTTGGTCAGATCATCCAGATCAGCTGCGACATCTGATGCCAGGGACATCAAAGTGCTGTTCATCTTAAGCCGGATGGCATAGCTGCAGGCATGAGTCTCAGCGAGATCATAGATCTCCGGTGCGGCAAAGCCGCTGTCTCCCCTCAGAGAGATCATAACATCCGGATACTGTTCAAGGAACTCACTCAGCAGAGAAGCAAGGAAAAGGTGTGCGTCACTGCTGCAGTATTTCGTTCCATGACGGAGCTGCACCTTGAGAAGATCGCCCGTCAGGCCATCGAAGCATAACAGCGGATGGTACCCATGACTTTGGTAATGGTAGTTAAAGCCTTTGCCCTCCTGATGCCCGTAAGTCTGCAAAAGTGTGGAATCCAGATCCAGAAGAATGTTTTCCGGAGACCGTATCCCGTAGATCTTCTGACGCAGGATGCGGAAGATCTTCTCGAACTGTATCAGGGAATCCTCGTCCAGACGGTTGAAAAACCGTGACATCGTAGGCTGGGAAGCAAGGGCATCCTTGCCCAGAACCGCGCAGAACACAGGGTCTGTGGTAAGTTCATCTGCATCGTTATCATTGAAGTACCCGGCAATGATCTGAAAGATCCGCTGCATCAGGTTCTTTTCATCCGTATGGAACCGGAATGCGGCAGAGTCATTTGTTTGAAAGTTGTAACGGATAACTTTTTCAAAACCAATGCGATGAGCGAACTCTTTCAAGAGGAAAAGTCCGCCATCGGAAGAAAGTTCGCCGCCGTCGAAGTTATATTTGAACTGCTTATTGAAACTGAAAGAGGTGTCATTTACAATAGACATAGGGATCTCTCCTTTATGTTCTGGTTTTGATTCGACACCTTAATCTTAACATAGTTGAGGTCCTTTTTGTATGTTAAGCAGCCTGTAAACAAGTGGCATTAAGCTGTTCAAACTCTTCACCCGGAAGGTGAATGCAGTATGCAGTTGTAAATGTAGTAACAGCGCAGTTTTTCCGCGCTCACCGAGTGATCGGTGAATTATTCAGGCTTGACAATATTTTTTATTTTGATGCCTTCCCGTATTGACACGATGATAAAGCCCGGCGGTTTGTAAAACACGCCGGGCACATATTGCAATCATTAATACTCCGTATTAAGCTTTAATTCTTTCATTCTCGCTTTCACTTTATTCAAGTATGGTGTAAAGGCGCCAACTTCATCTATTTCAACACAATACTTTATTCCATCGAATCCTAATGAGTCTAAATAACAACTGGCATAAGCATCAGCATCAATTTCTTCATATTGGTCCATATAGTCCAATCCCATTTCACTAATATCCTTATAATTATTATAAAAAGATTCTGTTTTATACTCCTGCCAACAATGCCTCATTTCATGGGCTAAAGTATGAATCATTCCTGCTTTTCCCTGCAGCACTATTGTAATAATATCCCCTATTGGATTGTCATCATCGTCAAGTATTGTATGCCTCTGCCCTCTTATCCCTGGACATTCTTCTTGCTCAACAACTATTATTGTTGGAATCGTTATTTGGAGCTGATCTGCTATTGATACAGCTGCTTTATAAAGCCCAAGCAGCTTTGCTGAAGAAACTCTCGTACATACTCTAACCCCAAGAAGATCTTGCACTGGAACAGTACATGTAAAAGCTTGGATCGTACGTTTTTGTTGTAATTCATCGGTAAGCTCTTCTATTGCATTCTTCATTGCAGGAGATTCAACCACTAGTAATATTTGAGATTTCCAACCTTCATTCGTAAGTGCAATGCAAGGTTCGGTACGAAATTCTTCATTAACCCAATCAGGGAACTCATCCACCGGAAATATTTGGAAAGAGCTTTGGGTAGCAAAATCCTCATGTTCTACAACAAAACGGTATAGTTGATCCGTCTCTTCAAAAGTAATATACATTTTTCCCTCCTGATTTATGAGACACTTAAAGTAGTTACCTTGATTATATATCATCCTTACTTTAGTGTGAGCAGAATATTGCTGGAATAATCTATACCTACCGCTTCGTAAAAGGCTTTTGTTGTCTTCGACACAGTTTCCAAAATGCTCTTCTTTATCAAGTACCTGACACAGGAGCGGCAGAAAACTTTTCTGGTACTCTGGGCAACGCTACGGCTTCGCCTGGTCCCCCATCTCAGATGGGGGATTAATATGCTTTTTCATTCAAACACATCGATCCATATAATAATTGCCTCGCCGTCCTGTGGGTCTGGTTCCACCTGCCAGGATACGATCTCCCTGGCTCCGATCTCATCCGGCAGGGGCCTGCGCCGGTCTCCGTCCCACAGCACGCGCCCGGTCCCTGCGTCCCTGACGGCATATTCTGTATACCTGTGCCGGGGGTCGCTTCTGTTTTTCTCTATCAATTCTCTTACTGTCATCTCTTTGTCCGGGGCAAAAACAGACAGTTCTATATAGTCGTCTTTGCTGTCGATATAGCCTCTTCTCAGATAGTCACGCCCGCCATCAACAACAACACGCCCGCAGGAGCAGCTCTTAAAATCGTGTCTGTATTTAGATTCTACGATATCGCCGCAGAATCTGCATCTGATGCGGTTCTTTAGGATCATACAGACACCCCCATGCTCTCGGATGATTTGCCCGGGTCCACATCCTCAATAGAATGGGCATCCAGCCCCAGGACGTAGGGCATATCCGCGGGGGCCAGATTCCAGAACTCCAGCCAGAACTGGCGTTTTGTCCCCAAAGAAACAAGATTGATCTCCAGCGGAACGATCCGCACATAAGCAGTTTGAATAATCTCTTCCGCGGTCCTCTGCATCCCTTCATCCCACGTTTTTTTCCTTCTGAAGATCCTGTCTGGATGTGCTACAATGCCGAAGTATCCGCTTTTTATCCCTCTGACGATCGCTTCTCCCAGGGCTGCATATTCTTCCCTGTTCTTCTTCCGTGCGTCCCAGGAGAATGTATAAGTGCCGTATTCATCCTCGGCCATATGCTGTCCCAGGAGCAGCATATCTATCCGGGGATCGTCCTTCAGCTGGCTGTAGTAGCCCTGTCTGTCAAAAGACGGAAAATATTCGATCTCAAGGCCGATACGGACATCTATGGTCCCTGCGTACTTTTCTTTCAGCTCTGACAGCGTCCGCAGATACTCCTCCAGTCCTGCGTAAGCCATCCTGTGCCCGAATGGATCCCCGGGGAAGGGAGCATGGTCCGTAAACCATATCCCAGTCTTTCCAAGCTCTAGGGCCTTCTTTATATATGCCTCATCGCCGATCATCTCGGCGTGGCCGCATCTGTACGTATGGATGTGGAACAGCTCGTTCGAGAACAAACGTTTCATTTAAAGGACCTCTTTCTCTTCCTGATGCACGGGGCCGCGGGCCAGCGCCCGGAATACATCCTGGTGTTTTTCTTCGAAGCGCTCCACCACCTCTTCCACCTCTTCCGGGGCAGCGACAGCATCCTGCCCAGCTGGGACTTCCGTTCCCTCTCCCCGGGCAGCTTCTTCAAAGCCGTTTCCGCCGGTCATTTGAACGACCTCTTCCTTCGGCGCAAACACGGATCCAGCGGCTTACTCTGCTGCCGTTTCCATTCTTTCTCCCTTTGTTCCAGTCCCCACATATCAATCAAAAACCAATGCAAATCAAACAGCCAATCCCAAATCATGCCGCCGCCTCCTTTCTTTTTTCTTATTATAACACGCCGAACAAATGAACGAATAAACGAAAAAACGCATAGAAATATCGTGACAATATTACTAGCATAAACAGCAAAGTATTAGGTGCAATACTTCCAGCGGCCAGGCAAGTAAATTGTTCGGGATTACGTAAATTCCGCGACCAAAAGAAAGAGTTATAGCAGATTCTTTTTCTGCTGTTCTTCTTTCCTCTTTTTTCTTTTTTCCTGTTCGGCGGCCAGCTCTTCCCCCAGGGGATACCTTTCCCGGGGCCGTCTTTCTTCTTCTCTTTTCTCTTTCTTCTTTTCTTTTCCTTTTCTCTTTTCTTTTTTTTGTGTAGATTCGTGTAGGCGTTTCAATACGCAGAAAATCCCCCGCCGGACCTATGCGGTCTCGGCGAGGGATCTCCTAGCTTGCAAATAATGAGGATGTCTTGTTGTTATCTGTTGCCCACTGTCACGGTCAGGCCCTTGCGGAGTTCTCCCAGTGCCCGCTGGGCAGCGGTCACGCCGATGCGGGCTATTACTGCCATGGCCCGGGCTTTAAGCATGCGTACAAGCACTTCCTTTTCATGGGTCAGTACTGCCATTTTTTCAATGTCTTCCACCTTGGTAAGCACTGTTTTTGCAACTGCTTCGCTGGTGCGCTTTCCGTCCAGGATCGCGGCAATGTTGTTCTCTGGGTGTAAAAAGTTGTCATCTATTTTTTGAAAAGTCAGAGTATGAACCTTGCCGTCTTCGTCTTTGAAATACAGTTCCGTCTGCGTTCCCACGGCCTTGGTCTGCAGGTCGTCCATCACTTTTTTGACAAACTTTATATCATCGTCGTAAAAGTCCCGGAGCTCGTAAAATCTGCGCAGGTCCCTGATATCCCCGCCTACCGCGTCCCATACTGCCTCCGCCGGAGCCCGCTTGATCACGTCCAGGGCCATTTTATCCGTTGCGGGCCGTGCGCTCATGGTGCCGGATTTAATGGTCATTTCGCCGCCTGTGATCGTCAGTGTGTCTACCCATCCGCCGTTGTGCTTTGCAGCTATAACGGCGGTCTCGCCGGTCTCTGTGCAATAATCTTTCAGCAGCTGATATAATTCTTCCCGCGTCTGTTCATCCAGGGCGGCGCGATCGATGATCTCTCTCATGGTCTTTCCTCCCCCTCTCTTACTCCTCTGACAGGGCCTTGATCACGACTTTAACACCCTGACGCGGGCCATAGATGCTGCGACCGGAGACCTGGACGACCTGCGTGTCGTCTACGATGGCTGCGGCCTTGCCCTGGATGCCGTCGCCGATGATCTTGATCACGTTGTCCAGGTCGGCAATGCGGCCGTCTTTGCTGGTGCGTCTGCCGGCGGCATTGTATGCCGGGCGGCTTTCTGCCATTTTTTCCAGGGCCGCGGGATCATCCTTGGCGGGGACATAGATCGCGATCACTTCCAAGGCCACGGGGCCGCGGAGTGTGTGATAATCGGAGCACTGGGCCAGGAAAGCACGCCAGGTACATTCTTCGTACTGCCTAGTCTCGGCGGGTGTATATACCACAGGATGCAGTTTTCCATCCCTGCCCTTCTGCATACACAGCCTGGGGCGGTCCTTGCCATGGGGTTTACCATCTACAAAAAATTCATATTTCGTTGCCATTACCTGCTTTCTCCTTTCGCTCTTCCTGCGGTCTTGAGTTTTTCTTTTTCGATGTCGATGGGCATACGTGTTATAAGATCGATCCAGGGGACCGTGATTCCCGCCGTTGTCATACAAAAACGCGGATATACGCTGGTGATCATGGTCTGGGCCAAAAAATAACGCTTGGCTGTGCGGATGCGGACGGGATCCACGATGCGGACACAAATGGTGATCATCTCGCCGGGCCGGTGCTGTTCCCTTATGCGGGCGATATCTTCCTGTCTGATCTGATCGCGGGCCGGATCCTGCCCGGCGGGGTTTTTGCCGTGCTGCCTGCCGTCACATCTGTAGCCGGTGCTGTCCTGCGTGTGCGAGTCCTCGGGGCCGGGGATTTCTTTAAGCCTGTAGAAGTAGCACATTATTCTGTCCTCCTTGGTGCTTGTGCTTGCTGCTGCCCTTCGGCAGCTCCTTAATTACTGCAGGTAATATGTCTGATTTTTCGCGTCGTAAGTCCGGGATAAAAAGAAAACGTCAGTTTGTTTTAATGGCAAAAAAAAAAAGGCCCTGCCCACATGGGGCAGAGCCGTTTCTGTTACTTCTATATCAGATCCCCAGACGCTCCGCGAAGGTCTTTCCCCTCAGTGCGTCCTGGCTTTTCTGCTGTCTATATCTGTCTTCTCTCTTTCCTGCTTCTATCTTCTGTCTGGCTTTCTCTCTGTCTTCTCTTTCTTGTTCTCTCGCTTCTGTCGTTCCTCTTGCCAGCAAGTCTTCGTGCCGGCGGGCCTCCTGGATTTCTTCGTCCGTCAGCGTATATCCCTGGTCCTGGGAGCCTGCTGCTCTTGCGTACTCTATGCGCCTTCTTACGACTGCGGCCTCGTCCTCGGAAATCTCATCCCATGCGTAGCGGAGGACCTGGTCCGGGCTGGACAGCAGACGGGAGCTCTTATAGTCATAGTACAGCGGGCGCAGGACGTATTTCTTCGCCCTGACGACCTTGTTGCCGCGCCTGCCCTTGAGGACCGCGTAGCAGTTGTCAGCCTGCGCAAGGGCAGGGTTGGCGGTGCGGTCACTGCCGTACTCTCTGCGGTAAGCACGGTCGAAGCGCTCGTCCATCGTGTATACGCTGATGATGGTATGCGCGTAGTTGGCGATCTCGGCGGCGCCGGAAAGATCGTATTCCGTAAGGAAGAAGTCGCCGTTTTCGGGTTTGTGCGGGTGCGCGACCAGGATTACGGCCACTTGATGGGCCTTCGCAAAGTCATGTAACCTCCTGCAGAGTTCTTCCTGTTTCTCAAACTTGGTCTTGCCGGCCGTTGTGCGCATGGTCATGAGGTTATCAAAAACGAAAAGATCCAGCTTGTGTTCTTTTATGGCCTCTTCACTTTTTTCCAGGATGCGGTCGATATTGGAACCGAAATCCGTGTAGTTGTAATTCCGGAAGCGGGGTTTAAGCCAACAATGAATCCGGGCCTCGACGTCCAGAGGGACCATGTAGCCGTTGGCGGTCTCAATCACATGCTCCGGGCCGGCCGCCTGGACAAAGAGCCAGTCGATAACCTCCTCTTCGGACATTTCCCCGGAGTAGAGCCCTGCTTTTGCGCCGTGTGATATAGCTGACAGAATAATCTGCGATACCAGCGTACTCTTTCCGCCGCCAGTGTATCCGGTCACGATGCACACCTGGCCGGCCTTTAATCCCCAGCCGCGGTCAAAATCTGTAAGGTCGGTCTGGATGATGCGTTCACTTCTGTTCGCGTTTCTCAGTGCGATGGTAAGAGTGTCTTCAAACGCCTCCGCGGGAAGCGTTGCGGCTGGCTCGCGATATTCCGTTCTTTCTGCGTTCCTCTCTTTGGCCATCCTTTCTCGTCTTGCGCGCTCTCTCTGGTCGGGGTCATACTGCACGGCGAGCTCTTCCCAGGTCTGGATTTTGGCGTCTGTGGTCAGGGGGACCAGCGCCACGCCTCTATCCTCCTTGGACTGGATCAAAATGCCGAAGGGGGTCTGCAGTCTGATATTTTTTTCTGTCTCGCTCTTGCCCGCGATGCGGATGCCGTTCTTTTCGCAAAATTCTTCGATGCTGAAATTCGCGGGATCGTACTCGTTCCAGCCTGCGGGGGCGGGGGCAGTTCCGAGGGCCGCTGTAAGGTCGTCGGCGAGCTTCTGCATTTTCGCTTTGTTGAGCATTTCGGGCCGTCTGTATCCGGCGATGGGGCCTGCGGTGATATCGATGTAGGCGTCGGAAACGGGGTTGTACATGGATACGCCGCCGAAGACAATCGCCAGATAGGCTGTAAAGTCAATGGCCGTGTCATCATCACACCAGGCGCCGCCGTAGATCAGCAGGCCGTCCGCGAGCTCATAAGCGCCGGCATCAAAAGCATGGCGTATGTAGGTCTTTACGCGGGTCCGGGTCTGCTCGCAGTCGCAGCGGATGGGCAGCAGTCCTATGCCCTCCACGCCGCCGCACGCAAACAGCTCGTCTTTGGCGTATGCCAGGATGCGGGCGCCGGGGACCTGCTGCGCGGTCTCAAAGACCGCCTCGGGGGTCGTGTCGCTGTAGGGGATGATATCCTCCCCGTCAGCGATTGCCAGGTCGTGTGCGCCCAGAGTGGTAATCATTTTTAAAAAATCAGCTTTCTTCATAACTTTTCACGTCCTTTCGTATGATGCTATTTTTTCTACTAGTAATAACAATATGTCTGTTTTTTGTGCCTTTAAGTCGGGCTTTTTTTTAAAGAAGATCCCTGATGCTGCGCTTCCCCTGTGCCGGCTGCTGTGTCCTTGCGGGCCTGTCGATCATAGGGCGGGTGGTCTGCTGCTGTCCTCCGCCGTACATACGCCGCTGCTCGGCTTCCCTGGCAGCTGCTTCCTGGGCGGCGGCTTCTGCTGCCTTTGCGGCCTCGTCTTTGTATCTCTTATAGAGAGACACCATGTTTTCCTGCGCCTGCCGGTAGTCTCTGTCAAAGAGCCACTCGAAGCGCCTTGCGGGGATGCCTTTGTCTCTTACACAGCCGGGGTAGTATGTCTTAGGTATATACAGCATAAAGTCGCAAAGGTCCGTTACTCCGTCCAGGTCCATGTCGTACACAAAGGCCTCGATGCTTGCCACTATCTGCGTTCCCATCTTGGGAGCCCTTGCTCTCTTTTTAAAGACGTCGGGACATACACCGCAAAGATCATTCCAGGCCGCTGTTATCCTAGCAAGATCATCCTCTGTAAGACCTGTACTTCCTTCGGACTCCACGGAGACCGGGTCAATGATCTCCCCTGTATCCGGATCAGTAATGCAAACATCCGTTTTAGGGGAATCCCGGAAAACATCGTTTTCCGTTATACTATACTGTACTATACTGGGCTGGACTTTTTCCGGACATTGTCCGGACCCCTCAAAACTCTTGTTCGGGCACATTCCTGCATCTGTAGAATCATCCTTGGCCTCGATTTCTGCTTTGTACGCTTCGCCGATGGCTTTTTCAAGCGTCGCCTTGCTGCCTTTGTACCTTTCGGCGTCTCCTGCGACTTCGATCGCCCTAACTACGCCCTGCCCGGGGTCTGTGGTGTACCTTTCCGCTGTAGTAAGATACAACATGCCGAGTTCGCTTCTGTGTGTAGTGGGCTGATACTTTGCCGGAGATATCCGGTTCATCGTCCGCCAGTCCGTCACTACCTGCACGCCGGAAGGGAAGTCGATCATCAGCCCAGCTGCCTTGAGCTGGATACTGTCCGCGTCGCTCGCCCCAATCATACGCTGGATGCTTTTGGGGTTGCTGACAAACCCGTCGTCGTCTGCCCTCAGGACAAGCTGGAAATATAGCGCCTGTGCGGTCAGGCTCAGCGCCGTGAAACGGTCTGTGCTTACCACTGATAATGCGATCATTCTTCTTTGTGCCATTTCTTTACCGCCTTTCTTTGATGTCATGGCCTCGCGCTCTTTCGAACACGAGTTTTATTACTAGTACTGAACTGTTTTAAATATGTCTGATTTTTTGTGTTTTCCTGTTCTTGCGGGCAGGACGTGCACGCCGCCGGGCCGATGGCCCCCGGGGAAATGCTCCCAGCTGCCGGGCTACCGTAGCTAAGATTATTATGTCTGATTTTTGGGGATTTCCTGTCTTTGCGGGCAGGATGTGCACACAGGAAAGAAAAGAAAGAAAAAGGAAAGGGAACAAGAAAAAAAGAATCCACGCAACGGGCGAATGAAATGAGCAGAAAAAAAACCGCGCAGCGGGTGAGCACTGGCGAACAAAAAAAAAGACCTGAAAAGAAATCTGCTGGACAAAAAAAAAGAGCCCACTCCAACGGGCAAGTGAAACAAGCAAAAAAAAATGCGGGGTAACATAAAAAGACCTATTAAAGGATTAGGAAAAGATATATTATAGTCAGTATAAATAGGACTCAGTATACAATACACAATTAATAAATAATTTGGTATACATTTTGGTATACACATAAAACTTAATGCCGCCACGCGCCCGTTTTTCCGCATAAACCAAAGGGGAATACAATGGCAGTATTCCGGTCTCCAAAACCGTCCATGGGGGTTCGAATCCCTCTTCCCCTGCTAAACCGTCGCACATTGAGTGCGGCGGTTTTTTATTTTCAATAACTTATCTAAAGATGGAAGTAACAAAACCCGTAAAATGAAAACACTTATCAAGGCGTTATCCACTTTACGGGCTCTTAGACTGCGTATAAGTACCAAATAAAGAATACCGTTGCTTTTGGTCAAGGCTCCTACACTTTGATTCTCTCAATTCTGCATGTATGAGTATCTGTTTTTGAATTGTAATTAATGCCGACCAGAATCACATCATTTTCAAACTGACTGATTAAGGCAGCATATTTCTTATCCTTAATCTGCTGAATAGCTCCTTCTGAGGATTTATCCCACTTAAGTTCGATAATCAGCCCTGGTAACGACGAATGCCGCTTGGGAATATAGGCCAGGTCTGCCAGCCCATGTCCGGAAGGAAGTTCTTCTATTTTCACATAATGGCTGACTGCAGCAAAGTAAGCAAACTTTATTACGGATCTT
>Ga0326514_10001766_pt1 | contig 13928 bp, 17 predicted proteins | sample 3_2548_0518_D_FD_203653 | JGI IMG/M metagenome (GOLD analysis project Ga0326514, IMG submission 203653) | Bovine rumen microbial communities from UC Davis, California, United States - 3_2548_0518 | ecosystem: Host-associated > Mammals > Digestive system > Stomach > Rumen | place: USA...
TACAGGCGATCACGGACGCGATCACCGGCGGCGGGTATTACGTCCGGCACAAGTACGAAAAGCGCAGGAACACCGGCGGCGCGGTCCTGCTGGGCGTTCAGGGTTACGGCGTGACAGCGGTTAAAGCGCTGCTTGCTTACGATCTTTACAGACAGCGCGCCGACGATCCGCTCCCGCGTCCGGCGCTTTGGGCGATCCTTGAGCGCAGCGGGGCGATCGAACCACGGAAGAAAGCACCTGCAGAGGTCTTTTTCGAGGGTAAAAGACAAGGCGCGATCTTCATTGACAACGGGCTATTGCCGCGCTGATACGCGGGAAAGCATAGGGGCGGGCGCTGCTGGACCCGGCGACCGCTCCCCGCTTCCGGCGATCCGCGCCAACGGACACCGGCGGCACAGAATAGGGCAGCTCCGGGACGGCTCAAAAAGCCTATCACCTGGGGAGTGTGATATACTCATCTACACCATACGACACCGCGCCGGAGCTGCTTAAAAGAAAGGAGAACGCCACAGAACGCCGCAGGCGGGCGAATTTCGGCTTTTATCGTTCGCCGCGTAGTTTCCGCCTTTAAAGAGAAAAGTCCCGCACAGGGGCGCACAGAGCACGACAGCGGCAACACCGAGCAAGGCACCGCCGCAAAAACAAGAAACCGAAAAAGGAGATAATCACATTGAACAACACTAAAAGAGAAATTCAACTTTGTACAGCTCCGGACGGGGCAACATACGAAATCAACGGGGAGCAGCTCCCGGTCTGCGGTTACGTCCAAAGCGCCGGATATGGAACGGTCCCGCTCGTAGATCTTCACCTTATGACGGATTACGAATGGCAGCGCAGGGCGCTTGACGATCGGATCCGACACCCGGAGAAATACAGCGACACCGAGGACGTCGCCGCCACCGTTCAACGCCTGACCGAATGGCTGCTTTCTCACGCGTCGAAAGGGGGCGCGGCATAATGGCAAAGGCAACGCCGGAGCAGATCAAAGAAGCGCTGCACGGTTATAGACGTCTCGCGGATCTGTACAACGAAGCGCGCCGGGATCTCGACAACGGGAAGCTCCGGGAAACCGCCGAAAGAGTCGCCGCAGCCGTCCACGGAGAGAGACGCAGCGACACCGACGCCGACGGCTCCCGCATCCTGGGCTTCCTGCTCGGGCTGCTGAAAGCGGAAGAGATCTTAACCGGCGACAACTGAAAACGCGCCCCACGAAGCAGCGCACCGGCAGACCGTCGGGCGCTGTTTTCTCTTGGTTCGCTCTTGGTTCGCTCTCGGTTCGATTTCCTTTTTTCTCTTTGTTCGCTCTTTGTTCGATTCCGTTTTTCTCTCTGTTCGCTCTCTGTTCGATCCTGTTTTTCTCTCACTTCGTTCTCACTTCGATTGCATTTTTTCAGCCGCCGGAGCTGTTCAGGATCCGCGCCGCCGGAGCTGCTTAAAATCTCTTTTTCTCGGAGTTCGTTTTTGTTTTTCCCCTCTTTTCCTCGCCTGTTCCTCGCCTGTTCCTCGCCTGTTCCTCGACGGTTAAACGGACTTAGCCAGCGCAAAATTGCACCGGCGTTCTCTTGGGTTCCTCTTGGGTTCCTCTTGGGTTCCTCTTGGGTTCCTCTCGAGTTCAGCGCATCGGATCCGGCAGATTTCCCGCGTTGCAAAGGTTAACAAAGGTTAACAAATGTTAGCAAATGTTAGCAAATGTCAGCCTTAACATTTCTTAACATTTTAAGCGGAACGGCGTTCACTGAGCCCAAAATTGGGCTGACTGAATTCCGCGCGCGTACAACCTTGACATTTATCAACATTTCAACCTTAGCATTTCTTAGCAATTCCGCGGGGCGCGGTATCAGTCTTGCAAGCATCGCCGTTGTATATACACGGCAGGGCAGGGGGAGCCCCTGCAACCCCGTTCAGACCTGCGGCACCTATCACAGCACCGCAGAAAAGCGCGCAGCTCCGCGGAATATCAGACGCCCGACACCTATAACCGGCGCCGACGGTCAATTTACGGCACCGAAGAAAAGCAAAGACCAAAAGCGGCAAAAACCCGCGGACGGTCGGCGTTTGCCGGGCGAAGTGTACACCGAGCGGCGGCGCTCGCGGCACCGTCTCTTATACCTGCTTGCAAATCGACCGGAGAAAAACGCCTGTAAAAGGAATATTTTTATTTCTTGCAGAGAAAAACAGGGCGCTATAACCGGGGGGTAAACTACAGCAAAACGGGGGGTAAACTACAGCAAAACGGGGGGTAAACTACAGCAAAACGGGGGGTAAACTACAGCAAAAAAAATTTTTTTCGTTGATACAGAGCCATTTTTCGGGGGTGTTTTTTCCTAAGAGTATTAAGACTATTAAGAGTCTTAATATATACGCACAGCGCACTTCTGAAAAAGTGCCCTGTGCTATAATATTTGCAAGGCGCTTTACTTAAAGGCAGGAAAAAGAAAACACCGGAAGCGCTCGGGAAGGGGAAAAGGTTAAAATGGACGCAATACCGCAATGCACCGCGAAGAAGCGCGGAGACTGCCGGGGGTGCCCGAACAGTTACGCTCCGGAGCTGTTCGACGGCGGGTGTAAACTGCAGCACGTCGGCGCGGATCCGGACGCCTGTAAAAAAGAAGATACTGCGGCAGCTCCGCAGCACGAAGAAAGAGAGGAAATATAAACGCATGGACAGAGAACAAACAAGAAGCCTGTTGAAAGACCGATTGACGGAATACGTCGAGAGCATCACGCAGAGAAGCAAGGGGCGAAATATGTATATTTGCCCGCTCTGCGGATCCGGCACCGGAAAGAACGGAACCGGCGCGTTCAGCATAAAGGACGGCGTCAGCTGGAAGTGTTTCAGCTGCAACCAGGGCGGCGACCTGTTCGACCTGATCGGCGCCGTTGAACAGCTCCCGGATCACAACGACCAGCTCCGGCGGGCGCTGGAGATCTTCGGGGACCCCGGAGCTGCACACAACACCGCATACACACATACACATACACATACACATACACATACACATACACATACACAACCGCAACAAAAAGCAGCTCCGGTGGAGCCTGCAGAGGATTACAGCACATTCTTTTTACAGGCACATGACCACATCGGAGAAACAGAATATGCGCATTCTCGCGGGCTGGGGGACGCTGTTATAAACCGTTTCCGGCTCGGGTATGTTGCGGAATGGCGGCACCCGAAAGCCCCGGAAACCGTCGCGCCGACGCCGCGGCTTATCATACCGACGAGCAAAGAAAGTTATCTTGCGAGAGATACGCGCAACCTGGTAACGCCGGTAACTGGGGGGCCGAAAGAAGGGGTAGACGTCAACACCTTCAACGACTGGCGGCGATATGGGAAAAGCAAAGTCGGAAAAACGCATATATTCAACCTGCAGACGCTGAAGACGGCTACAATGCCGGTCTTTATCGTCGAGGGCGAGATTGACGCTTTGTCAATTATGGAAGTAGGCGGGGAAGCCGTCGCCCTCGGGTCAACGTCTATGATCCGCGGATTTCTTGAATACCTGAAAGAAAATAAACCGACGCAGCCGCTTGTTATTGCTATGGATTCCGACGAAGCCGGAAGACACGCAGCCGCGGAGCTGGAAAAAGGGCTTTCCGCTCTTGATATCGTCTATATGACCGATAACGCGCTTTCTCCCGCTCCGGCGTATAAGGACGCCAACGACGTATTGAAGAAGGACCGGGAACGGTTGACCGCTCACGTCGCAGAGATCGAACAGCAGCTCACGGATCTTGAACAGGCAAGAAAAGCGGAATATCTGCATAACAGCGTCGCCGGGCATATGCAGGAATTTATAAACGGGATCCGGGAGAGCGTCGACACGCCATGTATACCAACGGGCTTTTCTGCGCTCGATCAGGCACTTGACGGCGGGCTTTATGAAGGGCTTTACATCGTCGGCGCTATTAGCTCGCTGGGGAAAACAACGCTTATAACGCAGATCGGCGATCAAATAGCACAACAGGGGCATGACGTCCTTATAATCTCCCTTGAAATGGCGCGCGCCGAGATCATGGCAAAATCAATAAGCCGGTTGACGCTGAAAACCGCGCTTGAAGAAAAGGACAAATACACCACGAAGGACGCAAAGACAGCGCGCGGAATAACCGCCGGTAAGAGATATGAGCGATACAGCAAAAAAGAAAGAGAGTTGATAAAAACAGCTATGCGCGCATACGGCAAGTATACAAACCGGCTTTATATCGTCGAGGGCGTCGGAGACCTGGGCGCGGATCAGATCCGGGAGCTGATAAAGCAGCACATTTCTTTTACAGGCAATACGCCGGTTCTTATCATTGACTATCTGCAGATCCTCGCACCGTATAACGAGCGGGCGACCGATAAGCAGAACACGGATAAAGCCGTTCTGGAGCTGAAAAGGATCAGCCGCGACTATAAAACCCCGGTAATAGGAATATCGAGCTTTAACCGGGACAATTACGGCACCGAAGCGAAAATGCAGAGCTTTAAAGAGAGCGGCGCGATTGAATACGGCTCTGACATTCTGCTCGGGCTGCAATTCCGCGGGGCTGGCGACAAGAAAACCTTTGACGAGAAAGAAGCAAAGCGGCGGGATCCCCGAGAGGTTGAGCTTGTTATTTTGAAGAACCGAAACGGAAGAACGGGGGACGTTATCGGATACAAATATTACCCGATGTTTAACTATTTTATCGAGGACGAAGGGGAAAACGATTATGACCTTTGATTTTGACGCGCTGGACGGTATCGCAGCAGCGGACGGCTTTGACGAGATCGAAGACGGCGCGGAGCTGCTCGAAGAAGGAGCCGCCGCCGAAGCTGGGCAGCCTGCGACGCCTGGGCAGCTCCCGGCTCCGGAGATCCCGTACCGGGACAGAAAAGCGGAGATCGAACACGCGCGGGAGCTGCGGGACAGTATCACGCTGCAGCTCCGCTTCGGGAACGCTCCGGAGCTGATACTTTATACAGCGATCGAAGCGCTCGGGCTGCTGGCGTCTGCTGATGAATGGGCGGCAGAGTGTACAAGGATCCTGAAAGCCGCATATCCCGACATCGGGCAGCTCGCTTTTTACGCCGTCAACGTTTCCGCTGCAGCGGAGAGGTTCGACCGCCAACGCCGGGAATACATCGACAAAACGAGAAAGCAGCTACAAGCGCGCTTAACGTCCGGGAATCAGTTTATACGCCACATAATAGCGGCAATGCAGACGCTCACAGATCTTGAGAACGCGGAGCCGGACGGCGTGCAATTATGACAAACTATGCAAAACTATGAAATAACATATTGACAACGCCCGCGGAATGCCGTATAATGAATTGTGTTTGACGATATACACAACTACATATACACAAGGAGACGCGGAGCAATGGAGAGCTTGACAACGACCACGAGCGGCGCGCTGGCGTCGCGTCAGAACATCACCGCGGAGCTGTTCGCACGCTGGACGTCTTTTATTGACGCTTCACCGAAGACCGTTGAAACCTACAGCCGGGCAATAAAACAGTTCTTTTTATTCCTCAACGCGCAGGGCATAACGCAGCCGGACAGAGAGACGATAATAGACTATCGGGAACACCTGAAAGCCGAACACAAGCCGACAACTGTACAAGGATATATGTCAGCCGTCAAGCTGTTCTTTAAATGGACGGCGCAGGAAGGAATATATCCGAATATTGCGGACCGGGTGAAGGGCGCGAAGCTGGACACGGAGCACAAGAAAGACTATCTGACGAGCAAGCAGAGCGCCCGGCTGCTGGCGGCAATAGACCGAAGCACGTTGAAGGGCAAGCGCGACTATGCTATGCTATCGCTCATGCTGACAACGGGGCTGCGGACGATCTCCGTTATAAGGGCAGACGTCGGCGACATCAGAACGGCGGGAGACGATACCGCGCTTTATTACCAGGGCAAGGGACACGAGGAAAAAGCGATCTATGTAAAACTCGCGGAACCCGTCGACGCCGCAATCAGGGACTATCTCACGGCGCGCGGATCCGTCGAAGCGTCCGCGCCGCTGTTCAGCTCCGAAGCGCACCGGAACACCGGCGAGCGCATGACAACGCGCAGCGTAAGCCGCGTATGTAAAGAGCGCCTGCAATCTGTAGGACTGGACAGCGACCGGCTCACGGCTCACAGCCTGCGGCACACCGCGGCAACCCTCAATCTTCTTAATGGCGCAACCGTCGAGGAAACCCGGCAGCTGCTCGATCATCAGAACATCAACACCACGCTTATTTATTCCCACGCACTGGACCGAGCAAAGAACAACAGCGAGAAGCGCATAGCAAAAGCGATCTTTACCGCATAAGCGCATACACATATACACATACACAATAACGCCGATAAAGGAGTAAAAGAGCATGGGAAAGATAATAGCGGTTATCAATCAAAAGGGCGGCGTCGGTAAGAGCACCACGGCGCTGGCGATCGGTGCCGGGCTTCGGCGCGACGGGGCGGCGGTCCTGTTCGTCGATCTTGACGCGCAGGGTAATTTAAGCTATACGCTCGGGGCGGATATCCGCGGTTATAACGCAATGGGAATTTTAGAACGCCCGGAGACCGCACCCGTCGAGATCCAACACACCGGGCAGGGCGACATAATAGCGAGCTGCGCGAAGCTGGCGGGAGCTGATAAGCTCATTGACGCGACCGGGAAAGAATACCGTTTGAAAGAAGCGCTTGAACCGCTCCGCGCGTCGTATGACTATATCGTGATAGATACGCCGCCCGCGCTCGGGATCCTCACCATCAACGCCCTGACGGCGGCAGACGGCGCGATCATACCGGCGCAGGCTGACGTTTACAGCCTGCAGGGAATAACGCAGCTAAGCGGCACCGTTGACACGGTCCGGCGGTATTGCAATAAAGATCTTGTTATTATGGGCGTGGTTCTGACGCGGTATAACAGCCGTTCGATCATTTGCCGGGAGTCTGCGGAGCTGATAGAGCAGACCGCGGAGCAGCTCCGGACGCGGTTATATAAGACGCGTATCAGGGAATGCACCGCGATAAAAGAAGCGCAGGCGGTCCGGCAGGATATTTTCACATACGCGCCGCGCAGCAATGCGGCGGCAGATTATAAAGAGCTTATCGAAGAAATAAAGGAAGGGGGGAAAACCTAAATGCCGAAGAAAACATTTCTTGATAAGATCGGGCAGCCTGCGGAGCTGTTCATATCCGGGGCAGCTCCGGAAGACGCCGCGCCGGATCCGGGACGCGACACGCCGCCGGCCGGGTACAAGCTCGATCCGCGATACATTGAGAGACGGACGCGGCGCCTGCAGCTCGTTTTACAGCCGAGCTTATACGTGCGAGTAAAAGAGCAAGCGGACAGCTCCGGGATCTCCGTAAACGACTACATTCATCAGGTACTTGAAAAGGAAACGAAACACGGGAGGAATTGAACAGATGAAAAACACAGCTGAAAGAACCGCGGAGCTTGAGACAATGCGCGTCTACTCTCTCACGGAGCTTGAACCTATACTCGGGGTATCGCACAGAACCCTTTTACAGTACGTCAAAGACGGAAAACTGAAATGCGTTAAAATCGGCGGTAAGTGGAAGATCTCCGGCGAAAATCTGCGCAGCTTCATCAACGGGCAATAAAGCCGCGACCGCTTCGGCGTGACAATTGCCTTTAAAGGCAATAAGAGCGGGAAAACGCCCGTTCACAGCCAACAGGAAGACCGCGGGCGATACTTTCCCCGATCAGCTCCGCGCTGTTTGCTGCAGCCTGCACTTTTCGGCGCGTTCAGCTCCGCGGCGGGCGGTTATTGTCTGAAAATTACTATTAGCAGACAATAAAACTATGAAGCGACAACACGCCCGCACCACGGTAACACGCCGACACCATACCGCCAACAGACACACACGAAAGAAGGGCACTATATGACAGAAGACGCCAAAAAGCTATTGAAAAAAAGACGCTGGACGGGTGCCGACGTCGGGAAACTGCTTATTGAGTCTTTTATAAACGACGTTCTGCACTCGCGGGAGCCGGATTTCAAGCCGATTGTATCGCAAGAACGCTTTCGGGAGCTGGAAAGCAAGCTTTCGGAATGGGACACGGAAAGCTATTCAACGCTCGGGGAGATCAACACCGCGCTTTTAACGGCGTACAACTATTGTCTCGGGGATATCCAAAAATACGAAAATGGCTTTTTCAGGCTTTCCACGGCGCTGGAATTGTGCGAAAGCGTCGAAAGCGCGTTAAATTTATCTTTGAGCTATCCCCTTATCGTTACGCAGGAAAAATATAACGATACAAAGCGGACAGCTGCGGAGCTGCTCGTCAAGTCGGAAGAACATTATCTCGATCTGTTTTTTTACACGCTCCGCTATTCCCTCGCTATGGACACGACGCCGGAGCTGCAGGCAGCTATCGACGATCTGAAAGCCGAGCCGGTCACGAATCCGCGCATACTGCGGAATTATAACAGGATCACAGAGCGGGGATATATCACGCTACGGGACGGCACACGAAGCGACGAGACGCCGCGGGAACAATGGAGATCAGCAATTATTGAACAGCTCCGGGAAATGCACCCGGACGCCCCGGAAGATCTTCGGGAGCTGCTGCATCAGATCAGAGATAAAGCGATACAGGAAGCGCGCCGGTTCCGCTACGAAGGAATAACCGCGATAAAAGAAGCCTATAAAGAGGATATCGGCGAAGATCTGCCGATCACCGCGCCGGAGTTGATAGAACGGCTTTATAAACATCTTGAACGCTACGACCAGCGCGCCGCAATCATTGACGACGCGCCGCTATATGTTGATATGCCGATCCCGGAGCCGTTCCCCGAGGTCGACACATGGCTTTTTATGCGCGCGGGCGGGATCCCCGGTTTTTGCACCTGGCACTATTACGACGCGCCGCCGGAGCTGAACAAAGCGGAGCTGCTCACGGCTTACAGTGTATACAGCATACTTTATTGCGAGACACCGGAACAGCTCCGCGAATTTAAAGACGATTATCCGAAAATAGCGCAGATCATCGACGCCCGGATCAGCGCCGCGGTGCCGGAGATCGGGGACGATCAGACCGCCGGACAGCCGGTCACATGGGGACGGCTCGCGGATCTTGATTTCCTCAACTTCCGCGATCTGATAGAACCCGACACGCAGACCATAGTTGACGCCGTTTGTCTTGATCCCGTAGACGTCAGCGGGCAGACCGAGAGCCGCAGAACGGCACGCCTGAAACTGTACGAAAAGCGAACGCGGGCACAGACGCGCGGTATTGCTATCTTACAGGGGCGCACCCTGAACGCGCCGACGGGCTTTTATGACAATTCGATTTTTATATCAGAGCTCGCGAAGAGTCACAGCCTGGAACAGCTCCGCGAATCAGAGGAACGCGTCGCAGAGCTTCGGCGCTTACGTTCGTCTCTCGTTATTCCGGCGCTGCGGAATATCATCGGCTTTAATACGCTGCTGGAGCTGCTCGCTGACGTCTACGGAATCCCCGATCTGCTCTTGATCCGCTTTGACTGTAAAAAGTATATTGAGCAGCTCCGGGAATATAACAGCCGGATATATGCGCTATATTCTACCGTATACGGCGACGGAACAGAACGCCGGGAAAAACAGGACGTTATAAATTCCGCTTTTATCCCGTTCAAGCTCCCGGAGCTGCAGCCGGCAGATCAGGCGATCGAACAGATCCGGGAAAAACTGCAAACAGCACGATACAGCGCCGCGGTCCGGTCCTATCTCCGATACTTCGACACGCCTATAAAAGAATTGTACGAAGGGGGCGCGGAATAATGCCGGATCAGATAAACGACACCGAAAGACGCATACAGCCGACCGTCGAACGGGAGAGCGGCGAACGTCCCGCCGGTTACAGTATGATACACCAGGGCAACAGCACCAACGCGCTGGCGAGGATCACCAAAGCCGAAGCGCGCGAGGATCCCATAAGCGGAAAATCTATCATCACAGTAAAGGGCTTAAGCGTCACGCTCCCGGCTGAATTGCTTCCGCACCTTAAGACGTCGACGCTGCAGCTGCTCGATATCCTCGCAATCACATTGACGCAATCAAACAAGGCAACACCGACCGTCACGCTGACGCTTGACGATTATATGCACCGGCGCGGACTCTCGGACCGCAAGGAAGCGAAAAAGCAGATAGAAGCCGATTTAAAAGTATTACGCGGAACGTTTATAACATTCGACGACCGCGACCCCGAGACCGGAAAGCCGGTTACATACGGGCAGATCAATATTTCCGATTCTTGGATATGGCAAGACCGGCAGCGGACAGCGGTAAAATACACATTCGGCGCTACGTTCTTCAACGTCCTTCGGAGCTATCCGACAATGCCATATGCCCCGCAGCTGCTGACAATCAGCAACAAAAAACACCCCTACAGCTTCCGGCTCGGGCGCTTTCTGTCAGAGCATAAGAACATGAATATCGAGAAGAAAAACGAAGACCTGATAAAGGTTGAAACGCTCTTAAAAGCCGCAAAATTCCCGACCGCGGAAGAAGTGAAGAAAATAGACCGGGCATATTCACGGCGAATAATAGAACCGTTTGAAAGAGACATGGACGCGCTCGGGGATATGTTTTCATGGGAATATTGCCATTCCGGCGGCGCTGTTCTCACTGACGCAGAAAGAGAAGATTTTCAGTATTCGCTTTTTATCGAGCTGCTCGTCAAAATCACATGGAAGGATTACCCGGAGCAGCAGGAGCGCCGGAAGCAGATCATAGCAGCGCAGCGGCGTAAAAATAGAGCCGCACCGCGAAAGCGCAAGCCCGCAGCCGGTAAGGGATAAAGAGAAGACACCCGGGGCAGCTCCCGGGCGTCTTTTTATTCGTCGCTCTCGTCCTCTTTATAGGCATATTGCGAATCGGTCCATATCCCTTTATATGTATCGCGGTTATCATAGCGCCGTTCTTTTCTCTCCATGTTTTCAACGAGCAGCTCCACAGAGCTGGCGCCTTTTTGTCTGAAAGCGGTCAAGCCGGTATTTCGGTATGATCTCGCGCCGATCCATTCCGCGCGGAGCTGCTGCAGGCTCTCGTCTCGCCGCATGGCTCTATGCGCTCGGTGTAAGAGATCATAATACCCGCCGACGGACACGCCGCATATTGCCGCCGCTCTCCGGGCGTCGATCTTGGTATAGTGAAACAGCCGGAACACGCGCAACTGATTTTTTGAGCATTTCCGTTCTGCATATTTCAGAGCGCCGCGGAGCTGCTCGATCCCCGCCCGATCATCAACCGCGTTCAGATCTTCACCCGCGGCGGGATCCCTGATTGTATCGCCGAGCGTCGCGCCGTCCGGGTCCTCACCGTCAAGCGGAGCGTCAAGAGAAGCGGAGCCGTTCAGGGCGTCACGCTTGTTATTCCGAAAGCCGAGAACCTCATTGAAGCGGTTCTGTATCGGGTAATGCAGATATGACGTAAATTTAAACCCTTTTTCCGCGTCATACGCTTCTACAGCGTCCACCAGCGCGAAAAAGCTGACCTGCATCAGATCTTCGAACACAACGCCGCGCTCGGTGAATCTCTCCGAATACAGCCCCCACCAGTGCCCGCAGAACGACCGGAAAAGGTTTTCCGTCTGCTTCCATAGATCCGAAAAAAGCGCTTTTTCTCCGGCTTGTATTCTCTCCGCAAGTTCTTCATTTGTCATTGACGCGCTCCCCCTCTGTATGGTATAATACAGGCGTCAGCTTCCTATATCATGCCAATAAGGGGGAAAGAGGCGGGCGCTCCGGCGTCCGTTCTTTTTTTATGCCTTTATATCGCTTCCGGCAGATCATCACCGGCGGCGCTTCGGAGCTGTTCAAGCACACGAACAATTTTTATATTTGCGACCGTGAACGCCTCGGACAGCTCCGGCGCGGTCTGCTTCAGGCGTCCGGCGAAAATGTCATATATTGTTTTGACCTCGGAAAGATCGGTTATCTGTTCCCCTACCGTTTCCGCGCTGATTGTTACACTTCCCATTGACGCACCCCCTTTGTTGTGTATACACATATACACATATGCAAACGATTACACGCGCCGAAGAAGATCCCCCGGCTGGCATTCCAACAGCTCGCAGATCTGCGCTATATTCGCCCAGTTTATGGGCTTGTTTTCTCGCAGCTGCTGAATTGTGCTTTCTGATAAAAGCTTTTCTTTCCGCAGTCTGTTTGTATTATAGCCCTTATCTTTGAGCGCCTGCAGAACGTCGATTTTATACACAAGCGGCATTTACTCACCCCTCTTTGTCTTTGACGTAACGCAGGAAGTCGCCCGGCTGGATATCCAGCAACGCGCAAATATTATTGACCGTTTCCGTCGTTACAGTCTGATTTTTCCGCAGCTTGTCAACGGTTCCGGCGTGAAAGCCATTATTCCGTAAAAACGTTGTAGGCGCGTGCCCGTCTCGTTCGATTATCTCGAAAAGTTCATCATACACAATCACGCATACACACCCCCTTTTTATCGTAAAATATAAGCCATGCTTTCCCAGGCTACCGATATTATACGCTTTTGTGTTGTCTATTTCAATAGACATTTTCAACAAAAAACGGGGCTGATGTTTGTCTATGTTTATAGACAAAAACCGTTGACATTTTGTCTATTATCGTGTACAATGATAAATGTCAGGGGGACACGACAAGGCGGACGGGAGTACCGAAAGGGAAAGCAAGAACGCAAGACAAGAACGCGACCGGATAAGAGAGATTGAGATTGCAGACGGGCATAGATGTTTAACGCCACGCGTCCCGCGTCTCCCCGACGAACAAAGAAAAGGCGCTCCCCACGCCGAGCAAAGCACCGGGGAGCGTCAGCACCGAAAAAGGGGTACCGTGATTATTATATCACAGCCCCGGAACAAAGTAAAGGGGTAAAAACAATGAAATTCAATCTTAGAAAGATCATGCTGCGGGCGTGGGAGACCTACCGCAAGAACGCCGGAAAGCTCACGTTTGCGGAATGCCTGCATCGTTCCTGGATCTCCGCGAAAGCGGAGCCGATCAACGCGCAGCGCATCGAAGAAGCGAAAGCCGCCGCCGGGATCACCGAAGCAACGGACACCTGGGCGGGCTGGAAAGCAAAGGGCTATGAAGTGATTCACGAGAGCAAGGCGCTTTTCGGCTGCTCCCTGATCTGGGGCAGCAAGGGCGACGGCGCGGAATACAAAGCGCGGTTCTTCGGAGCTTCACAGGTTCAGGCGATCACAGCATGACAGACAGCACAGGAGCGGGGGCAGCTCCCCCGCTCCGCGGTAACAGGAAGGAGCCTATAAAGAAATGAACGAGCTTATCCCCATGATCACAGAGCGCGACGGGATCCCCGTCACCACCAGCAAAGCCGTTGCGGAAAGCTTCGGCAAGAACCACAGGCACGTATTGCGTGCGATCGAGGACACGATCGAGCAACTCGCCGAGTCAAAAAACGGGCTTAGCCAGCCCAAAATTGGGCCGGCGGCGTCGGAGTTCGCGGATAAAAACTTTCTGCCGGTCAGCCTGCCGGACGCGCAGGGCAAGCCGCGCCCCGCTTATCTGCTGACGCGGGACGGCTTCACGCTGCTTGCAATGGGATTCACGGGAACAAAGGCGCTGCAATTCAAAATAGCGTACATAAACGCCTTTAACCGCATGGAACAGATTATAAACGGCGGCGGGCTTCGGGAGATCGGGCAGCGGCTCGACGTTCTCGAACAGCGCGCCGGGATCGAATCGCCGGAAGTCGCGCGGACCGTCGCAGATTCCTTTTTACAGGCGATCACGGACGCGATCACCGGCGGCGGGTATTACGTCCGGCACAAGTACGAAAAGCGCAGGAACACCGGCGGCGCGGTTCTGCTGGGCGTTCAGGGTTACGGCGTGACAGCGGTTAAAGCGCTGCTTGCTTACGATCTTTACAGACAGCGCGCCGACGATCCGCTCCCGCGTCCGGCGCTTTGGGCGATCCTTGAGCGCAGCGGGG
>Ga0326514_10001767_pt1 | contig 13924 bp, 25 predicted proteins | sample 3_2548_0518_D_FD_203653 | JGI IMG/M metagenome (GOLD analysis project Ga0326514, IMG submission 203653) | Bovine rumen microbial communities from UC Davis, California, United States - 3_2548_0518 | ecosystem: Host-associated > Mammals > Digestive system > Stomach > Rumen | place: USA...
GCGTCTGCGTTGTGGCATTCCATAGTCTGCGGCGTTTATCACCCTCCACTCAACCACGTATCCCAAATCGGACAGCGATGCGAGGATGATAGCAAAGTCCCTGCCTCTTTGATTGGCTGGAGAATTGAGCAACCTGTCCACGTTTTCGAAGAACAGATATTCTGGACGGTTGTCACCTTTCTCCTTCAGGATGCGGTATATCTGCCACCACAACACTCCTTTCTTTCCTTCGATGCCACCAGACCTGCTCAATGTGTTGGCGACGGAGTAGTCCTGACAATTATGCGTTATACAATGATTCGCAATAAATGAGTGACTTTCATCAACTTCAATATCATATACGGGTTGTTCAATATATTCCTCAATCTTTGAAATCGGATACCAGATATATCCGTCTTCATAAAAATATGTTGAATGATGAGGTTCAGAATGTCTATATCTTAACATATATGATTTATTTTGATTAACCAATCTCCCCTCAATTATTGCATGATTTGATACATTACTGATTGATATTAATGTCGGTTTGTGATATACCTTTTCAATACAATGTGCAATGCCGTACAACAGTTCTCTGCTAACAGATGTAAACTGATTATATATACCAGTTGTACAACCGTCACTATCCTGATATCCCCTCAATAATTGTTCAAGAAGATTTACAGGCAAGTCAAATACAAATCCAGGTAATCTCTTTGTCTTGGCGGAATGCACATCATCAGAATAGAACTGTTCACAGAAATGGGCAAGTTCCATATTGCAGAAATGGAGTTTATATACAGTCCTTTCTTCTGCAATTGAATAAGTATACTTATCTGATATTTTTGATGTAAATTCTTCTATCTCATCTTTTGCACAACATATAAGTATACCACTGTACTTACATCTCAAATCACTTTTCTTGTCCTGTTTTCTCAACCAACCATCACCAAGAAACCGACCAATGATATACCATAGGTTTTCATCAGTTATATCAAGATTACAATATGTTTCCGATGAGAATTTATTCTTATTAACAGTTATACCTTTCCATTCTGGAATAATACTGTTCTGATTAATCGCAGAACACATATAGTAATTCTTATAACAATTTCTCAATTCATCAACAGATTTCCATTCTGGTTGTGAGAATGTTTTTATATATACAGACTTACCTTTTACTCTTGTGCTTGTTTGTATTTTTTTTCTAACAAGAAATTTATGATTTCCTGTCGCTTCAATAGTATCAAAACCACTTGCCTTGATTTTATAAGTCTGTTTGATTCCTTGATTCATAAATTTATTGACTGCATGATACTGGTTATCATGTCCAAGTACCATATCACCTTCTTTGACATCTGTGATATACTTGTATCCATCCGATGTCAGCACAAGGGAATCCCCAGACAAGCAAGGAAATCCACCGCAGAGCAGATCATGATCTGGAATATCTTCAGTCTTGACGAGATTGATGTCCTCATTGGAATGACCATCAGAACCGAACCGCTTCTGATAAATCTCCGATGCATCCTGCTTCTTGGTTGACGGTTCCCATTGATTGCTCCACACTGTCTCGAATGATTCCGATGCTCTCTCGAAACCAATACGGAATCCTCCCACTCCAGCGAATAATTCTGCTACTCTCATAGTTTGTTATTGTTTTATATGTATATTAATAATAACAAAATTATTAACAAAAAAGGAGGGATTTTGTTTCCCTCCTGTTTCATTCTAATCAATCGCTACATTAACCTTGTTTTAAGATTTTGTCATATAATGCGGTGTTAGCTTCAGAATAACTTTTCCACCACTCGTCGTATGATATGGCATCTTCTTCAGTAACCATCTCTTCATATTTCTCTTTGGCGAATTTTGCTATCGCATCAATCACATCTTTCCCGCTGTTGTATTTCTTCGGATTATCCTCAATGAGTTTGTCGATCGCGTCAGCAATGGTACCCTGCAGATTAACGATTTGCTTTCTTGCTTTGATAGCACCGAGTAGTCCTTCATTGACAGCAGACTCATCGATAGTCTTGTAGTTCTCGTGATCGAAATCCCATTCATCAATATCCACTTCCTCTTCATCACCATCTCGGTCAGCACAGAATTGAGTAACACATATCTTCTTATCATCAACATAGTATGTTGCTGTTACTCCGTCTGGTGCATCCCAACCGTTATCCTTACTTGGTTCTATTTCAACCCATCTATGGGGAGGTCTGACGCAACTTGGGTCTTTGATTATCTGGTCCATGATAAGCGACTCGATGAGTTTGGCGTCTTCTTCAGTCATATTATACACATCGAAATCCTGGCGGATTGCTTCGTTGACAAATTGTTCAAATGATTTTATATACATATTAATAATTTTATTTTTATTAGTATATTTATGGTTGTTCAAATAAAACCAATTATAATATATATTAACCCCGTTTTTTGCGCTTAATATATAGTATACTTATACTTCTTTTACTTCACACCATGATGGGAAAGGTTTTTCTACAAACTTATTTTTTTGTCTGCGATTTCTCATAAGATCCTCTGGAATCGTAGCGGACGTTAAGTTATTACAACCCAAGAAGCATCTGTCACCAATTGATTTAACACTACTTGGAATAACGATAGATGTCAGATTCTCACAGCCGAAAAATGCACCGCTTCCAATCGCCTCCACACTGTCAGGAATAATGACGGACTTCAGGTTTATACACCCAGCAAAAGACCAATCAGCGAGCTGTGTTACAGTGTCTGGTATAATGTATGCGTCGCCTTTCTTGTCACACGAATACTTAACAATAGTGTCCATATTCTTATTGAACAATATACCATCTTCAGAATGATACGTCGGATTATCCGATGCAACGTCTATAGATGTCATACTTGTACACTCGTCAAATGCGAGCGCACCGATACTGGTAACACTTCTCGGTATGGTAACAGATGATAGACTTTTGCATTTGATGAAAGCACCAGATTCAATCTTTTCAACACCGTTCGGAATATTAATGGATGTCAGATTCTCACAACCGTAAAATGCGTTGCTTCTTATAACTTTCAAAGTGTCTGGAAGAGTGATCGATGTCAGATTCGTACACCAGTAAAAAGCAGTATCATCTATTACTTTTACACGGTTAGGAACAACGAACGATTCTATACGTGTATTTTTGGCGAACCATTGGTAACCGATACGTTCTATATCCCATTCTGAAATATTTGGATTGATATTGAATCCTTTATTATTATACCCATCAGCACCAAACAAATCACATATTTCTTCAACATCGATTTCAGAAACATCGATATTGTTCAGATTAACATTAGGATACGTTCCCTCTTTCTTCGCTTGTTCTATATCGAGTTTTATGTATTCATATAGTTCATCCTTTGTTTTAGGAATATATACCTGTTTGATACCCTTGTCGGTTTTCCCAATATTGAACTCGGACTGACTCCTGTCGAACAAACCCTCATTGATATATGTGTCGAAATCTTTAATCATCTTCTCTTCGTATTATTTTACATTTCTTGTGAAAAGAATTTACATCTATATTACAATGCTTCGAAATCGTTACAGAAGTCAAACCACCGCAATGATCGAAAGCATGATTTTCAATGCTTGTGACACCATTGGGAATCGACACAGAAGTCAAACTCCAGCACCAATCGAAAGTCCTATTTCCAATGGTTTCGACACCATCTGGAATCGTCACAGAGGTCAAACCTTTGCAAATACAGAAAGCACTTTCTCCAATGTTTGTTACACTATTGGGAATCTCAATAGAGGCCAAACTGCTGCAACCCCAGAAAGCATAATCTCCAATGCTTGTGACACTATTTGGAATAGTTATAGATGTCAAACTGCTGCAACCTTGGAAAGCACGTTCTCCAATGCTTGCGACACCATCAGGAATAGTAAATTCTTTTATTTGTTTATTACTATTAAAAAAATCAGTTGGTATATATTTAATATTCCAATTTGAAATATCTGGGTTGATTTGCGCATATATATCAGTCTGATTATAATAAACACCACCGAACAAACCATCTAATTCACCATTTCTTAATTCCGAAACATCGATGTTGTTCAGATTAACATCTGGATATGTTCCTTCTTTCTTTGCTTGTTCAATATCAAGTTCTATATACTTATATAGATCTTCCTTTGTTTTAGGAATATATATTTGTTCAACACCCTTGTCTGTTTTCCCAATATTGAACTCTGACTGATTCCTGTCGAATAATCCTTCGTTGATAAATGTGTTGAAATCTTTAACCATACTCTCTCTCTATATGTATTTATCTACATATATTTATGGGCAATACCTATTCTAATAAAAAAATTATTATTATAAAAAAAGAGTGGATTTTTTCCACTCTCTCTTTTCTACTTGACCTCCTCGAAATCTACATCGTTATCATCTGTAGGCGGAGTTCCTCCTTGCTGCTGTGCTTTGTTGAACATGTCTTGGAAATCAAATCCACCATTTTCTCCAGCTGCTTGTTTATACATCTCACTGGCAATAGGCTGCCACATGCTCTCCAATTCAGTTCGTGCCGCTTCGGTCTTCTGCAGGTTCTTTTCCTTAACCGCCTCAATGACAGCATCTACTTTCTCCTGAAGTCCTTTCTTCTGCTCTTCGGTGAACTTGTCTTTCAACGACTCGTCTGACAAAAGGTTCCGAATCTGATAGGCATATCCTTCAGCGGCATTGAGTTTGTCGATTTCCTCCTTCTTTCGTTCGTCCTCCGCTTTGAATTTCTCAGCCTCTGCTTTGATGCGGGCAATCTCTTCTTGAGACAATCCACCAGAATCCTTGATGGTAATCTCATTCTCCTTGCCTGTACCCAAGTCTTTGGCACTGACCTTCAGGATTCCGTTCGCGTCAATATCGAAAGTCACTTCAATCTGCGGAACACCTCTGCGGGCGGGAAGAATGCCACCCAACTCGAACGTGCCAAGCAGCTTGTTATCTTTGGTGAACTTACGCTCGCCCTGGTAGATCTTGATGAACACAGCAGGTTGATTATCCACCGCTGTAGTAAACACGTTCTTCTTACTGGTAGGGATGGTCGTGTTGCCCTCAATCATAACCGTCATCAACTCACCTTCGGTCTCGATACCTACTGACAACGGAGTCACATCCAACAGCAGCAGGTCTTTATCTGTTTCTCCTCCCACCAAGATATTCGCTTGAGTCACCGCACCCAATGCAACTACCTCATCTGGGTTGGACGATTTATCCAGCGGTCTGCCGAATTCTCTCGTCAGCGCTTCCTGCACGGAGGGGATACGGGTAGAACCTCCGACTAACAATATCTCGCTGATCTCGTTTGACTTGAGTCCCGCTTTCTCAATCGCTTTTCGAGTACACTCCATCGCTTTGCTGGTGATGTCTGCAGTCAACTGCTCGAACTTCGCACGAGTCAAGGTCAGTACCAGATGCTGCGGCGTTCCGTTTTCTACTGTTATATACGGCAGATTGATATCCGTCGAAGTGGTAGACGACAACTCGCACTTGGCTTTCTCGGCCGCCTCTTCCATACGCGACAGTGCCATCGGGTCCTTTTTCAGGTCTACAGCGGGATGGTCTTTCTTGAACTCGTCGCACATCCAATCGATAAGTGCATTGTCGTAGTTCTGTCCACCGAGAAAGACGTCGCCGTAACTTGCCTTTATCTCCACGAGCATCTGACCGTCCGCCATAGAAAGGTTGGCGACAGAGATGTCCAATGTTCCCGCACCGAAATCAAACACCGCCACGTTCTTGTCATCGTTCTCCTTCAAGTCAATATTGGAGGCAAGGATGGCGGCAGTCGGTTCGTTGATGATACGGAGTACTTCCAATCCTGCCAATTCACCAGCGGTCTTGGTCGCCTGTCGTTGCCTGTCGTTGAACCAGGCTGGAACAGTGATAATCGCTTTAGTCACTTCGGTTCCGTAATATTCTTCGGCAGTCTTCTTCATCTTTGCCAGTGTGTATGAGGATATCTCTTCAGGAGAATAATCCCTGCCGTCGATTCGGATATAAGGTTTGTTGCCCTTATCCACTACTTCATACGACACTTGCTTTAACATTTTCTGCACATCGGGGTCAGTGTACTCCGCACCCATGAAACGCTTGATGAAAGAGACCGTGTTCTTTGGTTTCATAGTCATGCGTCGCTTGGCGGCACCACCCACCTCGTGTGTCTCCGAGTCGATATAAATAACAGAAGGAGTTGTTCTGCTACCCTCGCTGTTAGCAATAACTAACGGTTTTCCTAATTCCATAACGGCAACGGCACTGAAACCGCTTCCTAAATCTACACCTATTACTTTTTCACTACTCATATATTAATTATAATTTTATTATTATTATAAAAAGTGTGGTAAGATATAATCCACCACACTATCTAATTAAATATAACAATTTAAATCACTACTTCGCAGGCATCATACACTTTGATTAGAACTATCTTCTGTTCTTTCACTGCTCTGTTAAAATTGGAGTGACCAAGCTTCAACTTTGCCTGCTTTCTATTTTCATAGGTCTCTCCTGTTTCAATGTTTTTCCACATATTAATATTCTTTTTTTTTTGTTTGTTTATAGTTATTAACCTCTTATACTTAAGAGTAACAAAAATATGATGCCTTTTTCATTCATTTCAATCATCATATACTACTTCAAAAGGAAAAAACTCGCACACTTATAAGCATAAAAGAATGTTCCTCCTATATCTTTTCAATTGTCAATCTTCGTCCAAACCATTAATTGCTTTGTGGAGGAACGTGAGTCTGCTGTTGCGTTCCTCTTCAGAATTGAAAAACTCTGAAGCAACTTCGGAACCGTCAATGGTACTCATAATAAGCCAAGTCTTGCCACTCGGTCGGATACAGCTGATCTGATCGATATTAACCAGAGCACCTCCGAATAAAATAAATCCTTTCATGTTATTCATTCTCATTTTTTGATTTAGATACCACCAGACCATACATAGATTCGACTACACTCTGCGGCATGAATCCATGTGTTATAAGCATGCCGTAGAACGCATTAATCAATTCGTCGGTAGTCAAATCACTATGGTCGGTCTCCCAAGTTACTTTCTTTCCGTACAACTCCAATGAGAGTGTTGCGGGTGGGTTATCAATTACCATATAATAATAATTTTTTTATTATAAATATTTGTTTTTATATGTTGTGTAGTTCCACATAATTTCTTCATACTCGTCTTCTGTAAGATGAGATAACTTTGCGCCTTGTACAATATCTGTCATATTTATAATTCCAGATAGTTGCAATAAATAAAACGCTAAAAACTTTTCTTTAGTAATTTCCATAATTATTCCTCCAGTTTAGAAAGGTCTAACTTGCCGAGCATATAGTTATGGTCGAACACATAAATTATATAATCTACATACGTCTGACCTTTGTGCAATGCATTGTGATTTTCCCATTTCTCATCAGCATCCGCTTCAGTGTAACAAGTATCAAATATCTCCATCAGACGACCGACTGTCCAGCAAGGTTCGCATATTTGGAAACGACCTTCCCGTTTATCCCGTTTTGATTCCAGATCATGTATCGCTTTTTCGTGTTCACTATATGACTCGTTCGTGGGCAATATAGTTATAGGCATATGCGGTCCCCTGTATGCACAGTCCGCACTGTCAGCAGGAACACCCAACTCTAACAACCGCTTTGTCTGATTTGGATTAGTGAAACCGTGTTGTAGTTTTTTGATTGCCATATATCAGTCCTCGTATTCCGAAAAGGTATATCCAGTAAATCTATTTTTTATCGGGCGGTTATTGATTATATCATCAACAACTTTCATGTTCCACCGATGCTCCTCATCATCATTAAATATATAGTGACTCTCCTCAAGTTCTCTCGAAATTTCTTCGACTGAATTCCCATCAGCATGCAACTTACGTACCTCCATTACAATATCTTCGAATGGGGGATTCCAATGCCTTTCTTCTTTCGGCTCCATAAATTCGTCTATATACAATCTCATAATAATAATTATTTTATTATCAATATTTATTTTCTATTTTATCTATATCATTGAACAATCTAATCAGTGAACGCCCTATTGCGTAAGCCAGATTTACGGGTACCGCATTTCCAATCTGTTTGTACTGCGAATCAAGTTTCCCCATAAATTTCCACTCGTCTGGGAATGTCTGTATCCGAGCATATTCGCGCACTGTCAGCGGTCTGGTTTCATAAGGATGACAGCGTTCCGTCTGTTTCATCGCAGGAGAACATGTCAGTGTAAGTGAAGGTTCGTCCATCGAAAGTCTCCTCGCGATACCTGTCTTGCCTCCATCAAGGCTGACACTTCCTTTCAGATATTCCCTCTGTATGTCTTCTGGCAAATCTCTCCAATTCCCGCCTTCTGGAATCATCTCCATGATTTCCTTTTTCCTTTGAGGATATTTCTGTCCTTCAGATGCTGGGACATCGCAGTTGTAAAGAATTCCCTTGTATAGAGCATCTCTCAATGTCAAGACTCTCTCGTATGGTTCGGGGTATCGGAAATTAACCATACCCGCCAGATCGTTTCGAATCGCCACAAGAATCAATCGCTCGCGCTTCTGTGGAACCTGGTACAGAATTGCCTTAAGTACTTCTGGTTCTACCAGTGTATACCCGATGTCTTTTATGACATCTTTAATAACCTGCAGAGTTCTGCCATTGTCATGGGTAACCAATCCCTTGACGTTCTCACCCATAAACACTTTCGGTTGTATCTCTTTCACCGCTCTCGCCAACTCGAAGAACAGCGTTCCCCTCGCGTCCTCAAACCCTCGTCTCTCTCCAGCATAGGAAAACGCAGTGCAAGGAAATCCTCCAGAGATGAAATCAACCTTGCCTCTGTATTTCGTGAAATCCAGATCATGTACATCACCTTCAATCACATTCCAGTTCGGACGATTAACCCGCAAGGTCTCACAGGCATTGTGGTCGAACTCGTTCAACATTATATGGTGAAAACCTGCCATCTCCATCCCCAACGCAAGGCCGCCACCGCCAGCGAATAACTCGATGGATGTGTACTCGCGGTCGGGTTTGGTTTGCATTTCTTGATCCCATTTGGTGTGAATCATTGAGTCGATAATAGGAATTCCAGCCAAGTCTTCTGCGCGGAACCCTTTTACTCCACCTTTCGTAGACGCGGTGAGAGTTCCATTATTTATCCACTTCTCGACGGTCGCCCTGGAAACACCCATGATGTCAGCGAAAATATTAACCGAGATAAAATCAGTCATACTTCATTTATAATTATATCACTCGCAAATTTTAATTGTCAATTCAACTTTGGTCGGTTTTTCATCTTCCCATTTAACTTCGGGAAAATCATTTTTGTCTAATTCCAAATAAGAATTATCATATGATTGCGGAACCCATGTAGCACTTGCTTTGAAAGGAGCATCGGTCATAAACAATGTTATTTCCCCATCCGCGTCTCTTGCTACCCAAGCGGTAATTTTCTTTTTCATAATAATAATAATTATTTTATTATAAATATCATTTTTCAAATTTCAAATAGTTGTTCAGCAATGCATCGATATTCTCGCGACCAACTGGATTGGCGGACTGGCACTTCCACTCTGGTAACTTGAGTCCCCTGTCCATGCAGAATTCCACCAGATACTTCGCACAGTCATATCCTGATTTGCCATCCCCCAGATCATGATCAAAACAGATCGCGTCTGGCATCCTGTCGACACGAGTCAGATAATCCACGAACTCGTCATACGACTTGACCCAGACAACATCAACATCCTTCCCGATCGGTGAGAAGACCAACCAGTCATTCTCAAGCGGGTTCCGAACATCATCTATCCACAGCAGCGTCTTCATTAATGTACTTCAGAATAACTTCCTCGATTTCCTTCTGATATTTAGCAGTCTCCTCTTCGTCGTCAAAGCACCCCTTCCATCCGTCTTCAAACTGATGACGGTACAATTCTGTATCCCAATCTATATCACCATTGACATACGGGTTTACAGATAATCCTCCATAACGCAGTCGAACATAAGCAACTGGTTTGCCTTCAACACATACATCATACTGCTCTGGGCAAGCAGGACATGTGCATATCCATTCGAATCTTGATTCCATAGTTATCTCCTTTTATTCATCCAACAAATGCAGACGCTCTCAATACAAATATAACAAGAATTACGATTGACATCAGAACACATCCGTGCCTGAACATCTTTCCGTTATTCACCTGTGCGCCGTGAACAATTTCAATAATACCGAGTGCGGCAAACACGAGAATTGCCGTGGTAACTAAAGCTGCAGTAATCATAGTCATAATATTAAATATTCCAATAACCGTATTCAATAATCTCCCGCCTCAGAATAGGTGACAGATGCATCCTGTTAGTATCGCAATCGATGCACATGTATCCAATTCCAGTAGGATAAGATACTCTGTAGTGGTGAACCGTCTTTTTGTATTGGGTTCCTTTGACGATGTAGAACTTGCTACCCGTCTTCAGTTTCGATGTGCTTTTGATTTTTGTTCTCATAATAATAATAATTTTTTTATTAACAAAAATGTGAACATTGTGTATAAAGGGAATTGCCCGCCTCGTCACACACCGCGTATAACAAACCTTGTTGCGGTTCTATATTCGCGGCACCACAAACAGGACATTTCCACGCCCGCTCATCGTAGTCATGCTTTGGGACTCCGAAGAAATTGTCGAAGTCGTCCTCATCAGCAACACATGCTGTCTGGCAGTGTTCACATGTAACGCGGTAATGAACCTGCTTGTGATATTCTTGTGCTTGTTCTAATGTTTTCATATTAACTAAAGTGTTGCCAAGAGTTTCTCGATATTCGCCTTTGCCGACTCAAGCTTTGCTCGGATGTCGTCAGGTTTCGCACCAAAGGCGGAAAGCAGTCCGCTGTCTACTGAATTAATTTCCGCAATTTCAGATGTCATAGGCATTGATACCAGCAAATCAAATCCAGGTCCGACCTCTGTCAAAATAGGAACCATCATTACTTGAGACAATGCATTTTTTACAGATTCTGCATCCCACATTTTGAAGTTCGCTTCAGTCCAAGAAAACTCACCAAAACTTGCACAGAGTTTGAAATTCTTCGTATCAATATCCAAAATTAATTTTTTCTTATTTCCGATTTGGCGTTGATATGTCATAACATGCTCATCAAATCTATATCCGCCTCCTGGTTTAAATCCATATTCTTTAATAATCCCATATACAAAGGAATCAACACGATAAATCTCACGGATCTGCACATTGTACATATCATAGTAATGATTGTCACTGCTGTCTACTGGGAAATATTCCTTAAGGGCGGATTTGAGATCATCGATAGTTTTAACACGGATACGGACATTATAAAGAGGGCAGTCCTCAACCAATGTTACTCGGAAGAACTTTTTCTTTCCGTCAACCTCGATAATTCCGTGATATGCATATCCGTCATAGATTTGCCACATATGGGAAAAATCCTGATGGTCTACTCCATAGGCGCCGAAAACTCGGTAACCAGCATTTTTAATATCTTCAAGTGTCATATTATTTTTCTTTTTGTGATTTAATAGAAAGTTCTTTCCAGATCTTCTTTCTGAAGTCTATAGGTACATACACTTCATCATCAAGAATACTTACCACGTTATTGCCATGTACCAGCGGCATCTTGTGTGGTTCGCAAAATACCGTCACACGAATCTCTCGATTTTCCGAGTTGCGATAGAACAACACTTGCTGCCATACTGGTGAAGGATAATCGAACGTCTTGTCCGTCTTGTGAAACCCCCTGGAGAACAGATAGTTCTCCAGTTTGTCTAATTGTACGAATCGCATATCTATTCTCCTTTCATTGCTTTTTCGAATTCTTCTTCGGAGACTTCTACTACTTGGGTTATTTCAAGTCTCCCATACAACGTACTAACTTCTTGAATAAACAAGATCTTTGCGGTTTCTTCACTGTATGCTTTGACGAAACCATACGTTTTCTCAACAGACCTATAGATTATACAATCTATTTTGAAAATGCACTTTTTCATATTACCCGAACATTTTGCGGTTAAGTTCTCTACGAAGGTTCTCGAAGGTATCCATAAGTTGGAAATCTCCTGCCTCTTCTGCGAGGTCTTGGCAGTCACAGCAATGTTGATAAATCGCTCTGTACTTAGCAAGTGTTTTCTCGTTCATACTCTTATTGGTTTTAAGTGTTATTATTGTTTTTTAATTTCACTGCAAAGATACTACTTTTTTTTGACATGACCAAATTTTTTTGCAGAAAAATGCAAAAAAAGTGAATTTTGCAAAGTCGAGTTTACAAAATACACTAATTTGATTTTAATAAAAAAATTATTATTATAATTACAACTTACTTTTATAATTTCATTCTCCTTTCTTAAATAGTCCAACCGATTTCAAGAACACGATTGCCTTCCTTATCTTCAATCGAATATCCTCTCATACTATCAATGCCAATAATTTTGACAAGACTTCCACGAGTCATTTTGCCATTAAGACAAGAGTGAACTCTTTTTTTTGTTACCCAATCACCAATTTTCGGTGAGTCATTTTTAATAAAAGCCATAATATTATTCTCCTTCTAAATTTAAAATAATTACTCCGTCGGAATATCCTATGTCGCCAATTCCATTAACACTAAAATGATCTACGGTAAATCCGTATGTACTATCGTCTATATGACTATTGCATGCTTTTACATCAAAGTCTGGATTTTCCATTAACTTTGCCGCCAATTCTCTCGCTTTCATAATCACTTACAAATTTTAATTGTTAATTCTACTTTAGTTGGTTCTTTATCTTCCCATTTGACTTGAGGATATGAATTATCTTTCAAACAAAAGAAATCAAATCCTTTAGCAATCCAATCTCCACTACGAGTCTTTTCGGGTTTACTACCGTATATCGCGATAGTATTACTTTTATTTCTTGCTATCCAAGCAGTAACTTTCTCTTCCATATTACTAAAAAATTTTAACGTATTCAAAACTTTTTCTAACAATCTCTAACAGTTTTTCAGTCGTTATTGTTAATTTATCCGTTTCCGCTTTTAAGGAATAATTGTTTGGTTGTCCGCAATTATATCCACCACCACCGATTGCAGTATAATTCAATTCATTATAAAATCGTATAATCGGATAATAATTATTTTCACCAAGACATCCATGGTCAACGTGAAACTCACCAAGTTTTATTCCATTATGCCCATAAACACTTATAGGATAATACCAAGAGTCGGTATCACCGAATATCTTTCTTGGTTTGCAAATTGAGATATTTTCAGATAATTTGATTAGATTATTAGAACCAAATATATTATCGGTCCAAGTACGTTTGAATTCAGAAAGTTCTTTCGAGTTCATTATACTATTAAATTCGCACAATATCATAATCAATCTCCTTTCTTATATGATTTATGATTCAACTTTACATTATGCCCAAGGGTCATCATCAAGTACAACGGCCTCTGTATCATCCTTCAATGTTACAACCTTAATATACTGCTTGTCAAGATACATTCGATGACTCTCCATCCGTACACCATCAAGGTCTCCATCTACTTCTGCCTTTGAAATCATTACTGGCTTATCTGGAGTTCTTAAAAGAATCTCCGCAAGTTCCTTACATGTCATTAGCTTAACCATATTCTTATTAGTTGTTTTTAATTTCACTGCAAAGGTACTACTTTTTTTTGAATTATGCAAATTTTTTTGCAATTATTTTACAAAAAAGTGCATTTTGCAAACTACACTTTGCAAAACACACTAATCTGATTTTAATAAAAAAATTATTATTATTACAACTCTTTTTTTTTATATTTGGTGTATTGGCATCCAGTGGGTAACTGGGTATATCGATACATTATCACTGTCTAAATCTCTCTAATGATTCGTCGCATTGAGATATCCTGTATGTATAT
>Ga0326514_10001769_pt1 | contig 13916 bp, 18 predicted proteins | sample 3_2548_0518_D_FD_203653 | JGI IMG/M metagenome (GOLD analysis project Ga0326514, IMG submission 203653) | Bovine rumen microbial communities from UC Davis, California, United States - 3_2548_0518 | ecosystem: Host-associated > Mammals > Digestive system > Stomach > Rumen | place: USA...
AGTTAACTATTAACTAAGTTAACTATCCCCCCTCAACGATTAGTTAAGTTAACTATAAATCGTTAACATTAATGAATTAACTATGATTGAGTCCAATATATTGGACAGTATCATTTATCCACAATATCAACACTCAGAATGTGTATAACTTTTCCTTGCTTTTGGTACGTACTGGTGCTAAACTTAGAAGTGGGCAAATCTATTCACTGCCCAGGCATTAGATGCAACAACGGAGAGCTGACCTAACAAAGGCTATACGGGGAGAAAGGGTTTACCATGGCAGAAACAAAAGTAACAGTTGGACGCTTTATCAATGTAGAGTTTACGCTCCGCGTCCCTGATCTAAACGAGACTGACGGGCCATATCTCCTGGCAGAGGATCTTGGAGATATGATCTCCCGTGCGGTGCATGATCTTGACCCTGACCGGGATCAGGCGCAGGCGATCTATGCAAACCTCAAGCATAAAATGAATGAGCTTATGCTCTTCGCAGATAATGAATACCCGGAGGCTAAAAGATGAAAAAAAACTATCATATTGAATATGATTTACCTTTAGATCAAGAGGGAGACGATATGAAGAAAGTCAAAGCGTTGGCGGGAGATATCGTATATATCATGGATGATATTCTGAATGATATGGAACTGAATGAATACAATCTCGAACTTTATTATCACCTTATCAATTCAGTGCTTTCTAACAGAATTTTAATTTTACAAAACAGGAGGCGGGCGAAAAGATGATTGTAGAGGATATCATCCGTGACAGCATCATGGTAAACGATGATACAAAGCTGACCATATTAGACCGCTTTGGTCACGTTCAGGCAGCTGGTGAATGGTTCAATGATAATGTTCTGGAGTGGAGCCGTGCCGAAGTAGTGCGCTTCACCTATGACAGCCCTAAGAATACAGTGAGGGTTACAATTATTGAGGATTATTAATGGTGACGATCAGAGATATTATCATTTCAGTGTTCAAGGCTGCAGCGCTGGTTATCATTCCGGCGCTGCTATATGCGATATTTTCGGAGGATAAAGACAATGGCGAATTATAGAGTGAATCTCAAATACAACACCCAGCGTGATGCTGATATCATCCAGCGCCTGGAATCCCAGGAAAACAAACAGGACTACATCCGGAAGCTGATCCTGTCAGATATAGCCGCTTCCGCCCTGCTGGGCCTACAGGATGATATAGAGCATGGAAGGACAATGGATCGGATCAATTATTGGGAGGAAAACTGCATGGCAGTTGGGGATCCGGATTTTGACTGCGCAGGAAGATGTCTACATTATGATATGGATTCTGGCAGATGCACGCTGGAAGACGAATGGAAGAAGGTGAAGCAGAATGGCAAGATTTAACTATAACACTCTTAACCCTCAGTCCATCAGCGAGTTATCTGATCGGGAGCTCCGCCAGGCCTACAGTGAGCTGCGCAGCATCGCCCGCAAGCGCGCGGATCGCCTGGAGGCGGCAGGATTTGGTGCGGTGCATTTTGCACCTGTCAATAAAGTTATGAAGGATGATTTAGCACAGGAGTTGGCGGAGCTGTCATATTATCTGCGCTCTCAGCAGTCACAATTAAAATTTGTAAGATCTGAAAAGGAACAGGGAACGCTTGCGGAGCATGGGTATGTTGTAGAGGATATAGTAGCATATGGGCGTTTTATGGATGATATTAGATATCGCTACAGAAACAGGAAGTTGCCTGATTCTGATCCTTTTGCACAGATCTATATCCAGGCAGAGCGCCGCGGTATGTCACCAAAGACTTTACAACGGGAGTTTGGAAAGTGGCTCAAAGATGAAGAAGAGGCAAAGAAGCTGCGTGACGCTCTGAAGACCGCGCCGCTTCAGACAGAGGGCAGAGACAGACTGACAGCCAAAACACTTAGAAATTTGTTATAACTGGAGGCATGCGGCATGATCTATCAATATCCTGATATCCCCGTGCAGGTGATACGAGATATGCCCATCGAGAAGAAACCAAAAGGGAACCCAGGACGGAAAAAGCGCCCCACATATTTAGCCTGCATCTGCGCTTTCGATATTGAAACATCTTCGATCAGGAAGATAAAGCAGGCTTTCATGTATATTTGGCAGTTTCAAATCGGGCCGGAGGTAACAATTATAGGGAGAACCTGGCCTGACTTCCTGGCGCTGCTGGGAGATTTGGCAAGGATCCACCCTGATACAAAGTATGTCACTTTTGTGCATAATCTTTCTTTTGAGTTTCAATTTTTATCCGGTATCTGGAATTTTGCACCGGAGGATGTTTTCTGCACGGATCCGCGGCAGATTCTCCGCGCCGATATGGGGCCGTTGGAGCTTAGATGCAGCTATCGTCTTACTAATATGAGTCTGCTTCAATTCACCCGGCAGATGAAAGTAAAGCACGCTAAACTTTCCGGTGAAAGATTTGATTATAATAAAATCAGATATCCCTGGACAAAATTAACTCCCTATGAGCTGGCCTACTGCGTCAATGATGTTATTGGCCTGGTGGAGGCAATTATAACTCAGATGGCTAATGATGGCGACACCCTTTATACTCTGCCGCTTACATCCACCGGATATGTGCGGCGGGATATTAAAAAGGCCATGAAAACATTTAACTGGAATACCATGCATCGCCTGATCCCTCCCTATTCTGTACACACGAGATTAAAGCAGGCTTTCAGAGGCGGCAATACGCACGCCAACCGGCACATAGTCGGACAGCTGCTCCATGATGTACAATCTTATGATATGGCCTCTGCTTATCCCAGCGCACAGATCAATAAGGAGTTTCCCATGGGCCGGTGGTATGAAGTGGATCCGGAGAGAGTCACGCCGGAATATCTGCATGATCTTATCCACCGGAGGCACAAAGCCTTAATTGTAGAAGTTGCTTTTATGGATATCGGCCTGAGGGATCCCCGGTGGCCCGTTCCATATTTGGCGGTGGATAAATGCAGGCATATTCTTCCTGTACTGAATGAGGCCGGGGAAAATGTTTCCTATGATAACGGGCGGATCCTGTCCGCGCGGTATTTAGAAACAACTCTCACGGATATCGACCTAAAGATTGTTTTGGACGAGTACGAGGCGGAAAAGATGGATATCAAATATATTGCCTTTTCCACCTACGGGAAGCTGCCCGCTCAGTACTGTGAGTGCGTCCTGGACTATTATCACAAAAAAACTACACTCAAGGGGGTCAAATCACAGGAATGGCTGTATATGAAAAGTAAGGGTAAACTCAATGCGATTTATGGATGCTCGGTTCAGGATCCTTTACAGATTAGCTATGATTACCTGGCAGATCTTCAGCCCGTCCCTTATCAGGTGAAAGAGGAAGACCCGGAGGAAATATATAACAAATATACTAAATATGCTTTTTCCAGCTATGCCTGGGGCGTCTGGACCACAGCATATTGTAGAGAACGATTAGAGGCCGCTTGTCGCTTGATCTATGAAGAGGGAGAAAAGCAGAAAAAGAGAGGGGAACCTATAAAGACTATTTTCTGTTACTGCGATACCGACTCTGTAAAGTTTATAGGCCCGTGCGACTTTGAGCAGATCAATCAGGGATATAGGGAAGAATCAAAAAAGAATAATGGTTATGCCGTGGATCCAAAAGGGAAAGAGCATTATCTCGGTGTATATGAATATGAGGGAAAAGCCACGGACTGGATCACCTGGGGAGCGAAAAAGTACGTTTACAGAGTAGATTCTGATCTTCAAACCGTTGCCGGAGCTGGAGATATCTGGCATATAACCATAGCCGGAGTATCAAAGACAGAGGGAGCGAGGGAGCTGGAGAGAAAAGGCGGCGTGGAGGCGCTGCTGGCTAAAGAGGATGGAAAACCCTTCTTTATTTTTGAAGACGCGGGCGGCACGGAGGCAATTTATAATGACTTCCCGGAGATTACGGAATACTCAGTCAGAGGACGGAAAATCCCTATCACCCGGAATCTGTATTTGGAAAAGCATCCATATACTCTATCAATTACAGACTCTTTCCTGGATATCATTTATCATCCGGATTTATGGCGCGATTTACTTGACGCACTGCCGGAGGTGTGATATTATGATTGCAGGCGGCGCCGGGCCTGCAGACAAACCTAAACAACCAAAAGAAACGAGGACTTAACAAATGGCAATTAGCAGCTATAACAAAGGATCAATTTTCAATGTCAACACTGAAGGCATGGCCTTCAAGGATATGGAAGAGCTTTACAATGTGAATGGAGCTGAAAAGGTATATACCCTGACTGCTCTTTATATCAACACTAAAAGCAAATTTGGCCCGCGGCCCGTGGGCGTGACTCCGGATTTTATGGTTGACTTTCCTAACCACACCCTGCCGGAGGTGCAGCAGATCCTCCAGGATCCGGACACGATCCAGCAGATTAAAGAAGGCAAGGCAGGATTCCAGATCCGTTCCTATATTTCCAAGACCTACAATAAAGAGTGCTTCACGCCTCACTTTGTAGACCTTTAAAGCCGTTTCTCTCCTTTCGGAAGATTTTTAATACCCAGAAGAACCCAGGCACTCGGCGCGCCTGGGCTTTTCTGTTTAATTTTGGAGGTAAATTATGTTAGAATTTCCAGAACTCTTTGAAGAATCCGGATATATTAATATGCCTGGTATTATAGAGCTGGGATATCCGTTTACTTTTGTCACCGGTGCCCGGCGCACTGGGAAAACCTTTGGCGGCCTAAAATATAATCTTTCCCACGGTATCAAATTTGTTTACCTGCGGCGCAGTCAGACAGAAATAGACGCGTGCAAAACTCCCGCCCTCTCTCCCTTTATGGATATCAATCAGGAATTGGGTTATGATATCCAGGTGAAGCCGTTGGCAAAGAATGTCATAGGCTTTTACGATATGGGCAAAGAAATGAAAAATCTGATTGCTCCCGGTATCGCGCTTACTACGCTGCATAATGTCCGCGGCATTTCAGGCGCGGAATATTCGCAGATATTCTATGATGAGTTTATACCGGAAAAGATAGCCCGCCCTATTAAAGGCGAATTTGACGCATGGAGTAATGCCTATGAAACCCTCAACGGAAACCGGGAATTAAAAGGCGGCAAACCTATGCAGTTTATCTGCTGCGCAAATAGTAACATGGCAGCGAATCCTATTTTCATGGGCTTGGGCCTGGTGCGGATCCTGGAGAGGATGAAAAAGGATCATCAGGTTTACTATGCAGATAAAGGCCGCGGGATCCTGATTGTCAATGTAGAAGGATCCCCTATCAGTCAGAAAAAGAAAACATCTGCCCTGGGAAAACTGACAAAAGGTACGGACTTCGCAAGGATGGCCTATGACAATGAGTATGCCTTCGATGACTTTTCAAATATCGAATCCAGGAGCCTGCGGGAGTATAAGCCATATAAGCAGGTGGGAGAAATCTGTGTCTATAAACATAAGAGCCGGAACGAATATTATATATCGGAACATACTGCCGGAGCGCCTGTAAAATATGGATCCTCAGAGCGTGAGATAGAAGCATTTTCCCGCGGCGCTGGTGTGCTGCGTGATGCTTATTTATCAGGACGGATATATTTTGAAAATTATTTGACAAAGGTACTATTTTTAAAGTATACTAATAGTTAAGAGAGTTAACCGCTTAGCCCGTAACGGGGAGCGCCGATATGGTCAAGGCCCGGAAGGCCTGCGCTTGCGTCTGACAGCGCCGGACTGCGGGCTCTCTTATTATTTTATCCGGGCGGAGGGAGGTATAACAAATGGATGCAATGGACACAATTCAGTTGCTTGGGCAACTGATCGGATCGCTGGGATTCCCTATTGTTATGAGTATACTGCTTTTCCGGCATTTGGAAAAAGAGCAGGATTCTCACAAAGAAGAAGTGAGCAGCCTTAAAGATGCAATCAATGATCTCAGGATCACGCTGGCGGGGATCCGGTCATACATCGGCGGAGGTAATGAGAATGCCTGAATTACATTATGGTATTGATATCTCGGAATGGCAGGAAGGGCTGGAGATTGCGGCGGAAGGGCCGGAGTTTGTAATCATCAGATACGCGGACGGCGACTATCATGATATATGCTGCAATGATTTTATTTCCCAGTGCGTAAAGCATAAGATCCCTTACGGCCTCTATTACTTCCTTCGTGCAAAGGATGAGGCTGGGGCCAGAGATGAGGCGGCAGATATACTTACGTATATCTATACCCTGGAAACTCCGCCCACTATGGGAATTTGGGCAGACGTTGAGGATTTGGAACACTGGGACCACGCCGCCAGCGCGGTGAAACCTGCCGCTGCCTTCCTGTCTGAGATCGAAAAGGCGGGCTACTATGCCGGGGTTTATTGTAACTATAGCTTTTACAATGAACTCTATCCGGCACTGGAGAAATACGATTGCTGGATAGCCGACTGGGGAGGGATCGACTATGACGCACCCGGCACTATGCAGCAGTATGGAACCAGCGGCGGGACCCTGGACAGGGATGTTTCCTTTGTCCCTCTCTCAACCTATAATCTTAAATCCCAGCCCGTGGAAGTGGAAAAAGAGACTTCCAAAATCATTAGAGAGATTAAAGAAAAACTAACAAAACTGGAGGAACTAATAAAATGAAATTAGATGAAATTATTACTTTACTGAACGCCGGATATACAAAAGATGAAATTCAGGCCCTGGAAATACCGGAAAATAAGCCCATTCCAGCACCCGCCGGTGACCCCACAGGGGATCCCCAGGAACCTCCTGCAGCTCCCGCAGCTCCGGATCAGGAACAGCCCGCAGCTCCGGCAGCTCCGCCGGCAGCGCCGGTACTGAATGGAACAGATAATGCTGAGGTAACAAAGTATATTGCGCAGCTCACGGCTCAGGTTTCCAGCCTGACAAAGCAGATTCAAAATTCGAATCTATTGAACGCGCAGCAGCCTGCGCAGCAGCACAACTCAGCGGAGGATATCCTTGCTAATCTCATTAACCCCACCTATAAAGGTGAGAAATAATCCATAATAGGAGGTAAAAACATTATGGCAGTTAATACTTTAAGTTTTGAACAGATCGCAACTGTTATGAATCAGCTCTATAAGATGGTGACTAATCAGACAGCCCAGTCGATGGTAACCACGGCGGACTTTGTAACTGTTGCGCAGAAAACTCTTGCAGTTGGTTATGATCCGGTACTGGGCGCAATCTCCCAGGTGCTGGGCCGTACCATCTGGGGATCAGACCGTCCTTATGTCGGCAAGCTCGGAGGCCTGCAGAGATCCGCGCAGGAATATGGCTATATCACCCGGAAACTTAATGTGTCTGATAAAGACTTTTCAGATTCTGAGGCCTTCACCCTGACCGATGGCCAGAGCGTGGATATGTATAAGGTGAATAAACCCTCAGTATTGCAAATGAATTTCGTGGGTCAGACCGTGATCGACAAAGATGTTACCATCTTCAGAACTCAGCTGAAAAACGCGTTCCGTTCTCCTGAGGAGCTGGGCAGCTTCATTTCCATGGTGCTTCAGAACGCCAACGATATGATCGAACAGAAGCGGGAAACTCTGCGCCGTATGACCCTGGCTAACCTGGTTGGAGGAAAGATTGCAGCGAATAATGGCATCATTCATGCCCTGACCGAATACAACGCAGATACTGGCCTTTCCCTCACTGCTACTACTGTAAAGGACCCCGCAAACTGGGGAGAATTTATCAAGTGGCTGCATGCAAGGATGGCGGATGTTTCCAACATGTTCACGGAGCGCACCGGAATGTATCAGATCCAGGTAACCGGTAATTATGTATCTCACCATACGCCTGTACAGGATCAGCGTATTTTCATGCTTTCCAAGTATCTGAACGCAATTAAATCTCGCGTCATGTCCGGCACTTTCAATGATGACTTCATTAAATTTGCCTATACTGAAGAAGTCAGCTTTTGGCAGTCTCCTGACAATCTCGCCAAGATCAATGTTACGCCCGTTTACCTGCAGGCAGATGGAACCCTGGCAACGGCTCAGGCAGCAGTGGAACAGGATAATATTATTGCGGTCATGATGGATCGGGATGCCGCTGGCATTACCGTCATGGATGAGGAAACAGCACAGACCCCGTACAACACCAAGGGAAAATACTGGAATATCAACTTCAGCGCCATTGCCCGGTACTGGAATGACTTTATGGAGAAGTGCGCTGTAATTATCCTGGATTGATTCATAATAAATCTAAAAGGAGGTAGTTAAAATGATACCTAATACTTTTGGACTGATACGGCATCCGGAGATTGATTTAATTGCCGTCCCTCTTGAAATATCCGTAAAGGATCTTAAACTTCAGAAAATTGCGCCAGAGATTGCCGATGTATATGAAAACAGTTATATATTAAGTACTGGAAATGAATATCAATTTGATGGCATGTGTTATTATTCTGTGCAGGTTCCAACTAAGGCTATTGGAGTTATTGTTCCATGTTCGTATTTTGGTTCTGTCAGCAGTGGAAATGTTGCATCCTCCGGACTCAGTACTTCAAAAAACGGCGGAGTGCAGGGAATGCCGAGAACCATCTGTTATCCTGGCAGAGCGTGGGCCTATCTCCCTATAGCTTCAGCAAATCACAAATGGGTAATTGTTTCTCAGCTGCTTGAAGATTATAAAAGTGGATTCCATCCTATATTTGTATTTAGAGACTCAGAATAAGAGGATATAAAAATGTCTTTTATAGCATCTTTTTATAGTCTCTCTAAGCGGACTAATTCAACGAAAACCCCGGCAGGCGCTGGGGTTTCCTATGATTGCAGGCTAAAGGCTCCCTCCTCTATCCTGGATCCGGTGTTGGAATTAAAGCTCCCCGCCGGATCCGTGCCGGAGGGGAACTATTGTTATATTCCGGCTTTCTCCCGGTATTACTGGGTTACAGATAAAGTTTATCAGCTTGGTACCTGGAATGTATATCTGCAGAGGGATGCTCTGGCCTCTTTTAAATCTGCTATCGGCGCTTCAAATCTTTATGTGCTGCGCTCCGCCTCTGAGTATGATGGATCAATTATTGATACTATGTATCCATATAAAGTGGCCTATACCAGCGCTATTACAGATCAGTCAGAGGCGTCCTGGTGGGCGATTGCGCCCAGCGTTTCCTCCGGAGCTTTTATCGTCGGAGTGCGTGGCAGAGTCTCAGCCTCTCAGGCCGCGGGCGGCGTGACTTATCTGGTTATGACTCCGGCTCAGTATAAGAGCTTTACGGAAAAGCTCTTTGCGGATGATCTTGGATCCTATCAGGGGACTGATCCGCTGGGCATCGGTGATACTCTTGCAAAGATGATATTTAATCCTGCTCAGTATATCACCGGTGTAACCTGGCTGCCTGGTGTACCTTCTCAGGTTTCCGCTGCGTCATCTGCATGGCAGGTGGGCTGGTGGAATTTAGGGGAATCTCTTCCTATTTTAAATCCGGCCTCCCGGCTCCTGTACTCTGCTACTATCACGCTGCCGCAGCATCCACAGGCAGAGGCCCGCGGATCCTATATGAACGCGGCGCCCAGCACTGACAGATTGCTTTATCTGCCGCGCGTGGGTATCGTGCCTCTCCGGGATCCTATTTTAGCAACTGCCGCCAGTCTTTCTATCACTCTCCAGGTTGACCCCATCAGTGGCGAAGGTATCTATTCACTTTCTGCCGGAGGCATCACCTTTGATATGATCCATTGTCAAATCGGTGTGAATGTGCCTCTGTCCTCCAACGAAATGACCCTACAGGATGCCATAGGTGCGGTCAGCTCCGCGGCTTCACCCATTTCAGCGGCGGATAATGGCAATTACTCCGGAGCTATCACCGGATCCCTGGGCAGCATCGGCTCCGCACTCTCAGTGCTGGAGCCTCATATAGTCCAGCTCTCCAGTGCCTCCGGTTATCTCGGATTAGTGGGCACCGGAGCCTGCAGCCTGTACTCGGTATTTAGACAGACAGTGCCGGACGATAACACCGAACACGGGCGGCCTCTATGCCAGCAGAAAACGCTCAGCACGCTATCCGGATATATCCAGGTGCTGAACGGGGATATTCAGATTGCAGAGGCAACGCGGACAGAGCTTGACGAGATCAGGGGCTTTCTGGAATCCGGTTTTTATTATGAGTGAGGTTTAATATGCCAACTTATATACCACGGCTCAGGATGGGCGGGATTTATGGATCTCCCTACTATCTGCAATGGAACGCTTATTATCCCAGGTACCGGATGCCCAACTGCACGGCATATACCTTTGGACGGTTTAATGAGCTGGCTCAGGTGACAGCTTATAATACCCGCTGGCCCACCGGCAACGGCTGCGACTGGTTTGTACAGGCACCAGGAAAGGGACTGCAAACCGGGCAGACCCCAGCGCTTGGAGCTGCTGCCTGCTGGTGGTATACAGATTCTGAGGGGAACCCGTCCGGGCATTGCTCAGTAGTGGAGCAGATCAATACTAACTCCCTGGGTCAGGTGGTTTCCTTTGTGACCTCTAACTCTGCCTGGTATCGTGAGGATCCGGACGACGATTACTCTGGAATAGGAGAGGTTAGGGAAGAGTTTCCGTACTTCTATCTTGAAACTATCTCAATGTCTAATCCTGGCTACAGGCGGGGGCATCCTGAGGCCTACTTCCAGGGGTTTGTCTATCATCCGGATATTCACCCTACGCCTGTTATCACTATCGCTGATATTATCAGCGCTATCTCCGGCAAGGATCAGCCGCGCCGGATCAAATATATTAAAAGGAGGTGGTTAAAATGATGTTAGGTGCCTATGGCGCGCCTTTTACTTATGAACAAATTAATAACTATGCCTCATCTTATCAGCCTAACACGATCCATGTTACAGACACGGCCCTATCAGGATTCTTCCAGCGTTATCTTATTCAGAAAGTGATAGGCCGGTATCGTATTGACGGGATGCCGGAATACTGGAGCGATACCTATTTCTATTATACCCTGTTCGTACTGGGATATATTGCCATCATCGAGACAGATAAATTTGGCGTGATTCCGCAGCACTGCGGGCTTTACGGCTATGATGTCCAGTATCAGCCTACCCATGCTACCATTGCTAATCCTCTGATCCAGGGATCCCCACGGCCCAGGATCGGGCAGCAGTGCGCGCTTATTAAGATGATGCCGGATTATGGCGGATGCTGGGATCTTGTACAGTACTACGCTGATATGATGGCGCTGGCCTCGGAGACTGCAGGCGTTGATCTTATCAACTCAAAGCTTGCATATGTATTTGTTTCCAAAAATGCTGCAATGGCAAACAGCTTCAAAAAACTATACTCTCAGATTGCCAGCGGGAACCCGGCAGCCTTTGCGGACAAAAATCTATTGTCAGAGGAAGGGGATCCTTTATACTTCCAGTTTTCGCAGAATCTGAAGCAGAATTATATCTTCGGTGATTTACTGGAGGATATAATCAAACTTGAAACGAGGTTCGAATCTGAGATTGGACTCTCTAATGTGAACATCGCCAAGGCATCCGGAGTATCATCTGATGAGGTGCAGGCAAACAATGAGCAGGTGGAGACAAGGGCAAAGCTATGGCTCCGGACGATCCAGGACGGATGCCGGGATGCAAATAAATTGTTTGGCCTTAATCTCTCCGCGCGGATGGTAGGAGGTGGACAGGATGCTGATATCAATCCTAACTCTGTACAATAATTATCCTGAGATTTTCGATAACTTCGCAGTGCCTGAATCCCTGGATAAAGATACAATCATCGAAGGTATCTGTATAGAGTGCGCGGAGCTGGAGCTTTTATATTCAGATCCGGAGGCGCTGGCGCTGAAAATCAAAAATTGGACAAAGCGCGGCCTGCCGGTCTGGAATGAGCTGCAGAAAACCCTGGAGTATCAGTATAATCCGATTTGGAATGTTGAGGGATCAGAACAGATGCATATTGTCCGGGAAGATACCAACACCAGGACACCGGAATTGCAGACCCTGACTAAGGTATCTGCATTCAATGAGGATGAAACCATGACACCCAGGGGACAGGTGGAGGAATCCGGCACAGATAAAAACCACAATACAGGAGAGGAAACCAGGACTTTCACCCGCGGCATGAATCTCGGCGTTATGACTACGCAGCAGCTCATCCGGGAGCAGCGGGAGCTGGTGCAGTTTACAGTAACGGAATATATCATTGAATCATTCAAAGATAACTTTTGTTTACTGGTATATTAAAGGAGGTTAAATATGGCACTTTTCAATGGATGGCCCTGGGCCCAGTTTCAGGAGCAGAACCTTGACTGGATTATTAAGAAACTGAAAGAGCTTGAGAACTCGGAAATTGATTACCAGCAGTTTAAAACTGAAGTTACCGACTTTATGGCAGATCTTAATCTGCCTGAAGAGGTGCAGCGGCAGATACAGGTGCTGCTGGATAATGGCACTATTGAGAAAATTATCTCAGATTTAAGTATTGATGTTCTTTTCAATTCAATCTATCGGACTCCTGACCAGTACAAAACCGACAGTAACACCTGGGATGATGCATTTACACTGATGGCCAAAGACTCAGGCAGTAAAAATATTGCAATCCCTGACAATTCCTATAATCTGACGCGCAATGTTTATGTTGATGATCTTGTAACTGACGCGGGAATTTATCCGGGAGGCAAAATCATTGCTCCGGAGGACGTCAGTGTTGGAGAGTTTGAACACCTCCGGAGCATCAATAAATGGGGGAGTACTGATTATCTCGCTCAGGGATGCACTATCCACGGTACAATTTTTGCTTATATTTCAAATGATGCAAGCACTCAGAATACCTATATCAATGAGTATCAGTTATCTGATATGTCAATTATCCGTAGACTTGAAGTAGGTACTACAACTGCAGTACATGGCAATAGCATTGCCTGGGATCCATTCAATAATCGGTATTTAGTTGCACCGTCCAACGGCATCGGCACTATTTATGCAGTAGATCAGCTTGGAAACGTCTCCACCCTGTCCCTGAATACTGGGGACGTTGTAGATGTTATCCTCACCATTGAGGATGGTTTTCTGATCGGTCGGCATAATGTTTCATTATTCCAGTGTACTCCCGCGCTTGATATTGTAAGAGAGTATAAAATTAATCCCATTCCTGAGCTGCCTAACAATAACACCTATACGGCATATCAGAATATTGCATATTATAAGGGAAAGCTTTATTATATGGTTTCCCAGTTTTCACCCAGTACAAACAGCGCCGGTGGCTTTGCGATTTGGGAAAGCCCCGTTTCCAATATCAACTGGAAACTCTTCAAGGCCTACAACTACTCGGAACATTTCCACGGGGAAGAGGCAGAGGGCCTGGTACTGCTGGATGATAAACTCTATGTGCTTTCCTACTGCCGGAACTATACGCACCTGCTTTGCTTCGATGATGATATCTCCCTGAATGATGACAGCGGACAGAATTATACTATATATGTAGATGAGAGCAGAACAGCGGACGGAACCGGAACCAGTCAGAGCCCGTTTAACTCACTTGATGAGGCCCTGTTCTATGGTAGGAAGGGATATCTTGTAAACGCCTCCAATGCATCCTTCCCCTATGACTATCTGCTTGTAAACTATAAAGGGCGCATTTACGGTACTAATCTGAAGCTCTCCGGAGTATTCCTGGACTGCGATATCATGTTTAATGCCGGTTCCTTCATTATCAATGAACGATGGACGATCCGGAAAGGTAAAGTTGCTTTTGATGCAGGCGGAACACTCACCAGTACAAACGCTGAGGGCGGTTATGATAAGGAGCTTATTTGGGTACAGTACGGAGGCGTGCTGATGTTCAGAGCGATGGTATTCAATTGCACTGCCACTGATACCATTCCTGTTAGGATCCAGCTTGATGGTATCTTCTATGGCGCTATGTCCTCCAATACTACCTATAATATTGAAACTTACTATGGTGGGTTCGTTTTCTG
>Ga0326514_10001770_pt1 | contig 13915 bp, 9 predicted proteins | sample 3_2548_0518_D_FD_203653 | JGI IMG/M metagenome (GOLD analysis project Ga0326514, IMG submission 203653) | Bovine rumen microbial communities from UC Davis, California, United States - 3_2548_0518 | ecosystem: Host-associated > Mammals > Digestive system > Stomach > Rumen | place: USA: California...
ATGGCCGGAATACTGATCGCAACAGGCGTACCCGCCGCGCGGGAAATGACTTCCGCCAATATGATGCCCGAGATCACACCGATCACGCCGCCCAGGCTTGTAAGTACGACCGCCTCAGTGAGAAACTGTGCCAGGATCCGGTTGTTTCTGGCGCCGAGTGCCTTTTTGAGACCGATCTCATTGGTTCTCTCTGTCACAGATACCAGCATGATGTTCATTACGCCGATACCTCCGACCAGCAGCGCTATGCTGGCGATCCAGATCAAAAGACTGTTGGTACTGTTGGCGAGTTCCTGCTTGTTGCGCGCCTTTTCCAGAAGGTCTTCCGCTTTGTAGGTGATGACTTCCTCTCCCTCTCCGGCAGTTCCGGAGACCGATTTTTTCATGATCTTTTCGACCGCTTTTCCCATTTCGCTCATCTTCTCGGTGGAGACAGCTCTGGCCACGCAGTTCTGCGGCTCATCGTAGTTGTACACGATCGGCCAGTCTGCGTCCGGGATGAGGACCATTCCGTACTCCTCCCGGTTGTAGGTCTCATAATCGCTGATCGACTCGATGACAGGCTGGAATTGATCCGATTTTTTGATCAGGCCGACTACCGTAAACGGCTCTCCCCTGATCTCCACAACGCGTCCCACCGCCTCTGTATCCGGAAAGAGCAGATCGGCTGCCCTTTCGTCCAGGAGAGCGACTTTATGAAACGCTTTGTAATCCTGATCCAGGAAGCTTCTTCCCTTGTAGGCGATATATCCGACCGTCGACAGATAGTGGGGATCGATCCCGAACAGGCTTCCGCCGGATAAAGAGTTGCTGCCCGCGCTGATGCTCTCCGCGTAACTTCTCTTGAGGTAGAAAGAAGCATCCTCCACTGAGTCCAGCTCAAGGATCTCCTTTTTCTGCGATTCCGTGACAGGGATCACGTTAGAAGGAACACCCGCGTCCATCCAGTATTCGGACTCTCCCTGCCTGAGGGAAACCGTCACGTTGTTATTGCCTGCGCCGATCAGGTTCCGCATGATCTGTTCATTGGTCCCCTTGATGGTGGAGACGATCGCGATGATCGACGCGATTCCGATGATCACGCCCAGCATAGTGAGAAAGGAACGCAATCTGTGAGACCAGATTCCTTTCAGCGCGAGCCTGATGTTTTCACTCATTACATACTCCTTCAGTCTTAAGGCGCAGAAGCGCCATATCATTCATACAGTTCGGAGACGGAACCCTCTCTGGTCCTGGCCCCCTCCCTGACATTCTTTCCGTAAGGGAACGCGATCCAGTCTGAATCACTGAGGCCGGAAAGAATTTCATAACCGCTGTCGCTCAGATTACCGGTCTCAATATACTGCTTGGTGAGCTTGTCGTTGTCTCCCCGCTTATATACATATTTCCGGTTGCCCTCTTCACGAACGAAAGCCTTGGCAATGGTCATTGCCGCGGTACTGCCTCCTTCCGGATTGCCGCCCGCCATATAGGATACTTCTACCCACTCACCGTTTTCAATTTCCGCTCCGGCGTCCAGGATACTGGCCGTGAAGGGATAATAAGTCTCGGAATTGTCATCAAACATGCCGGTACTGTCCGGATAGGGTGAAATATTCTTGATCTCAGCCTCATACTGACCGCCTGTCTGCCAGGAAGTGACCAGCACTTTGTCGCCTTCTTTGATAGTCCCGAATTTGCTCTCTTTGATGCCGCTCCGGACGAACAGTCCCTCGGAGCCGGACAGCACCAGAAATGCGCTTCCGTCTGTCGGAGGTGATTGGGGATCATTGACAGTCACGATCACGCCATCGAGGTTCGCTGTCACAACGCCTTTGTCCAGTGCGCTTTCACCTTTGGTGATCTTGATCTCGGATTCTCTGATGCTCAGCCTGAGATCCCGCAGCTCGTCCCTTGCTTCACGCCTCGCCTCTTCGAGTTCTTCGCTTGTATATTCCATATCATCCGAAAGCAGAGTTCCGGCGCCTTGTCTGCTGTCGTCTGAGGGACTCGGCGCTGTAGAGGGATTTGCCTCTCCTTCTTCCGCGTCATTTCCGCCGTCCGTCTGGCCGCCGGGATCCGGGCTGTTATTCTCTCCGCTGTCAGCTCCGCCGGTATCCTGCCCCTCGTTTCCGCCGGTTTCCTGGCCCTGACCGCTTCCGCTCTCCTGGCCTTCATTTCCACCGGTCTCCTGGCCGGCGCTTTCGCCTCCCTGCTGCTCATCTCCGCCGCCGGACGGCTGTTCGCCGCTTCCGCTTCCCTGGCCGCCGCCTCCGCCGGTCTCCTGGCCCTGGCTGCTTCCGCCTTCCTGGCCCTGACTGCTTCCGCCGCCCTGGCCTTCGCCGCCGCCCTGACCGTCTCCGCCGGTTCCCGGCTCATCAGGATCCTCCTTGGGATGTGAGTCCAGATAGTCCTGCAGAATATCCGTCAGTTCTTCGCCTCTTTGTTCAAGGATCTTCTGCATAAAGACGCGCAGCTGGTCCTGGTCCAATTTCAGTACGATCTCACCGATTGCGTCGGTTCCGATCTCGCGGACCTGCTCTTCGGAGAGTTTTCCGATCAGTGCCGCGATCATTTCCGCATCCAGTGCGTGTACCTGCTCTTCCGAGAGCCCGGAAAGAAGTGCCGTCAGGAATGCTGCCGTCGCCTCTTCATCGACACCCTCAAGCCTCTCCGGTGTCAGAGCCTGCGAGAGGCTTCTGAACAGGATCGCAAGCGTCTCTTCATCCAGAAGTGCTGCCGCCGCGGAGAGTTCCTCCTGGTCTTCTTTGCTGAGTTCATTGATCATGGACGCCAGAAGTTCACCGCGCTCTTTGCGCTTTTCTTCCTTCTCCGAAGTGATCATCAGCTTATCCAGCATGACCGCAAGCCACTGCCCGCGCTCGTCCTCCGGCACGTCCTTGAGGATCTTTCGAAGAAGCGCCGCCATTTCCGCGGGCTCATTCATCGCCGCATAGCTTGTCTTTCCTGTTGTGAGATCCACATCGATACTATAGCGGGGATTCATGAGCATAACATCGCTGATCCACGATTTGAGAAGATTCATCCCCTTGTCTCTCACTTCCAGCGCTATGTAGAGGTGCTTCATTTTTCTTGTTTTGGCCTTTTTCTGCCATTTTTTGATGAAGTCCTTCGTGATCGTGACAGAGTTTCCTTTGCATAAGAACACATAAGGATATTCCTCGGTTCCCAGCATCTCATCCTCGGGATCATCGTATACGGGTTTTGCATCAGCTTTGAGGACTTTTTCATAGACCTCGGCTTTCTTCATCTGTTCTTCCGCCTCATATTCCCCGAAATCCCCGATAAACCCGAAGTCTCCGTCAGAGACCGGGGATTTGGCCTGAAGCTTTCGCAGGTTTTCCTCAGCCACCTGGACCTGAAGGAGAAGCTTCTCGTAATTGATCTTCTCTTTTTCCAGGCTCAGTTTCGTGCTGGTAGTGTCATACCGCATGAGCACATCGCCTTTGTGGACGGACTGTCCCTCAGCGACCAGTACTTCCTCGACCACTTCCGTATCCGACAGATAGACGTCCTGCTCGGCGTCGGTCGTGATCATACCTGCCACACTGTTCTGCCAGTCCAGATACTCTCCGTAGTTGAGTTCCGATGCCCTGACGACCATGACCGTGGATGAAGTAGTCGCCCGCACAGCGGCAGCTATGCCAAAAACCGCAGCAGCACCGAGGATCAGTGCAAGCACAGCTGCTGTGATCTTTTTGTTATTCTCGATCAGTTTCTTCACTTTCCGTTTTCCTCCGGATCTCCCAGTTTTCCGTCGCGGATCTCCACCTTTTTGCCGGCCCGCGACGCGATACCTCTGTCATGGGTGATGATCAGTACTGTCACACCTTCCCGGTTGAGTTCTTCAAACAGATCCATGACCTGTTCCCCTGTGCGTGAATCCAGAGCTCCTGTGGGCTCATCCGCCAGTACAATACTGGGATTATTCACCAGCGCTCTCGCGATTGCTACCCTCTGCTTCTGCCCGCCTGACAGCTGATTGGGGAAAAAGTCCATTCTGTCATGAAGTCCTACCCTTGCAAGCGCTTCTTCGGCTCTTTGTCTTCTTTCTTTTCTCGGAATATTGGCGTAGGTCAGAGGAAGTTCCACATTTTCAAGCGCCGTCTGTCCTCCCAGAAGCTGAAAGTTCTGGAAAACAAATCCGATCTTCTCCAGCCGGAGGTCTGCCAGCTCATTGGCAGTAAGGCTCTCGACTTCCCTTCCGTCGATCAGGAGCTTCCCGCTTGTCGGTGTGTCCAGACAGCCGATCAGATTCATCAGTGTCGACTTGCCGGAGCCCGAAGGCCCTATTATAGCTGTATAATCGCCCTCACACACTGTAAAGTTAATATTTGTAAGTGCCGGGACTTCGATATTGCCCTGTAAATAGGTCTTGCATACGTCCCTGCATTCTACGATCTTTCTCATTGTCAGTCTCCGGATTCCAATCCTATACCTGTTTCAGCACCTGCGCCGCCTGTCTCCAGCCCGGTGCCTTCGCCTTTCCCTTCAGAACTGCCAAGACCTTCGCCTTCCCCTTCAGAACCGCCAAAACCTTCGCCGTCTTCCAAAGAACCTTCAAAGGAGCCGCCGGCGCCTTCCTCATAGCCTTCCATATCGCCTTCGTATCCTTCTTCCATACCTTCTTCGTACACGTCTTCCGTCTCCTCTGCCGGTTTTTCGCTCATCGGCAGTGTCTTCATACCCTCCTTCAGGCCCTCTTCCGGCATGCAGATGGAATCTTCGATCGTCAGGCCTTCCGTGATCCTGACCTTTCCGATCTCTTCACGGGTCTCACCGACCGCAACTTCCTGCTTTCTGAGTCTTCCGTTTACATCCTTCCATACAAAAGGATGGTCCGGATCGCTCTGATCCACCATGAAGCTGCCGATCCAGATACTTCCCGCTTCGTCCTCATTCTCCTGTCCCAGATCCGGCTCCACGTAGACGTGCTGTCCCATGATCAGGCCGTCGCTCTTGTCCAGTTCTACATAAAACGGATAATTAGAACTGCGGGAAGAGCCGTCTCCTCCGCCGTAACCGTACATTCCGCTGCTCGAACTCTGAGGATTTTCCGTATCGATCTTGGTCACTTTTCCTTTCCATGTCCTGTCATCGACTCTGGAGTGGACCAATACGTCAGCATCCACATACAGTTCTCCGATATTCTGTTCGTTGACAGTTCCCTTGACCCGGTAATTGCCTACTTTCATCACAGTAATGAAGTCGTTGTCCTCATTGCCGTCACTGGAGCTGCCCTCATCGTTGATCTTCTTGATAATGCCGCTGATCCCGCTCTTCACTTCCGCGTTCTCAATATTGCTTTCCAGCTTATCGATCTCTGCCTCTTTGATCTGGATATCAAGTTCCTTGTCCTTGAGAGTGAGATTCTGCTCCTTGATCTGGATCGTATAATTGGCCTGTTCCGACGAGGACGCGCTCTTTTTCTCTTTCTCCAGCTGCGCGATGGTCTCCTCTGTACTCTGGTACTCGTTATTGAGTCTCTCCAGATCGATCTCTGCCTGCTGCAGTTCTTCCTCATACTTGTCCGTACTGTATACAAAGAGGACTTCTCCCTCTTCGACCTCGTCGCCTTCCGACACCATGATCTCCTCGATTTCTACCTCGCTGTTTTTAGCGACGGACCAGGTCGCCTGCGGCTCGACCACGCCGGAAAACCGGTTGACCATACCCAGAGACGCGTTTCTCCCTGTCAGGTTGGCAACTGTCTCCACATAGGCGACGTCTTCCGTATTGCTGCCCGTTTTGCGGGAGCGCACGAAAAGAAAGACAGCTGCAATGACAATGACAGCCGCTGCTGCAATGATCCACTTTTTATATTTTGACCAAATCTCACTCATATTGCTTGTGCTCCGTTATTTATATTAAGTTCATTCCTGATCGGGTGATGAATTCCGATTTCTCATTATAGCTACTTGTCAGATACAAGTATAGCTTCATTTTATTAAATTTCTGTGAAAACACACGACAAAAAGCATCAAAAAACTCCCGCGAGTATCCTCACGGGAGTATATACGTATGAGTGATCAAATTTCCACGATCCGGATCGTATCAATGACCTGATCCTCGTATGGCTTGTTGTTCCATCTGCTCGTGGGAACACTGGCGATCCTGTCCACAACGTCCATTCCGCTCACGACTCTGCCGAAAGCAGCATACTGTCCGTCCAGATAATCCGCGTCCGCATGCATGATGAAGAACTGGCTTCCGGCACTGTTGGGATCCTGCGCGCGGGCCATGCTGATCACGCCCCGCGTGTGGCCGATCGGATTGTTCCATCCATTCGCCGCAAACTCGCCTTTGATGTGCCAGCCGGGACCGCCCATGCCGGTCCCCTCGGGATCGCCGCCCTGGATCATGAACCCGGGAATGATCCTGTGGAAGATCAGGCCGTCGTAGAATCCTTCCCTGACCAGTTTCTCAAAATTCTCTACTGTGATCGGAGCCGCCGCCTTGTCAAGTTCCAGGTCTATAATGCCTCCGTCTTTCATTGTAATACGTATCATATGGATCAGCTCCTTTTCACAAATGTCTGCAGACCTTAACGGCCTGCAGACGGTCTGTCATATCTGTCAGTTCAAATTTACAATAACTGCACGTTTGTCCAGCTCCGCATGTCTCTTGACTGCTGTCATGCGGGAATAGCGGGCAGCGCCTTCCGGCTTCTCAGGGTCGTTAAACACCAGTTCATTGGGCTCGCTCCCGATCAGCAGCATGCATTCCGTCCCGCTGATCCAGCGCACAGTCTTTCCGTCTTTGCAGGTCCAGCTGACGCCGGGATGGGTCGGTTTCATGCCTTCACTGGCCCAGTACAGGACCGGAACTCCCTTCGAAATCCCTTCTGTCAACAGTTCTTCCGTCGATCTGCCTGTCGCATTGACAGCCTTATAAGGCAGTCCTTTCTGCAGAAAGCAGCTGTTGAGCGCCTTGACTATAACTTCGGGATAACAGCCAAACGAATTTTTATCATAGGGGCTGCCGGCGAACAGGACGTCCGGATCCGGGCCTGTCAGCTGGCCGTCTTTGCGGCGCATCTGTCCCTGCGGCAGGAAAAAGTCTACAAACTCGTTCATGGAGATTCTGATCCCCAGATAGCGAAGCAGCATTACCGCGCTCAGGCATTCATCTCCACAGGGGCATTCATCCGTCAGTTCCATATGCGGGACTCTCAGTATAGTTCCCACGATCTCCTCCTTTGATCAGTTGGACGAGCCGAAATGCTTCTGATAAAAAGCATTGATCTTGTCGTAAGTGTCGTCATTTATATCATGTTCGATCCTGCAGGCTTCCTCCGAAGCAGTCTCCTGATCGACGCCGATCGCCATCAGCACCTTTTCCAGAAGTTTGTGGCGGGAATAGATCCTCTGAGCGATCTCTTCTCCTCTCTCCGTAAGTGTTATATACCCGTTCAGGTCCATCTCCACAAAGCCCTCTGTGCGAAGTTTCTTCATCGCGATACTGATGCTGGGCTTGGAATAATTCATCTCATTGACAATGTCAATCGATCTGACGTTTCCGTTTCTCTCCCGCAGGATCAGTATATTTTCCAGATAATCCTCTGCAGATTCATGGCTTTTCTTCATGCTGCACCACCTTATAAGGAAAATTCAAAGACAATTGCGCCATATGCCGGAAGATCAAACTCGATATACTGGTCTCTGTGATCACATTCACCCTTCTTTGCCCTGAGAACTTCGGGAACGCTTGTCTCTCCGGAGCCGCCGAATACCAGATCCGTGCTGTTGAGCAGAAGCTTGTACTGTTTGCGTACCGGCACACCCACTCTGTAACCTTCACGTTTCACGGGCGTCATATTCAGGACGAACAGAAGGCTCTTCTTCTGGGAAGGGCACTTGCGGAAGAAGGAATAAATACTTCTGTCCGCGTCATCGGCGTTGATCCACTCAAAGCCTGACCAATCATCATCGATCTCATAGAGGCACTTGTGGCTTCTGTAGATCTCCAGCAGTCTCTGCACATAGTACTTAAGGCCGATGTTGAGATAGTTGTCGTCCTTGCCTTCCTCGAGTCTCCACCATTCAAGCTCGGTCGCCTCGTTCCACTCATGCTCCTGGCCGAATTCCTGGCCCATGAAGAGGAGCTTCTTGCCTTCGTGGCCTGTCATGAAAGTATAGCCCACACGGAGGTTTGCATACTTGTCTACTTTGTAGCCGGGCATCTTGTTGACCATGGAGCACTTGAGGTGAACAACTTCGTCGTGGGAAAGAGGAAGAATGTACTTCTCGGCGCTGTTGTAGCTCATCGCGAAGGTCAGTCCGTTGTGGTTGCCCTTTCTCATGATCGGATCCAGCTTCATGTATTCGCAGAAGTCATGCATCCAGCCCATGTTCCACTTGAAGGAGAATCCAAGGCCGCCGTCCTCGGGCTTAGCTGTGATCTTGGGCCATGCTGTGGATTCCTCGGCAATTGTCAGGAATCCGGGGTATGCGCCGTGGATCACCGAGTTGAGGTGCTTGAAGAACTCGATCGCGTCAAGGTTCTCGTTGCCGCCGTACTGGTTGGCCAGCCACTGTCCGTCCTTCTTGCCGTAGTCAAGATACAGCATAGAAGCAACTGCGTCCACACGGATACCGTCGATATGGAATTCGTTGATCCAGTAGTTCACATTGGCGATCAGGAAGTTGGATACTTCATGCTTGGCCAGGTTGAAGATCCTGGTTCCCCAGTCGGGATGCTGGCCGCGGCGCGGATCGGGATCTTCATAGATGCAGGTTCCGTCAAATTCCGCAAGACCGAATGCATCAGGGCAGAAGTGGGCGGGAACCCAGTCGAGGATGACGCCGATATTGTTCTTATGCAGCGTATCTACCAGATACATGAAATCCTTGGGGTGGCCGTATCTGGAAGTGGGTGCATAGTAACCGGTGACCTGATATCCCCAAGAGCCGTCGAAGGGGTGCTCGGAGATACCCATAAGCTCAACATGGGTAAACTTCATGACCTTGAGATAGTCTACCAGACGATCAGCGAACTCTCTGTAATTGTAGAAGCCGTCCTCAGTTCCGTCGGGATGCTTCATCCAGGAACCGATATGGCACTCATAGATGGCAAGGGGCTCGCGGTTCACGTCCTTGCCTGCGCGCGCTTTCAGCCAGCGCGCGTCGCCCCACTTGTATCCGGACAGGTCTGCGACCCTGGAAGCTGTTCCGGGACGAAGTTCTGCCCAGTTCGCATAGGGATCCGCCTTATATTTCTTGGATCCGTCCGCTGTGGTGATGCAGTATTTGTACAGTTCGCCTTCACCAATGCCCGGAATGAAGAGTGTCCAGATGCCTCCGGCGTTGAATTGGGTCATGGCATGCTGTTCTTCGTTCCATCCGTTAAAAGTGCCGATCACGTGGACCGCTTTCGCGTTGGGCGCCCATACGGCAAAGAATACGCCCTTTTCGCCATTTTCTTCAGACGGATGCGCGCCGAGCTTTTTGTAGATCTGGTAATGTGTTCCGTTTCCATACCAGTAAGCATCATCATTGGAAATGAAGACTCTCTTGTCCGCGGGCTGTGCGGCTGCTTTCCTCACGGCTCTCGTTCCCGTCTTTGCCTTAGCCGTCGTTTTCTTAGCAGCTGCTGTACTGCTCTTTTTGGTCGCTGCTGGTTTTCTGGCTGCCATACTTTACTCCAATCCGGAACGCAATTGTTTTACAGGAAAACGCTGTTCCCCTATCGCTGTTTCCTGTCCGGATATTCTGCGGCGTTCCCGCACAGAATACCCTGCGTCTGACTCTCATTGTATGAAGAGCCGTCCGCTGACCTGTTGACTCAATAACTATAAAGTGTTCTTTCCCCGAACACATTGGTTCATCAGTAATGCAGAAAATCCTTATCTCTCAGGATAATGCGGCTGTTCGCGCCCGACTTTCTGCGTGAGAACGAATCCACAAGGCTGGAGAGCGACTTGCGGCTCGCGTAGTAGATCGCCTCATCTACGATATCCCGGATATCCTCCAGCGTGACGCTGTGATTGACTGTCTGGGAGGAGAGGATCCGGCTTTGCAGAGCGCTGATCCCGTATTCGTCGATCTCGCACTGCTGCTTGCCCGCGTATTCTCTCGCGTATCCCAGCAGTGTATCGACGCTCAGCGCCGCGATATCCACTCTGGCCGGGAACATATCCCGCATTCTGGGGTGATCGTGCAGAAACGCGTCCATAACGCCTTTGCGGTCGATCATAATGATCAGAATGCTGCGTTCCGGCGCCTTTAAGAGTTCACATAAAGCTGCCACGCCTTCCTCGCTCATCATAGAGGCTCTCTCTATGATCAGGGCCCCGAACGGCATCCTGGGGATGACCCGCAGCATATTCTCTCTTGTGATATATCTGCCTTCCGACTTGGCGATCTGCCCGACAAAGTTGGGATTGATCTGGCGGTATCTCCGCACAAGCTCCCTCGCAAGACTCAGTGTTCCCGCGCCTTCATCGCCGGTGATCACAACGTTCCCGGTGCCGCCCTCAAGAAAGATCCTTCCCAGTGCGTCCGTGAGCTGACGGATGGAATCCTCCGAGTGCAGATACATCTGGCTGCTGCCCCTGCCCGCCTGCTCAGGATTGTTGATCGTCATCTTCTCAACAACAAACTCGCCGGGGAATTCTCCGCCGCCTTCCGTCACGAAGAGACTTGTGTCAAATCCTGCGCTGTCTTTATCGTCGTCCTTGATCTGCAGAGCTTTCTGCACTTCTCTGCGGTCCCAGGACTTGGTATACATGGAACCTGTATCCTGCTTCTTGTTTTTATCAAAAGTACGCTGCGCGGGCTTTTCAGCGGGCTCATCGTCCTCCAGTCCGTTGGACTCATAGAAATCCCGCTTGACCTTCTCCCATTCCGACATGATCTCTTCGAGATTGAGCTGGCCCGTGATCTGTTTGTCAGGCTTCGTCTCCTCCTGGATCACCATAGCGTACTGTCCGTCCGTCTCCTGGCGAAGGTAGGTATCATAATTCTCAAGATCCCGGATCCCCTTGGCAAGCATCTTCTGCATGTTCTCCTGCGAGAACATCGCGTCTTCAGCAGGGCTGATCTCAAATGTATGGTCTTCGAATACTGAGTGATCCGGCGCTGCCTTCGGAACCTCCGCGGCTTTTCGGGCTGCCGTGGTATGCTGTACCCCGGTCTCCCGCTCTGTTCCGGAACGCTTTCTGGCAGGTTTTTTCCTGAGCTCTTTAGCCTGGATCTCGTAGTCCTCATATTCCCATGGGATCTCATCAGCTGACGGCACCCGGTTGAGGTCCGGGATCAGTTCGGAAGACTCATCCCCGGCTTCCTTCGCCGCGTCCCGCGCATCTGTTCCATCGCCTGCTCCTTCCGGCGGCTGCGCGGAGGGATCAGTTTCAGCGCCTGCTGCATCTTCATCCGGTCCTGTGCTCTTCACAGCGTCATCTCCGGCTTCTGCCTGCGCGCCATTCTCAGCGCCGGCAGGTTCCGTCCCGGCAGGATCTGCCCGGCTTTCCGTATCTGCATCTGCCGTATCCGCTTCGCGGTCCTCTGTATATGTGCTGTTCTGAGAGGCAGGAATGTATTCCTCCTCTTCCTCCTGGCCCGTCATCCTGCGGTACAGTGACTTCTGCTTCACAGTCAGTTCCGTGAAGGAGGCCTTGAGCTCCAGGGCTTTCAGCACATACCTTCCCTCGCCAAAAAACGCGATGATCTCATCGCACTGGGAAGCGCACAGGGTTCTCTCTCCCGCCTCCAGATAAAGCCTGGCCAGTTCAAAGGCCCAGCGGTCTCTCATATCATGCCTGGCCAGTTCTTCGAGGACAGCGATCCTCTCATTGACGCTTACATTCTGTGCCTTATACAGCTTATATTGCAGCACAAAGCGGTCCGCGTCCCTTGGAGCCACATTGATATACTCATTGTAAAGCTGCAGCGCTCTCACATAATTACCAAGCTTGAGTTCCAGCTCACACAAAGAGAATATGATCTGTCTCGCATAGGGATTCTTTACATAAGCAAGTTCCAGGATCTTCTTGCTGTCATCATATCGTTTATTGATTTTATAGACGTCGCTGACTCTGCACAGTGTCCTGACATTCCTCACTTTGCGCCAATCCACCGAGTCGGCCACTTCAGCCGCCTCCTTAAAGCGACGTCTCCCGATCAGGGAATCTATTTCCGTGACCGTTACCTTTAGTTCATATTTATTCAAAATCCAGACCTCGGACAGTTACTCGTCACAATTTACTACAAACCGGTCCTTCCCTGTATAAAAACAGGGCAAATTCACTAATTTCAGTTTAGCATACGCCTATAGCAATGTCAAAAACCAAAGCCTCTGTTTCACGCCTTGCGCGCTTTAAACGTCCCTGAGAAGAAGAGACAATTGTGCAAACTGCTCGAGCGTCAATGCCTCTCCCCGCACAGTGGGGGACAGGTCCATTTGAGCGAGCGCATCTGTCACTTCCTCTCTTGTGTACTGTTTTCCGTTCAGGCTGTATCCGTGGGATATCGCGTTGGCAAGCGTCTTGCGCCTCTGGTTGAAAGCTGCGCGGATCAGAGCGAACATGACCTTTTCGTCACATTCCACAGGCGGCTCCGCATAGGCCCTCAGGCACAGCACGCAGCTGTCCACGCCGGGCCTTGGAATAAACGAAGACGGAGAGACCGTCATCACTGCTTCCGGATCGGCAAAATACTGCACCGCCAGGGACAGCGCGCCATATTCCTTACTGCCGGGACCGGAGCGGATCCTGTCAGCCACTTCCTTTTGTACCATGACAGTGATACTGGAAAAGACATGGTCCTGTTCCAGCAGCTGCATGAGGATCGGCGTCGTCACATAGTAGGGGAGATTGGCGACGACCTTGAGCGGCCTTCCGCCGTTATACTCCTCACAGATCTGTTTGAGATCCGTCTTCAATATATCCTGCCAGAGGATGCGGACATTTCCGCAGTCCTCCAGCGTCTCCTCGAGAACGGGCTGCAGGCTCTCGTCGATTTCCACGCAGATGACCTTTCCCGCCGATCTGGCCAGAAGCTGGGTCATGCTGCCGATACCGGGACCGATCTCGAGTACGCAGTCATCTTCTGTGATCTGCGCAGCATCGATGATCCCCCTTATCACATTTGCATCGATCAGGAAGTTCTGCCCGTATTTTTTGCGGGCCCTGATCCCGTATTTTTCCAATATATACCGGGTCGCGCCCGGCGCTGCCAGGATCTCTCTCATTTCTACCTCTTCCGGTGACAAAGCTCACTGCCTGTCACTGTTTTGCCAAAATATTATTGTTTACTTCTGTTATTCTCAACAGGCACCGGCCTTCACAGCCGGTACATGTCTTTCGCGTTCTGCTCTGTCACGCGGATCACTTCTTCCTCAGGGATGCCCTTGAGCTCCGCGATCTTAGCGACTACGAAGGGCAGATACAGGGAGCAGTTTCTCTTGCCTCTGTAAGGGACCGGCGCAAGATAGGGGCAGTCAGTCTCCAGAAGCAGACGCTCCAGCGGGATCTTTCTTGCGACTTCCACAAGCTTTCTCGCATTTTTAAAGGTAACGACGCCGCCGACACCTATATAGAATCCCATTTTCACGAACTCCGCTGCCATTTCCGCGCTGTAGGAATAACAGTGTACCACACCTCCGCACCTTTCGGCATGGTTATCTTTCATGATCTTCATAGTATCTGCGGCGGCTTCCCTTGAATGGATGACCACAGGAAGATCTTCTTCCAGCGCGAGTCGGATCTGTCTGGCAAACCAGTATCTCTGGATCTCCGGATCAGGCTCCGGCCAGTAATAATCCAGCCCGATCTCTCCCACCGCTGCTGCTTTCCTGTCATGCAGCTTTACACGGATCTCCTCCAGCATCTCTTCCGTCATATCCGCGCAGTGCTCGGGATGGATCCCCAGCGCGCAGTAGACATGTTCATATTTATGCGCGAGCGCAAGACAAGCAT
>Ga0326514_10001771_pt1 | contig 13904 bp, 29 predicted proteins | sample 3_2548_0518_D_FD_203653 | JGI IMG/M metagenome (GOLD analysis project Ga0326514, IMG submission 203653) | Bovine rumen microbial communities from UC Davis, California, United States - 3_2548_0518 | ecosystem: Host-associated > Mammals > Digestive system > Stomach > Rumen | place: USA...
TCCTTCACTTGCTAATTATTAAAAAAAATAAAGCCTTTGATATTTCTCTCATAGGCTTTTTTTTTTTTTTTTTTTTTTAGAAAGAGGGAGGGAATTAAGAAAGGGAAGGTATATATAATGAGGAGAATGGTGGAAGAAATTATAGAAATATAAGAAAATACAGAGAAATGCGGAAAAATAGGAGTGAGGTCTGGCCCCGCCCGTATTGGTCATGCCTTGTTTTTCCTCGTCACCACTGCCGTCACCATATATAACTATCAAGGTACAATACCAAAAATCCGTCTTTCTACTGGACTTATAGTTACGTTAAACTACAGCGAACTCCATAGAAAATCTTATAAGTCCAGTGAAAAAGACATCGTCGTATTTAAAAAATCGAGGCAATTTTACTTAATGCTATTAAGAAAATTACGCATAGTTAAATCAAAATTATCAGTATGCTTTGCGGCCGTATTAGTCTTTACGGGCGGCGCGCTATCTTCCTCATCCGCAAGAGCATTCAGCGCATCGAGCAGGGGAACAGTTCTAACAATAAGTCTCATAAGATGATTAAAAAGTTCCTCAACATGTTCACCCTCAAGGAACAAATCATCCATAGTGAGGCCGGCCGGAAGGTTATTATCAAAGGTCCAGTCCTCAACAAGACCATTCCATGCTTCAGCCAAATTATGACAAAGTTCCTGTCTATGAGTAGGCTTATTGGTTGCTGTAATAGCCGCATTCAGATTGTCAGTAAATACTTTAGCAATCTCTCCCGCAGAAACGCCCTCGCGCAGCATGGTTTCAATGTCATTAAAATCGTAATTCATATTTTATTTCGTTTCGTTCCATAAACGAAACTTTCCTTTCCTTATTTTCTATATATATTATATAATATTTTTTTTAAAAAGTCAAGAGCCGGCCGCGCAACCAACTTTTCACAAACTTCTCTCCTCTTGGAAAAGGCACACAATAACACCATAGATTTGAGCTGTTCGGTAATGAAAAGTAGTCCAACGTTTTCTTGTCCGTTTTTATTTTTACGTGGCTTAAAATGCCGAAAAAATATAAAAGGGTTTTTTTTATATTATATCAAAAAATTTTTTAAAAGTCAAGCGCGCGCATTCTACTTTTGTTTGAAAAAGAGTCGCATATGGAGCGCTTCGTGCCTCGCGCATCTCGTTTCGTGTCTCGTGCCCCACTTGCCCTCGGCTTTCAAGCATATGGGGTCGCATATAAGGGTTCGGATTGCTCAATACGGCCGCATCGGTAACAAAAGGTTACAAAATAGTGACAAAATGGTAACAAATGGTTACAATTTGGTTACAAAACAGCGAAAAAGTTACAAAATAGTGACAAAAACCGTTAAAAAGTTACAATTTAGTAACAAAACAGTAACAAAATGGTAACAAATTGCGAAAAATTTAACAATTTTTTAGTGATTTAGCGTGTTAAAGTGCGAAAGTTTGAGCAAAATGCCCAAAAAATTGCCAATTTCGGGAAAAAAATTTATGCAAAATTTTTCCGAACTTTTACTTGACAATTTTTCGAAATTGTGGTATAATGGAAATTCTGGCCTCCAGCGTCGCTTCCGGCCCGGTTAAAACAAGGCGCCTTTATGGGAATTGACCGGGCAATACTTTATAGCATCTAATCGCCGCAAAAATTTCACAAAGCAACAACAACATAAACTCCGCTCGACGCGACAGTGAACGAGCGGACAAAAAAAATAAGAGGGCTTATTACAAGCCCTCCGCAGAGCAAAGTTCATCAAGGTTTTTATAGAGAACCTTGCAATACTGACTTCCCCAGCGCTTTTCAAGATCAGCATAGGTAAGGTATGTCCCATAGAGAAGTTCTATCACACCGCCAACCCCTGTATAAGGATTGCAGACTTTCATAAAGCGGCGAGAAGAAAAAGGAATCTCAAGGATGGCCCCATCGGGAGCAGCGCTTACATGAATAATTTCATCCATTTTTTTATCTCCTTAATAAGCCGCGCACTCTTCAATTCCATCAATGTCCCATACATCATCCTTAAAAGGTTCAGAAACATCTTTCACAAATCGCTCCCAGAAAAGACGCTCTGCTTCCTCTTCACTGTTAGCTTCTACACAAACATAACCACTAAAATCAATCCAGTATTGGCCCATTTTATAAATCCTCCACATTTATCTTGTGTCTTTATTATACTACTTTTTTTATAAATTGTCAAGACTTTTTTTTTCATAAAAATTAAAGGCGCCAGCTTTAAGGTCAGCCAACCCTATCCTCTTCATAGTCCAACCACACTTAGTGATGCTCAGCACGTTTATTATTTTTCCCGCGCACTTTGGATAGCTAAAAAATTAGCATTATTCCTGCCTTAAAAATTATGGCCATTTCTTTTCTCTTAGGAACAATTAAATTATAGCATATAAAAACAACTTTGTCAAGAGGTATTTTTGAAAAGACCCGGGCCTTTAATAGGTATCATAGCCAAGGATTTCGGCTTCCCAAGGTTCATACTCGCCAAGGTATTCGAGGTCATCAGTCTCTCCGCCCCATTCATCAAGAGCAATTTCCCACGCTCCAGCAAGGCTCTTGCACTCGACGAAAAACTGTTCGCCACTTTCATTGTCAATAAACAGGTAGTCACGCATTTGGTATCAATTCCTTTCTTTATTTTTTATAATGATTATAACACAAGTCTCGTTGTTTGTCAAGACATTAAATAAGATGGGGTCATAGCAACACGCCATCCCACAGGGGTCAAATAATACTTTGTGTTATAATTACGAATTAACCCCTGCTGTTCCATCTGAATTACAATAGGGGATGTGGAATCAAGCGCTGAACCAGGGTGCCCACACAGCAAAGTAAAAATTTCATTTCCTGTCATTTTTAATTCTTTCCTTTCTTAATAACTTCATAATGCGAGGGATTGCGCCAAGTGTCAGAATAGTGTTTTTCAATCTGCCCACTCTTGCGGAAATACACATAGAAGTAATCTCCATTTCGCATAGGCTGAAAAACAAATCTCAGACCATCAATAGAGCAACTAATGATTTCAAAGCACGCATCCTGAAAGACATCTCTCATTGCTTTAATTGCAAATTCATAGTCACTAAGCCACATTGTTTTTATCTCCTTTTCTCTTGGTAGATTCATTATAACATAGATTTAATTATTAGTCAAGAGTCTTTTGTGGAAATAAATCTTCAATAGTCAAAGGATAGTATTCGCTACACAAAACTGTGCAATATTCATCAAAAGGACAATTTTTACAATCCTTAAAAGCACCGTCACCGCCATCTTCACATCCCTGTCGAATAAGTTCCATACCAGCAATAATTTTTTCAGTCCAATTCATTTTTATTTTCTCCTTTTCTTTTAGTAAATCTATTATAGCATAGACTTAGACAAAAGTCAAGCCCTTATTTAAAAAAATGCGGCCCGGGCCCCATCCGAAGAAGAGAATAATTAATTATTCTCTTCCTCTTCATCAGATGTTTTCCAAGTTTGGATATAATAAATATACGATGCGTTAATCCTTTCTTTCATTTTGCGTTTAACGTATTTTTCAGCATTACTGCGGTTAAGGAATACCGCGTCATGATATTCTCCGCCGCCGCATTCAGGATAATCGTCAATGTCCTCAATTACAACATAAATTTCCATTTTATTTCACCTCTGCGCGTATTCTTGCATCAAATGCTGATTGATCAATTTTAGTATTCATTTCTTTTTCAAGAGTAAATCTTGCTTGACGAAGGCAAATATCGGTACTTGTAGATAAAAAACCTTCTGAAATCATGCCTTCATCAAGAAGAAATTGTAAAATTTTCAAGTTATGATTTGTAACTTTTACTTTAGTCATTTTATTTACTCCTTTTTAATAATCTACAATCAGTTCTGTCTGAACAACTTTAACACGATCGTCATCGCCAAAGCCAATTACATCGCCAGAATCAAGACTGATCGCATTGACGAGCTCTCCATACTGGTCTATAATATCATCAATTCTTAAATAAACGATATTACCAGACATAAAGGTATCACCTACTTCAAGAGTTGAAAAATTGACGATGCCATCATTATACTTTTTAGTAATTTTCATTTTTATTACTCCTTTTCTTTTGGTGCTTTTATTATATCACAGTTTTTATCTGTTGTCAAGTGAAATTTACGTTCATTTTCTGCGAGAACTTTATCAATCATTTTTTGATGAGAAGGAAGCCCCCAGCAAAGAGTATATTTACCAAAACCAATACTATTCAGATAGGTTTCAGCATCATAATAGTAATTTAATTGAATAAACCACATAGGCCTTTCATTAGAAAAAATCTGGCATTCAAAAGGGGTATCAGAAAAAAAATACTTAATCATTTGAAATTCTCCTTTCCAAAGCGGTCGTATTTACGTAGAATTTCTTCATTACCAGTTAATGCCGCTGTTAGCATTTCATGTGCTACACTATAGGCCACAGCTTTACCGAACATCTTAGAAGCAGTATGAAAGTCGCCATGGCTCCAAGCGCTCTCATATTTAGCATCAGAATATTCTTCACGTTCGTGTAACATACGCACGACATCCATCAACAGTTTTTCATTCATTGTCTTGTATCTCCTTTTCTTTTGGTAAGTATAGTATAGCACATCTAATAATAAATGTCAATGGGTAAAATACTACAATTTTTTGAAGTTTTGCGCCCCGGGCCGTTAGCACTCTTTTTTAGAGAGTGCTAACTTCATCCTTGGGCTTCCAAAGTCTACCATCAATGTCAGGCATCTTATCAAGGCAGTATTTGAAAATTTCACTTTCAATTTTCACATCTTCAAGCCCTGTATGGGCTTCGGTGAAATCCTCGTCCCCTGTGATGTAGCGATACACAACCTCGGCAGTCATTTTCGGCTGATTGTTTGCGGTGATGTAACCATGTTCCTCGCACCAAGGACGATAATTTTCATCAGCCTTAAAAACCTCACGACACATTTTAAGCGTGTCCCACCAAGTCAAACCAAAAGGAAGTACCCACCGCCACCGACTTGTCGTAATGTACCGCTGTGTCAAATGGAGAGAACGATAATCAAAACGCGCATTATGGGCGGCGATAATTTCCACATCGTACCGCTGTACTGCTTCCCAAATTTTTTCTTTAATCTTTTTCCAAGTCAGCAATTTGCGCCGCTTTTCCCAAATGTCACGCCAATAGGAAGGAATCTTCTCGGCATAGTAGGCAGTAGCCATGAAATCTTTATCGAGAAAAATGTCAGCATTTACCATACTTTCCTCTTCGTATACATTTCCAGCAAGGTCAAAGACACGATAGCCCACATCATAACAAATAGGATCATCAAGACTGTTTGTAGTCTCTGTGTCAATCATCATAATTTTAGTAGTTTCATCAATCATTGTTATATCAACTCCTTACAAATAATAGTATAACACAAAAGGGATTGAATGTCAATCCCTTTTCCAAGTATCAACATTATCTTCCTTATGGACTTTTTTGTAATCATGCTCATACAGTTTGTAAAGAATCCACCCCACAAAAAAGCCGCCAATGAAAGTTAAGATAAACCATGCGCAAACTTCTGCCCCCATTTTGTCATTCTCCTTTTATTTTTTTCTTGTTCTTTACTGTAACTATAGTATAGCATAATTACATTTTTATGTCAACTGTTTTCTGAAAAAATTTTTATGTAAACTGCGTTTTTCCAAAATTTGGTAAAGCGCCCGGACGCTTTAATGAATTAAAGTGTCTTGTTAAAAAAATAGTAGGGTGGTTGCCCTGCTATTTTTTTATTTTGCTTTGGGGGGACGCTTCTCAATCAGCGTCAATTCAAAACGCTTGTCATTCACGCTAAAGCTAATCATACGAGACTTATTGGTGATTGCAACATCCTCATACGCCTGCCCCTGCGCATCTTCGCTCAAAAACTCGGCAAATTCGGCAATGATGGCTTCTTTCAGTTCGTTAGGTTTGCGTTCCCGCTTCACCTTGCCGTCCTGTTTAGCGTGTTCCACCTTGCGGGTCATAGCTTTGACATTCGCTTCCTGTTCGGCGGTGAGGTCATACTCGGTGTCTTCGCCACTCTCAATGGCGTTGTCATAATTGATAAGTTCGATGGCTTCCTCGCGGCTACATTTATTGCGTTTCATGTAGTCTGCGATATTCTTGTCATTCAAAATAATCTTTGCCATTTTTTAGTCCCCCTTTCTGTCTGTATTCATTATAGCACGTTCTCCCGCATCTGTCAAGTACCATTTATAAAAATATTCCATGTTTGCGGGGTCACTGTAATTTTCACGATAGATAAGACCAGACTTTTCAAGAGAATGAAGTGTATTAAGGAATACACTATCACACTGCCATACTCTAATAGAGCTGGCAATATAACGCTGGCGGCAACCAGGATTCTTTCTAATATATTCCAGAATCTTCTTATCCATTATTTTTTCTCCTTTTCTTTTGGTATATTCATTATAGCACAAATCCTATTCTTTGTCAAGTCTTTTTTTTTCCTTTTCGGCGGCCCGGGCGAACTTTCGTACATTAAAGTACGAAAGTTCGTAAAGAGAAAGAAAAAAAGAAAAGAAAGGAGAATAGAAAAGTATTGGTGCGCGTGGCGGGGCTTGAACCCGCGACTTATCACTTAAAAGGCGATTACTCTACCGACTGAGTTACACGCGCAGATTTTAGGGGAATAGGCTATCACCCCTATATAGGTCGCTTGCCCTCTAACCCTTTGTAGTGCTTTTGATGGGGTAGGCGTATACACTCAACGCCTTTGGCCATCTTTCAAAAATTATACGCCCCGTTGTTGCCATTCCCTATGCCCTTAGGTTTTGGCGTCTGGTGTTAGGGGCGATACTTACCAGCACTTCCCGCCTCAATGGGCGCGGAGTCCAGCGCTCTCTGTAAGCCGTTGCTCGCTTCTTGGGGTCTGCGTCTCCCTCACTACCTCACGCAGATAGGTAGATGGCATAATTTATATTAAGAGGTTGGTGGGACTTGAACACCACAACGCCACAGGGAGAACACCCATAGGCATGTTATCCGCTTACAATACAACCTCATTTAAAAGGGGCGATAGGCTCGCCCCAGAGCCTTTGAGGATTAAGCGAGAGAATAGAAGTTCTTCCGCTTATCCTCGGTACGCACAAGCGTACCAGCGTTCACCAGCTGGGTCAGCATGGCGGTGACACGATTGGCAGAGATGCCAGCGGCCACAATTGAGGGGACGCCCTTGGTGATATCCGCCGCCGAATACTGCGTATCAGCGTCCATATAGGCCACGATATCGGCCTTGAAGCCCTCATTCTCAATCTGCTTGGCAGTGGGCTTCCGCTCAGCAGAGTTCTTCTTGTCGAGCTGGGCGATACGCCCATCGACGAACTCTACAAGGTCATCACGACCAGCGGAGACGAGAATCTCACGAATCTCATTGAAGTTATCACGCTGGGTGGGCTTACGAGTAGCAACAGTGTTAGACATAGTATCAATTCCTTTCTGCTTTTTAAGAGGTGGCTTCTCTTGATTACGTATTCATTATACCACACTTTTGATGGTTTGTCAAGAGGGTTTTTCAAATTTCTTTGAAAAATTTTTTTCGGCGCGTGGCTCCTTGATTACACCTAACGACAAGCGAATTACAGGTCTTTTGCCTCGTTCTCTCTCCGCCCTCTTGACACTTTTATTATACCACATTTTCAGTGGTTTGTCAAGGGGTTTTCTCGCAGAGCGCTCACATTGAGATTTTTTTATGATGGCGGCGTTCAATCACCCTTCTCCATCTCCCCTTGGAACAATTATAGTATAACACTTTGAAAGGTAAAAATCAAGATGGCAAAATACACAAAAAACAATTGCTGGAATAGTCTTCTTTTGTGCAATTTGCCGGGCGCCCGGGCAATAGAAAATGTATTTCTTTTTTCATTTTCTATAATAATTTTATCATATTTTTTTTAAAAAATCAAGTGGGCATCCGGGCGGTTAAGGCTCTGTTAATTTCTTAACAAAGCCTTTTGAGGGGATTAATCACGCCATAGACGCCCATCAATTTCAGGGTCAGCTCTCATACAAAATTCAAAAATCTGACGCTCAATCTTGACATCTTCAAGGCCAGTGTGATTTTCTTCAAAATCTACAGAGCCAGACAGCCAGCGGAAAATAATCTCCGCAGTATAACGCCGACAGCCGCGAGAAGTCAGATAGTCATTTTCATAACAGAACTGTCCATAGTCATCATTATTTTTCAGAATTTGACGAGCCATCCGCAGAGTGTCGAGCCATGTGATTCCATAGGGCAGGAAATAGCGGAACTTGCTGGTTGTCTGATAACGCTGGGTAGTGTTCAGCGCACGATTGTCAAAGGCGGCATTATGAGCACAGGCGAACACAACGCCAAATCGTTTACAATCAGCAGTAAGTTCTTTTTTGATGTTAAACCACTTTCGCAGAATACGCTTGCCGCTCTTAATGTCTTTCCAGTACTGGGGTACTTTGTCAACAAAGTAGGCAAAGCCCATCAGTTCGGGGTCAAGAAAAATGTCAGCATTGACAAAAGATTTTTCACAAATGACCCCATCGGCCAATGTAAAAATTTGATAGCCGATATCATACACAAAGGGGCAGTCAATGTCATTAGTGGTTTCAGTGTCAATCATGATAATAGGGGTATGCGCGTCAATCATTTTTTAATTCCTTTCTGTTGATGGGGTGTATCTTCATTTCCATCATCAACAATAATATTATAGCATAGGAGAGTGAAAATGTCAATGGGGAAATGCAGTAAACTATTTAAAATTTTTGAAGTATTATGTCCGGGCGGTTAGGGGAGATTGACTCCCCTTATGGCTCGCAAGTATCACAATTAGTTTCAGCGTAAATAATACGCTCTTCGTCTTTATAATAGTTGCGAGAGTATACACCATAACCGCCGATTTTATAACCAGCCTGTCGATACTGCTCCACCAAAAAATCAAAAACGAATCTATTACTCAGCCCTTCGAGGCAGTCGTCACAACGACAATTGCCAAAGTCAATTTCGTGACCTTTGATTTTGTTATAAAGCTGACCAATAGTCAGTCTACACCATCCATACTCTGCGAGGGACTGATTGATGGCGGGGATAAAGGGGCTGCCGAGGATAACAGCAGACAGCTTGCGCTGACGCTCTTCCTCAGCCTTACGAGCCTCTTCTGCTTTACGCTCTTCTTCACGACGAATGCGCTCAGCTTCACGCTCTTTTTCAATGCGAACTGTATCATGGATTTGCTCCATAACGCAAGCAGGAATAATGGTAGAAATGTTAGCAGTTACAGTCATTTTTTTATACTCCTTTTTATTTTTTGTGGGGCTTACTTTCGTGTCCCTCACTTCATTTACTATTATACACTCTTTTAAGAAAAAGTCAATAGTTTTTTGAAAATTATTTTTTTAACAATGTTTTGGCCCGGGCACTTCACCGCAGTAAAGTGTTACTGCGGTGAAGGCGTAAAGAGAAAGAAGAAAGAAAAGAAAGGAGAGAATAGAGAAAAATTGGTGGGGGTGATAGGATTTGAACCTACAACCTAACGATTAAGAGTCGCTTGCGCTACCGTTGCGCCACACCCCCATAGGGCGGCGGCTTTTTAAGAGAGCCGCCGAACTCATTACACCGCGAGGGAGTAGAAGTGCTTCCGCTTATCCTCGGTGACAATCAGCAGACCGTCCTTGCCCAGCTGGGTCAGCAGAGCAGACACGCGGTTGACAGACAGACCCTCGCACGCAGGGCAGACCTTGGTGACCTCAGCGCAGGTGTACAGGACATTCTCGTTCATCCATGCCAGGATAGCGTCCTTGATGCTGGCGTTCTCGACCTGCTTGGCAGTCGGCTTGCGCTCGGCAGAGTTCTTCTTCATGGCCTGCTCGATACGAGCATCGAAGAAAGCCACCATTTCAGCGTCCCCAATCTGCTCATACATAGCCTTGGCACGCTCAAAGCCCTCACGAATAGTCATCTTCTTATCCATAGTATCAATCCCTTTCTGGCGTCGGTCGCCACCCATTTTTTTATTAGCAGGGGATTTGTTATCCCTCTTGCTTACATCTTTATTATACCATACTTGACTTCACTTGTCAAGAGGTTTTTTAACTTTTTTGGGGGCGTGGGGGGAATCGAACCCCCCATTTAACTTTAGTCCCGTAGTGGGGCTATCTAACCTGCTCGCCCTTATTTACATTCTTATTATATCATAGATTGTTTCAGTTGTCAAGGGGTTTTTTCTTATTTCAGAAATTTTTTTTATCGAGTCGCCAGTTAAAATCCCACAGGCGTTTTCTTTTTTTGGGAGCCTCTCCCCTTGACAATTACAGTATAACACAGTTTGCCCTTAATGTCAATGGTTTTATCAAAATTTTTTCTTGTTAATTTTTTCACAAAGTAACGGCCGTTAGCGGTCTCTAACTTGCCCGGGCCCAAATGGGGTAGATTATTGTTGCTCTACCCCATACAGGAAGTACCTCTGTTCATTTTCATCAAGAATAAAGTTGAGGTCTTTATTCGCAAGGAAACGCGAAACAGAAATGAAGTTGTCACACCCATTAGCGACCATCAAAGAGTGCTTGCTTGCCAGCACTTCATCGGGAACGACCACCAGCAGGGGCTTATCCTTTGCCCATGTATAGCCGATTTCCCATGCTGTGCCACAATCGCCATACAGACCCCAGTCGATAGCGACCACTACATCACACTTGCCGATGGCCTCAATGTCCTTATTGAAAATGCGCCGACCCCAATCACTGTTATGGACTTCCCAGCCAGAACTATCTGTGGAGGGGTTCTGCGGGTCATACAGGTCAACATCAAACAGGGAAGCCAGATGCCCCTTGATCTGTGCCTTGACCGCACGCTCGCGGTCATTGAAAAATGGGCTTGCAAGATAGACTTTCATTTTTTACTCCCCCTTGTTTTCTTCATAAAGTCTGAAAATAATCTCTTCAAACTTTTTCCAATTAAGGCCAGCCTCTGCACATTTATCATTGACTTCATCAATAGTATCAAGATGCTTTTCAGTACCGTCAAACCACGACAGCCAGTCCTTTTCCGTCATCTTGAACATAGCGCCGAGAGTGAGGTCGCAATTCAGATAACTATTATCAGGAAACTGCACAAAAATGCGGGGATAGGAATAGCCGATAGTGCTTTGCTGAACATTCAGAATAAACACGAGAGGGCCGATACGAAAGACATACGCTTCATTCATTTTTTTATTTCTCCTTTTCTCTTGGTGATTATAGTATAACACAAAGAGAATTAAATGTCAATACCTTTTTTTTGAGAAAAAAGCCCGGACCGAGGGGCTGGGGATTATTCCCCAACCCAATAGTAAACCTTAATCTTAGGAATGACAGTCTGTTTAACAGGCTCAAAGCTACCATTATATTTGCTGTAATCGTATTTAGGATTGGGAATCATGTATTCATTCCCATCATCATCATGAACACGAATCTCTTTCGGGGGAGCTCCAACAGGGTCAACCCAATTCCAAGTGGTAATTTCCACAGGAGCACCATCAATTTCATCAATCTTGATGAAACCGCCCTGTCTCAGATGCTTCAACATCTGTCCCATGCGGCAAGACAGAGACCTCGCTACGCCCTTACTGCCATAGCGGTCGCCAAACACACGATGCCCAAGGTCAGCACAAGTCATCGGCTCACGATTTTCATACATGATACGCACCAGCCTATCGAGATACTCAGTATCAGCAAGGCCATTCTTCACACTCACATAGGTCTTTTCATAGATGTTAGCAATCATTTTTTTATTCTCCTTTTTTATTTTGTGGGGCTTACCTTCGTGTCCCTCACTGTGATTATAGTATAGCATACTTATATCATAATGTCAAGGGGGAAATGCGGTTTTTTACTTAAAATTTTTTAAGTATTTAATCGTCCGGGCGCAAAAGCGCAGTTATGTAAACTGCGCTTACAGGGTGTAAAGGACTTCTTCGGTGTCCTCATCTACGATGGAGACAATCTCCCCCTCATAGTTCAATTCCTCATCTATCAGCGCGTTCACAAAGCGAGGATAAACAGGGTCAGCACTATCAGCAAAAGATTCAAGGTTAATCCCATCGGGGATTTCAACCTCATAGTTATAGGTTACACGCGCGCACACAGAAACTTTCATTACTCGTCACCCCCATTCGGAACGATGCGGCCACCATCGAACTCAGATTTCCAGTGATGATAACCGCCGCAGTCATCCAGAAACTCAACATCATAATTGCCCTTATAGCAATCCTGATAGATGATTTTACCCACAGTATAGGAGTGGCCGAGTGCTTGGATAATGTCACCAACACACACGCGCATTTTTTTTAGTCCTCCATTCGTTTTTTGTAAATTTATTATAGCATACTTTTTATTAAATGTCAAGTAGTCTTTGGGCAGATACCGCAAATTTAATAAGAATATTTTTCTTTATAATAATTAGAAAAAAATAGAAAGAAGGTTTTTAAATGAATAAATGTTATTATGTTTATTTAACGACTAATTTAATTAATAATAAAAAATACATTGGTTATCATTATGGAAAAGTTAATGATAATTATTTAGGGTCTGGTAGAAAAATTACCGAAGCCATTAAAACTTTTGGGGCAAATAATTTTAATAAACAGATTCTTGAAATTTGTTCTACATCAGAAGAATGTTTTAAACGAGAAAAGTTCTGGATAGAATATTATAATGCTGTTAATTCAGAAGAATTTTATAATATTGATAAAGGTGGCGAAGGTGGATGGATTGGTGCCCATTTATACTGGAAAGACCATAAAAAAGAACAAGAATAGATTTTAGAAAAAGCCCGGGCAATCAATCAAAGCAAACCTAAAACACAAAAGCAAATAGATACGAGTAAAAAAAATTTAGAAATGGCTCAATAGTTTTGGAAAGAGCATAGCGAACAACATTTAGAATTATTAAGAAGTATTTAGCCAAGAGCCGTAGAAGCCAGAAAAAAGAAAATTAGATGTATTACAACAGGAGAAATTTTTGAAAGTGTCCATGCTGCGGAGGTAAAATATAATATTTATAAGGGTGGAGTATCAAAATGCGCTTTGGGAAAATCAAAAAAAGGATGGATAGGAATAGACCCTGAAACCGGGCAAAAATTACAATGGGAATATATTTAAAAAATGTTTGGTGATTTTTTTATTCACCAAACATTTTATCCCAGCACTGTGGACAACAACCACTAATAAGCTTTTCACGTTCGTCAGCAGAAAGATAGGGGAAGGCATCCTGCGCCATCTTCCCATCTTGCCAATCGAGATAATCCATCTCATTGACCTCAACCTCATTGGCATGGCCGCAGAATGGGCAAGTGGTAACAATGCAGACCTCGTGGCGATTGTAGCGCACCTTGACCTTTTCACCATTTTCTTCAGCATTAAGAATATCAAACAGGCTCATTTTATTTGCTCCTTTTCTTATTACTCGTCATTTCCAAAATATTTTTCCAAACATTGTGGGCAAATACCCCAAAGAAGCATTTCCTGCTCGGCCACAGAGAGATAAGGAAAAGTATTCAGTGAACGCTTGTTCCAATAATCTTCTTCATTATCGGCCATCTTATGGATACTACCACAATAAGGGCACTGGGTAGTGACACCAACTTTAGGATTACACAAGCTCATTCTCGCTTGCCCCCTTCCTTTTTCTTTCTGTATTTATTATAGCATACTATTGTGATGTTGTCAAGACCTTTTTGAAAATTGTAGGTGTTTTCCTTCTTCCTGTTCAAGCGCAAAACCCTACGAAAAAGCCGAAGCCAGCTACACCCCTTATCACACTGTTTCATTTTGCACAGTCGTTCTTCCGTAGCGAGAATCTATCTTGTAAAGTCACCAACAAGCATTATTTGATATTCGCAGGGACGATGTTGGCTTCCCTC
>Ga0326514_10001774_pt1 | contig 13890 bp, 17 predicted proteins | sample 3_2548_0518_D_FD_203653 | JGI IMG/M metagenome (GOLD analysis project Ga0326514, IMG submission 203653) | Bovine rumen microbial communities from UC Davis, California, United States - 3_2548_0518 | ecosystem: Host-associated > Mammals > Digestive system > Stomach > Rumen | place: USA...
ACGAGTTGGGAAACTATCAAGCCTATAACCTCAATAAACCAAGAAAAACACAAATAGAAGGGTATAACGCTGTTATAGATGACCCAGATGAAATGGGATATATAACAAATAATAAAGAACCATTACCATTCTAGAAAATAAAATGAGTCATAATTCTTTCATATAAATATTTATTTAGTTTAGTTAATTTCTTAGATGCTGGGGAGTAAGTAGAAAGATGAGGCTTACTCCCCTTGATTGTTTTTAATCGTCAAGAAACGATACAGCATCAGCAATCTCTTTGTCGTGTTGCAGAGAATGTACATAAACACTGATGGTGTTGGGACTTCTAGCAAGAAGACTAGCAGCACCCCTAACAGTAGCACCCTCACTGTTTAAATATGCCGAAGCAAAAGAGTGTCTGGCTGTATATAATACAACCTTCTCACAATCCACCAAAGGCTCTTCCAAGCCATTAATCACATTGGACTTGATAGTTTCCTCATTAATAACCTTAAAAGCCTCTCTAACAGCCTTAATAGCCATTTCACCATACTTCTTAACCCTTAACTGTATGGAATCACCTTTAGCATCACCAATCACTGGATATAAATAACCATCAGTAGAAAAACCCATAAAATGCTCCAATAGTATAATACTGAACATATCCCTCTTCAACCTTACACTAACAACACTGTCAGTCTTCTGACGCTTAAACTCAATCTTCCAATAATCAACACCATCAATCATTATCCTACTGCAATTCTCAACCCTTAACCTTGCAACATCAGTAGGAGCACTACCATTCAAGTAGAAACAAGCCAAGAACCAACATATGCCCCACTCCTTTGATGTCCGCTTATGCAACCTATCCAATGCACCATCCTTGTATGACCACCTATCACCATTCCTCTCAATAACCATATCCAACCAATACTCTTTTAATTTCTTGATGTTAATAAGGTCAATACAGTAATCCCTAACACTATCCTTGAACTTCTGAGTGAACTTGAATTCATTAAAAGGATAATCAGAAACATCACACAACTTCCTATCAATGGCATAATTCCAACAACTAGCAATGCAAGCACATATATCCCTCTTGGTACAATCTGATACATCCAACCATCTGCAAAAATCCTTGATGAAACCAACATTCAACTCATCAATGATAAAATCCTTCCTACCAATATATTCACATAACTTCTTATATCCATACTTATATCTATTCACAGTCGATGTCTTCAATCTTCTGTCAGATATTAATCTGTTCATCACATCAATATATATATTCGACTTTCCATTATACTCAACCTTGCAATCTTCTAATAACATGGATGGAGTATATACCTTACCATTATACTCTAAATCATTCTTCCTATTAACTACATTCTGCTTGATGTCAAACAATATTTTATTCAGCACAGCAGCATTAGGACACTGACCCTTTATAAGCTCTCGCTTCGAATCCCAATATTTACTGAGACAAGAAACACCAGTAGCCTTCTCAACACGACCACCAAAACAAACAACAATATAAATAGGAAATTCATTATTCCTATTCATTCTGTTTTTTTTCATCACCAATCTAATCGATGCACTAGATAATTTTGCCATAACTATATCATTTTAAAATTAATGTTTCAATCAAGAGAACAATAGAAATCAATTAGCATTCTATCTAGAAATAATTGTCTCATCATTTGTCTCACCATGCAAATTTAGTTCGAGAAAAATGTCTCACAAAATATTTGCCGTTAAATTATCTTAATTGCTTATTATCAATCACTTATATTATTATCAATTTAATGGGGTATATCTTCAGAAATGAGAGTTCCTTTACTTTATTTATATACTGATAATCAAATACTTATGAATATTAACATTTTTTATGTCTCACTATATGGCTCATTATATTAAAATAAATCTATTTTTTATATCTTCATAAAAAAATGGTGAAGATAAAATGAAAACTAATAAATGGTCTGACTTGGGAATTAAAGATAAGTTAGCAATCGGTTCTGCTTGTATCGCTTTTGCATTGGGCTGGACTATAACTGGTATTGCTGCTTTCATTCCTTTGCTTATAAGTGAACAAGGAGTGCTCTGGATTCTTGGTCAGAGCCTTGTATATACAGCATCAGTATTTGGAGTGAGTATGTACTTTAAATCTGAGACAATTCAACTAAGACATGACATTGACAAACATCTTGAGCATGTTGAGAGAATGAGATTGAAGGAAAAGATGATAGATAAAGGATTAGATGAGAAATTAGAAGAAGAGGAAGATGAATAGCATAGGAATGTATAAGAATCCATATAATAACCAACATGTTGCTCCATATGGATATGCATTTTATTATCAAGGAAAGAAACTAGGTAGAATAATCTGGGTAAATAACGTTGATGGTATCTACATCGACAAATGTGATGAAGAATGGGGATTATAATATGGCTGATTATAAGAAATTAATACCAACTGTACTCAAATATGAAGGTGGTTATGCTGGTAACATTGATGGAAAAATATGTACTATGAAAGGTGTAACACTTGATACCTATAGAAAGTATTTTGGAAGACAGAAGACTTGTAAAGAATTAAGAGGAATATCAAATGCTGAGTGGGAATATATATTCAAGGAAGGATTTTGGAATAGATGGCATGGTGATGAGATAAATAACCAATCAATTGCTAATCTCCTAGTTGATTGGTGTTGGGCTAGTGGTATCTATGGTATTAAATATCCCCAGAGAATATTAGGAGTAAAGGATGATGGTATTGTCGGTGCTAAAACATTATCAGCCATCAATAATTATCCAGACCAAAAGGAATTGTTTGAGAAGTTATGGAATAGGAGAAAGAAACATTTTGAGGATATAGCAAAGACACATAATAGGGAAAAGTTCTTGAGGGGCTGGTTAAACAGATTATCAGCATTCAAATATAGTGAATAGGATATATACATCATTGGTACTGGGCACTTAGATTCGCTACCTATTGTAAAGGACTGATGACACTGGAGAGTAGAGGTGACTACTCTCCTTATTTTTTTATTTATTTTTTTATCAAAAATATTAATTTTTATAAAGCATTGATATATTTATTATAAAATAAAAATAAAATATATGAATATCAACTATTTTAAATTAATCTATTATTATAACACAACATGTAAAGCATGTAAGGATTATATCAATATTGTAAATAAATTGTCAAGTGAATTAAATATTGACCTTACCATAATCGATATTGACAATGGTAATATTCGACACACATTGAATGGCATTCCAACTGTCATACTTGAAGATGATAAATCACATGTTATCTATCGTTCCACTGGTAATTTACCATTCCCTAATCTTAAAAAAGAAGTTATGGAGGTATTAAATGGATAAACAAGAGAAACATGCACATGACTTCCTAGAATATGTGGCAAAGAATGAGAAAAGATTAAAGAAGAATCTGAGAAAAAACATAACATACAATGAAGATATATTTGATGATGTATTTCAAGATACAATATTAAAAGTCTATGATTCAATAATGAATGGTACTCAGATAGAGGATTTTGAGAAGTATTTCTTCATTGCTTCAAAGTTTGGTTATTTTAACGCTGATAATAAGAATAAGAGGAATATAAAGGATAATGACAGAGATATATTGTATAACATTTCACATGGAGTTGGAATGGAGATAACCAAGGGTTGTGATGATGATGCAAGAAGGGTTATGGATTGCAGTGTTGATGATGATGAATGGAAGGAGAAGGAAGAGAAGAATGAAAGGATAAATGAGTTATTCAAGTTTATATCAGAGAGATTGAACAAGTCATTCACACCAGCAGAGACTGATATATTCCTAATCTATTACAGACTGAAGAGTGAGAAGGCTGGAATTAGTTATGAGAAACTTGCAAAGATAACAGGACGTTCATTCTCTGAAATCAGTCAGACCATTCAGAAATTGAAAAAATACATCAGAGATGATGAGGAAATAAATGAATATAAAAAGAAATTATTGAAATGAGTATAATAATGATGTTTATTCCAAATCTATGGGAATTCATTGTATTACTATTGTTAATGTTTGTATCAATACCAGTGGCATATATATTAATGTATAATCCAAGGTTTACATTGTTGCAGATTGATGCATTTAACATAGAGCCGTTTAACTGTACAAAATGTATGCAGTTTTGGACAAATCTCATACCAAATATATTCCTTGCTTATATATGGAATCCAATGTTCTTGTTATGGGGTTTAATAACAGCATCAGCATTGACATACAGTGTTATAAGGTCATTCAAATAGAATAGTCTCTTTATAAGAAAAGTAAATAAAGATAATAATAAAAATTAAAATTATATTTTATGAAAATAACAACAAGTGATAATAGGAACATATCAGTTAGTTCAGTGAATGGTTACACATTTGAGAAGGTAATGAAAGCAAAGCAATATCTTGATGAGATTGGTCAGAATAAGAGGACGTTTCCATTTGCAAGATTAGTCCAGATGTATAATGAGTTGAAGGGAACAAATGACAGTGAGCAAGGATGCAAGTGTCAGAGTCCGAAGTATTACAATGGAATTGCAAATTATTTCAAGTTTGGAAAGATGACATTGATTGCCAATGGTGTTGCAACTGAAGAGGATTTCACAGACAAAAAGGTTGAAGAACCAATTGAGAATGCTGAGAATAGGATTCAAGTCGGTGATGTTGAGTCAGAAGAGGCAAAGCATGAGGCAATGCTTGAGAGAATGGCTAAAATGAGAGCACAAAGGGGAAAGAAAAAGGAACAAGAAGATGATGAAGCTGGAGATAAATAATAAAACTTATAACGTTCCAACATCGTTTGAAGAGCTTACACTGAAGCAGTATAACGATGCATTTAACAATCTTCCAAAGTATGTTGGTGATGAAGATGATGTGATGATGAAGTACCGTCATTCGAGGGAGCAAGAGAGCATTATCATATCTAGGATTCTTGGTGAGGATGATGATTTCTGTTTGGATTTGCCACTTGATATATATAATAAATTAGCAAAAGTATTTTCATATTTATATTCAATAAAGGATTATATGAAAAATACAAAGAATTATATAAATATTGGTGGAAAGAGGTATCAGATTCCAAGTCATGAGGAAATGAGTATGAGGCAGTACATTGATGCTGATATGTCAAAGGACAATTTCATTGAGATGTTGGCAATATTGCTGTTGGAGAGGAAGGATGGTGAATTTGTGAGGTATGAAGGCAATTATGAGAAGATGATTCCAATTGTTGAGAATTTGCCATGCAGTGATGCATTGCCATTATTATTTCATTATTTTAAAAAAAAAGAGATTTGCAACAAACTTTCAAAAGTCTCTTCACTCCAAGCCAAGGTGAGCCAAATTCTCCAAAATGGACAAGTTTCATAAAGGATTATCATTGGATGCACATTGTCAGCACTCTTGCAAACCATGAGTATTTGAAGATTGAGAGGATATTGGAAGAGCATGTGATGGATGTATATGCATATTTGCAGTACATTGATGCAAAGGCTGATGCTGAGAGGGCACAGATGAAGTTCCATCAAGAACGAATGGATAAGATGAGGAAATGAAAATTTCCTCATTCTTTATATAAAATAATATAAGGTATGGGAAATCCAACAGTAGGTTTAAATAGGAAAATGAAAGAGGCAAAGAAGAACACCCTTAATGAAATGCACTATGATGTATTGAAGGGAATGACCAAATACAGGGTAAGGAGAAAGTTCTTGGATGGTGGTTATACATTACCAGACACTGACAAGGCTGATATGTCCAAAGATGGTAGGAATCTTGAGAGGCGTTTCACCAATTATTGGAATGATATGATTGAGAATTTTGGTGAAGAGTTTGAGGATAACAGAGAGGCATTGAAGGCAAAGTTCATTGCAAGGTATACTTATCTCTATGAGCAAGCATTGACGAAGAATGACCTCAAAGATGCAAAAGCAATTCTTGATAGTATTGTTCGATTGACTGGTGCTGATGAACCAATAAAAAGTGATGTTAATTTAAATGGTGAAATATCAATTGATTTTGGCTTCAATCAAGAAAAAGATGATGAATAATTTGCTTTTTTAACATATTTTATATATATTTGTTAAAATATATTAAATTATGAGGCAAATTGATATAAAAGGATTTGAGAACTACCAGATAACAGATGATGGTAGGGTATGGAGTAAAAAGAGCAACAAGTATTTAAGTACCAATAGAAAAGATGGAAATGGTTATCCACAAGTTGTTTTTTACAGAGATGGCAAACAGTTTCCAATTGACATTCATAGATTGGTAGCAGAAGCATTCATTGATAATCCAGACAATAAACCTTGTATTGACCATATTGATGCTAATAAGGAAAATAGCAAAGTCGAGAACCTCCGTTGGTGTACCTACAAGGAAAATATGGCTAACCCATTAACATATGAAAAGATTAAAGGGGCAAATGTTGGGAGACACCCATCTGAAGAAACAAGGAGAAAAATGTCTGAGAATAACGGTAGACCATTCTTTGGAAGACACCACACAGAAGAAGTAAGAAAAAAGTTATCAGAATTCCACAAGGGTATACCAGCTAGTAATAGAGCACCTATTATTCAGTATTCTCTTGATGATGAAATAGTAAGAAGATGGGATTGTATCAAAGACGCTGTTGATAATGGATTTACATCATCGTCAATAATACTCTGTTGCCAAGGAAAACGAAAGACACATAAAGGATTCAAATGGAAGTATGCAGATAAAGTTTAAAATAAAACCAACTGATGGACAAAAAGAAGCATGGAAGTTATGCCACGACCCAAATAATAAGACAATTGTATTATGTTGGAGTCGCCAATCTGGTAAAAGTGTACTGTGTGAAATGTTGCTTGTTGAGTATCTTTTAAAGAAGAAGACTTATAATGTATATATATCTCCAACATTTCAGTTAGGTAGAAAAGTATATAAAGAAATAATGCAACTGTTAGAACCAACACAGTTTATAAAGAAGGCTAACAGTTCAACGCTTACCATTGAGACGATATTTGACAGCACATTGCAGTTCTTTTCTGCTGAAGCATATACAGCCATTCGAGGTACTACTTGTAATGGTGTGTGCATAATCGATGAGGCGGCTTACATACAAGATGTATTACCAAATGGTGAGAACTTTTGGGGCAACGTTGTTATGCCAATCACCAAAGCAAGGAAGCCGAAAGTTATACTTGTATCAACACCTTGTGGAAGACAAGGTTTTTTCCATGACCATTATCTTAGAGCATTGAACAATGAAGATGGCATTGTGCAACTTACAAGAACGATTTACCAAGATAATCTTGTTACACCAGAACAGATTGAAGAGATTAAGAGAAGCATACCACAGAAGGCTTTTGAACAAGAGTTTGAGTGCAAGTTTTTGAATTCTTCTCTAACTTTCTTTGAAGGTTTTGAAGAAGTATTCAAAGATTTCAAATATAAAGCGGAAAAAGAGTTCCTTGCAGTTGATATTAGCGGAAATGGTGCTGACGATACAATTGTGTCAAAGGTTAACCAAGATGGTGAAGTAGAGTGCATCAAGGTTGATGGTTCGCTTGATATGAAATATAAAAAGATTGCAGACATTATAAATGATTCGAAAGCACAAGTTGTGTATATGGAAAACAATGGAATTGGTCTCCCATTTATCAATGAAGTTAGGAAACTTGTAAAGAACAAAAGAATTGTCGAATGGACAACAACGAATTCATCAAAAGAAGAAATCATATCTGCAATGGCTGTAAAGATTGCAAATAAAGAAGTGTGGTTTAATAAAAACGACACTGAAATGTTCAGTCAGTTAAGTACATTTGTATGTAAGATTTCAAAGACAAAGAAATTAACGTTTGGAGCACAAGAAGGTCATCACGATGACTTTGTGATGGCAACGGCAATGGCTCTCAGATGCAAGGATGATTGTTATAAGAAATATACACATAGTTTTTTGGAAGTAATCAGATTATAGATAGAAGGATGGGAGAACCCATCCTTTTCTCTTTATATAAAATATTAAACATATGATAAAATATAATATTAAAACTGTTAATGATTGGCTATATAACTCTAATCCAATCAAGGGCATGTATTATAATGGAAGAAGGGTCTACAGACGATTTGTTGCAAATGGACAGCCAACACCACCAACACCATCGTTTGATGGAAAGTTCAAGGCTGAGTATTCTGATGGCACAAGCTATTCAGCAGCTTGTGATGGAAATACAACCCTTACAACTGCAACAACAAAACCAAGTGGTTATGTGGTTTCTGCAATGACATCAGCAGTTATTGGTGATTGTGTTACAAGTATTGGTGCTAATGCTTTCTATAATTGCAGAAGACTTACAAGTTGTACTATAGGAGATTGTGTTACAACTATTGGTGGTGGTGCTTTCTGGCAATGTAGTAGTCTTACAAACATAGTTATTCCAAATAGCGTTACAAGTATTGGCACTCAAGCTTTCTATGGTTGTAGTGGTATGACATCTTGTACAATTGGTAGTGGTGTTACAACCATTAGTCAAGCTGCTTTCGCTAATTGTACAAGTCTTACAAGTTGTACTATAGGTAGTGGTGTTACAACCATTGGTGGTGGTGCTTTCGAAAATTGTAGAAGTCTTACAAGTATAGACATCCCAAACAGTGTTACAAGTATTGATACTAGTGCTTTCAGTAGTTGTAGTAATCTTACAAGTGTGACTATACCTTCAAGTGTTACAAGTATTGGTAATAATGCTTTCTATTATTGTAGCAGTCTTCAAAGTATAACAGTAGAGGCAACAACACCTCCAACACTAGTCGGCTATCATGTATTTAAGAACACCAACAACTGTCCAATATATGTACCTGATGCAAGTGTTAATGCTTACAAGTCAGCAAGTAGATGGACTTCATATGCCTCAAGAATAAAACCAATAAGTGAAAAACCTCAATAAGATATGATAAAGCAAGTATATGATTTAATGAAAAGGGTATCAAGGGAGCATCGTCTTATACAGTCATTCAAGTATGAGATGCTTTCAAAGTCTGCTGGTGTTGGTGAAGACCAATATCCTCTTGTATTCCTTGAGATGCCTATGTATTTTGGCAATGTTGGGGTTCAAGATGGTGTTGTTCCATGTTCATTCAACTTTGATATTGTGTTGAATCCTCAATCGTTGGAGAATTATGAGGTTGAGCAGTTGACTGATGTTAGTTGTCAAGAGATTGCAAGTCAAGTTGCCCAACAGTTCATTGCCCATATAAGGAATCTGTATAAAGAAGGGGAAACAACTGTTAATGTTCAGAATTATTCGATAATGACATTGCAGAGATGGTATGATGACAATTCCTATGGTGTTAGGGTAACAGTTAATGCAACTGTCATCAATGAGATTGGTTTCTGTTCAGATGATGATTACTTTGACCCAAGCAAGGAATTCAATAAGGAGACTCTTCTACAGCCTATTGACACTGATGATGCCAGTGGATGTCAAGAACTCTCATATAAGCTACCTAATTTCACATTATAATGTATGGATAGAGACGAGTTAATTGCAAAAGTTGCAAGTGTGATAGCTGATATAATGACTCAAGCCAAAGGTATTGTTCTTGCTGTGATGTCGAGTGATATTGGTGTTAACAAGAAGGTTGGAAAGAATACATTGGTTGACTCTGATATATTCAATAGTGTTGGTGTTAAGAGCGAGGATATTGAGGTTGTTACACTCCTTGTGAATGACTATATCGACTACATTGAGCATGGAAGAAAGAGTGGTTCTTTTCCACCACCACAAGCAATTGCTGAATGGTGTTCAAGGAAGGGACTTCCAACTGACAATTCAACAGTGTTTCTGATATGTCGTTCAATATATGAGAAGGGTATTGCCCCAAGACCGATATTTGATGGCTCTGAGGGTGTTTGGGAGACCATTGAGAGCGTTTTTGATGCTTGGGCTGAAGATATATTCACTGCAATAACAAGTGGTCTCACAGAGTATTTTAATAATTAATGAAAAACAATATATAATAATGATTTTAGCAAGTTCACTTGATAATTTTGTAGTTTTAAACAACTCTCATGTTATCGACAAACCATATGTAACGTTCAGAGTCAGTTCACCAACGAATGTCACAATATTGGTCAAGGACAGATATGATGAGGATGGTTACAGACGAGAGATTGTTGGCAGTCCAACGAGTGTCATATCATCAACATCGTTCAGAACCACTGGTGTCATTGCCCTTAACTTGATTGAGTGTTTAAAACTTATTCCGATATTCTACAACATAACTCTTGAGAGTGCAAATATAATCAAGGCATATCTTGACACATCAATATCATATTCCATAACCATATCTAAGGGTAGTGGAATAACCATTGGTGGAAACTATTCAAGTTATACAGCTCAGAATCTGAATAAGATGGTCGTTATGATGCAAGGCACTGTTGACGGTGACAACACCAACATAACGATGGAGAAATACAATGATGCATCAACGGTCTCATTCAACATTACAAGTCCTTTCAGTCACATGGATGGAAAGACTCCAGTAACGATGGGTCTTACAGCATATGAGGTCTATAACAATGAGAGTTCACTGTTATCATTGCCATATTCTGAGGTGACGATAATGCCTACAACTCTTACAAAGTTCCAAAATGTTGATTATTCAAGGTATGAGTACATCAGTGACAAGGTGCATTTCCTTACTAACAATGAGGAAAGGTACTACAACTATGGTGAGCGATATGCACTTAGTGTTATATGTGATACTCCAATCACATTGAAGAAGAATTACTACACAAACAGTGGTGTATTCTTGACATCTGAGGTGTCACATGAGTACAGAGAGCGACAAGGCAACAGATATGACTTCTATGACACTCTGAATCTGCTTGGAGTTGAGAGCAATTTCAACAATCAAGTTGGCTATGTGTTGGTATATGGTGTTATTGGTGGTTTGGAGATAACATATCCAGTAAGGTTTAATGTAAGACCAAGATGTAAGGAGAATCATGAGATATACTTTGTGAATGAGATTGGTGGCATTGACAGTTTCAATTTCACACATGAGGAAGTGATTGAGAGGAAGATTGATGACCTTGCAACATATAATATCAATCCAATAAGACCATTTGGTGATACTTTGGAGATTGAAAGGGTATTATCGAAGAAGAATGAGATTACAAAGGTGCTTTCAACCAATCAAGTTGACAAGCACACAGCAGAATGGCTTAATGAGTTGTCAAAGAGCATGTATACATTCCAATATCAAGGTGGAAGTCACAAATTCAAGATAATTATTGTTGACAAATTTGATATAACGACAAATAACACAAGTGAAGAGTTTGAATTGGAGCTTGAGTATCATGATTCAGACAATAATGTTTAAAATATTTCAAAATAGATGGCTAATATACAATTATATGTGGAGAAACAGCTATGTGATGTTGATAAGAAGAGCATTTTCTCGCTCCAGAAGGAGTTCAGTGATGAAACTGAGCTTATTGTGAAGGAGATTGAGTATTCTTACACATTGTCCATTCCAACTTCTCAGAGAAATAGGAAGATTTTTGGCTTCAAGGACACTTTTGATGTTCCAAACAAGTTCTCAAGGGTCTATGATGCTGAGTTGTATGTGAATGAGATGCTTATTCTTCGAGGAAAGTTGAAACTTAGGGAGATTGACGGTGAGTATTTCAAGGGAAATCTGTATAATCCAGCGTTGCAGAGTGTAAGTGACATACTTGGTGACAGACAGCTTAATGAGATTCAGCCACACATGAAGCCTATGACTAGTTTGAGTGACTTCTCATATCAGAATGAGTGTGCAATGGGCTACAAGTATTTTCCAATTGATAAATATCCAAGTGAATATAAGGACAACCATGTGTGTTATCCTTATATATTATATTCATTGCCTTATAATTTGACAAATGATGCAATTGAGGAAGGTTATGACTTCTACACCCAGAACTTGAAGAAGGGTCATCACACCATGAGTGTTGACAATATATTCCCAAGTTTCAATGTGTGCTCAGTATTGAAGGATATGTTTGAAACTGAGGGTTACAAGTTGCAAGGTAATATATTTGACAATGAGAAATTCACAAAGTTATATCACACTTCAACATTTACAAATGAGGATTATCAGAATAACAAGCTTGTTCCACATTATTTGAGTTTTTCCTCACAGTATAAGAATGTTGAAGTTCAAGGAAAGTTGGAATTTCTATATAGAAATTGGAACATATCATCAACTTTGTCAACTGAGGCATTATGGACTGAGAATGACTACAATGAAGAGACCTTGGGTGGTGGCGACGAGAACTTCAACGGCAGTTATTATGCTGGTGTTGACAATCCTCTTCATTGTCCTTTATCAACTTTTAATGTAATCTCTGATGACACCAAAATGATGACAGTATCTGAGGATGGTGACTCAAGGACAATCACCATTCCAATCAGTGGATGGTACAAGATTCACTGTGATGGAAGGATGAAATACCCTATGTATGGCAGTTATTCACATTCAAATTCTAGTTGGTTCTCTCCATTAAGTATGAGACCACAGCTTGGTATTGATTATTATTCTCAAGATGGACGAGACAATGTTGGTGTATGCATAGATGAAGCAGACTGCACAACATTGAAGGAGCAGCCATTTGAATTTCAGATAAAGAAAGGTTATCCAAAAGAGAATCCAACGTTTTACTCATTCAATGGTGGTCTACCTTGTCAAGCAAGGAACTATGTTCAGCATCAGACTGTGAAGTTATTCCATGATGATGGTGGTGGTCACTGGCGTGGTGTTGGCATTCAGTATGAGCCAGACAAATATTTGACATTTGGTAAGAATGGAAAGCAGACATTTGCAAAGAACTATTCTGATTTCAATACAGAGGACTTGATAATGTCAGCAAGATTGGGTGGTGCATCCTTTGGATGTGGTTATGAAACAGCATACTATGGTGATTTACAACGTCATAACAGATTTGCATTGAAAGGTGAGTTACTAGCTCTTCCAAGGGCTGACAAGAACCTTACTTTCATTACAACTGAGGGTGCAAACGGCAACTATTACAGAATGGGTGAGCGTTCTGAAAGTACACTCTCACAAAAAGGTTCATATTATGTTAACAATGAGGATTTTGAGTATGCAACAAACACTGCACAGATTGTGTATCGTGGTGATGATGCATTGACGAATTATCAATCATTCTCTAATTTTGATGGATATAATAAATATGTAAATGGTCGCTGGGACACTACCACAAACTACAATGCTCGTTCATTCCCAAGTGAGGACACAAATGCAAAGTACACAACTAATACAGCTAGAACAACAAGTGATACTGAAGGTGAGTGGAACATGAACACTGTTGTATGGCTAGAGAAGGGAGAGATGATTAATGTTGAGGTGATTATGCCTTGGCATGACGGTGGAAGATACACATGCTGCCATTCAGAGTGGGTTCAAAGAAGAGAGTGGATTAATGCAACAACACTTAGTTATAACATGGAGATTGGTCTTATTTCAAACGACAAGAAATGGTATCCAACAGCTTCATCAAAGATTCCAACGTTCAACCATCTGAATGAGCACAAGCCAACCAATGTGAATTTATTTTTGCCTAAGATAAAGTGCAACGACTACTTGAATAATTTCCTTCAGACATTCAACCTCCAACTTACCCATCCTAAGAAGGACACATTCTCCATTGACTACTCAGTGAACAATGACTTGATGACAAATGTCATTGACCTTGACAAGTATGCAATGTATTCTGAAGCTGAGTTCAAAGCTCTTGACTTGCCATCAACAAGGCAGTTGAATTGGAAGATTGACAAGAATGAGACTGGTTATAATGATGGA
>Ga0326514_10001775_pt1 | contig 13887 bp, 3 predicted proteins | sample 3_2548_0518_D_FD_203653 | JGI IMG/M metagenome (GOLD analysis project Ga0326514, IMG submission 203653) | Bovine rumen microbial communities from UC Davis, California, United States - 3_2548_0518 | ecosystem: Host-associated > Mammals > Digestive system > Stomach > Rumen | place: USA: California...
GGCTATCCAGAGATGATTGTTCTTGTCGGGTATGATACTGTGAATACAACTCTCGTTGTAGGAGCGCTTCATCAGTTGGGTGTAGTCGAGAGTGCCGTCGTCATTTAGTCTTACTACAAACAGCCCATCGCCCCAGGTTGATATCCAGAGACGGCCTGACGGGTCTTCGAGTATGTTATATATCTGTGTAGATGGGAATTCTATCGGCTTACGGTCGAGATACAGGCCTCCACCACGTGTGCCCATCCATTCGTGGCCCTTGCTGTCCTTGAGGAAAGCGTATGGGGTGGAGGGTAGGGTAACTGGTGCAGAGTGGTTCCATGTGCCGGGCTGGACTTCGTAGAGGCGGTTGTCTCTCGTGCTTACAAATACCTCGTTGCCGGTATAGTGTACCATACGGACAAAGTTGCTCCAGTCGCCTTTCTTCTCTGGCTGGGGATAGAAATATTCGGCATTAGCGTTGTCGGGAGGCAGGATACAGGTGAGACCCGTAGACTCCTCGCTGAGCCAGATGCATCCGCTGCGGTCTATGAGGATGTTGTTAAGATAGTTGTTGCCGACAATAGCCCAGGGCGAAGTGGCAGAGTAGTGTTGCAGGTGATCTCTCTGAAGATCGTAGACGAAGAGTCCGTTGCCATAGCTGGCGATATAATACATACCGTCGGACGCCTTTTTTATATTGTATCTGCGGAAACGCTCAACGGTAGTATCCACTCCCTCCAGAAGCTTCAGGACCCTCATGTCGCCCTCTTCGGGGAAGACGTAGAGGATGCCTGTGCTGTTGCTGATAAAGTGGTTGTTGTCATAGCTGAGGCCTTCAATCATAGCACCGCCTCTTATGTGATACTGTTCGGTGATGGTGGTCTTTCCGTCCTTGGGCGACACCATGAAGGTCTGTCCGGTGGTGAAAATCATCCACACCCCGTGCCACTCGAAACTGGCTGTCACCATACTGAAGTCTTTCATACCCTCTGCCTTGGGTGTGCGACGCAGTTCACGTCCGTTGGCATCGAAGGTGATTATTTCGCCTGATCTGGCGAGGGTCAGGATCTGAGAGCCTATCTGTATTCCCCTGAGGAAATGGATCCCCTTGCCTATGGTGCAGGCATTTCCCTCTGTGTCGATAATGGATATTCCGTTGGTGGTTATTGCCCAGAGGCGGCCTTGATCGTCTTCAAAGGCGTCGCTTACGTGGTTCTCAGGCAGGTTGCCGTTCTCTTTATTGTAGTCGGTGCAATAGACGTCGCCATCGGCATTGCCTTTCACACGACGTACTCCAGACTCATCGTCAAACATCCACAGCACTCCCTGTTTGCCACGTATATACCTGCGATAGGTACGTGCGTAGTCATTATGGCCGGTAAAGTCGATGAACATACCTGTACGGAGATCATAGCAGCAGAACACGTAGGTGGAGGTGCGCATCCAGAGATGCCGTTTGTCATCGTCGGGAAACACGTAACCCACTGCTCCCTGAATGGGGTCTTGCTCGGGACCGAGCTCATAGATGTTGTAGAAATGGTATCCGTCATAGCGTGACAATCCGTTAGATGCCGCTATCCATATATAGCCGTCGGCATCCTGCGTCATGTCGAATATCTGGTTGCTGGGCAGTCCGTCGGCAGAACTGATATGGCGGCTATGCTTCAGTTCGACAGGTGTCCGTTTCCCGGCTATATTGGTATTGTCCTGAGCCATCAGCACAGAGCTGAAGACGAGCAGAAACAATAGGCTACTTAGTCTGTAGTTCATACTGGTTAGTTTGTTAGTCGGTGCAAATTTACACATTATTTCTCAAACAAACACCAAATTTAAGAACAATTTTTAAACTTTTCGTATAATAGTCATATTGTAATGGGAATAAATTCGCTACTTTTGCACTCAAAATAAACTCCAACCCCATAGAATATGAAACGAATCTTATTTTTTATTTTTTATTTTTTATTTCTTATTTCTTCCACCATCGCTCAGCCCCGTTACGACATGAAGACGATTAACAGGGAGAAGCTCAATCGCGGAGTAGTGGCGATACGCAGTGGTGAGAAGGTCGTCGTTAGCTGGCGTACGCTTACATCCGATTCTATTGGCGAGGCTTTCGACGTGTATCGCGACGGGAAGAAACTAAACAAAGAGCCGCTCACAAATGGAGGCACGTTTTTTGTAGATGAACAACCTTCTGCGAAGGATGCCGTCTATGAGGTTCGCGGAGGCGGTAAGGATGGTAAGTATACACTTCTTGCAGATGCTCCCGACGGTTATCTGCCGGTGAAGATACAGAAACCTGCCGACGGTGTGACTCCCGATGGAGAGACCTACACCTATTCAGCTAATGATGCATCTGTGGCAGATGTCGATGGTGACGGACAATACGAGATACTCCTAAAGTGGGATCCCTCGAATGCCCACGATAATGCCCATGACGGATTTACCGGCCCCACAATCTTTGACTGCTATAAAATCGTAAATAGTAAATCGTCAAATAGTAAATTACTCTGGCGTATCGATATGGGAATAAACATCCGCAGCGGAGCCCACTACGTTCCTTTTATATTCTATGATCTTGATGGCGACGGACGTGCTGAGTTCATTGTCCGTACGTCCGATGGTACTCGCGATGGAGTAGGGCGGGTAATTGGCGATGCCAAGGCTGACTATCGCCACCGCCCGTCGTCTGGCAACCAAGATCCAAATCCTAAGAAGGAGTGGGGCAAGTATAACAAAGCAGGTCGCCCTATGACTGGTCGCATTCTTACTGGTCGCGAGTATATAACCGTGTTTAACGGTCTTACAGGCCGAGCTATGGACACCAAGCCTTACATACCAGAGCGCGGCAAACTTAGCGACTGGGGCGATAACTATGCCAACCGCTCCGACCGCATGCTTGCTGCCGTTGGCTATCTCGACGGCAAGCACGCTTCGGCTATCTTCTGTCGTGGCTATTACACCCGCACTGTTTTGGCAGCATGGGACTGGGATGGACGCAAGCTTAAGCAGCACTGGGTGTTCGATACCAACACCCCTGAGTGGGCAGGCTATGCCGGACAGGGTAACCACAACCTGCGGGTAGCCGATGTCGATGGCGACGGGTGCGATGAGATAACCTACGGGTCCATGGCTGTAGACCACGACGGGCGAGGACTCTATAACACTGGCATGGGACATGGCGATGCCATCCACCTCATGGCTTTCGACCCTTCGACAGATGAGCTTCAGGTTTGGGACTGTCATGAGAACCGTAAGGACGGCTCTGACTTCCGCAATGCCCGTACTGGCCAGGTGATCTTCCAGATCCCTTCAAAGAGCGATGTGGGCCGTGCCATGGCAGCTGACATAGATCCCACCAATCCTGGATTGGAGATGTGGAGCAGTGACAGTCACGGCATCCGTAACATCAGGGGGGAGGTTATCTATACCGCTCAGGATCCAGATGATCCGCAGCACCAGCAGCATCTTAAGCTTAACGGGCGCCACCTCTCTGTGAACTTCGGCATCTGGTGGGATGGTGACTTGCTCCGCGAACTCCTGGACCGCGAGACTGTGTCTAAATATGACTGGAAGAATCATACCATCGTTGACGTCATCAAGTTTCCCGGCATCAAGTTCAACAACGGCACAAAGTCGAATCCCTGCCTCGCAGCCGATATCCTTGGCGACTGGCGCGAGGAGGTGATAGCCCGTACCCCGGAAAGCGATGAACTGCGCATATTTGTTTCTCCCATACCAACGGACTATCGTATCACCTGTCTGATGGAGGATATTCCTTACCGCCTCTCAACAGCCGCCCAGAACGTAGGCTACAACCAGCCCTCTGAACCAGGCTTCTATCTCGGCGCCGATATGAGCCTTGCCAAACACAATTTCTTCTATGCCGGTCAGAGCAAGCGTATGAGAATGTTCATGGTTAAAAACGGGCAGGTGTCCTGGGCTTTTGAGGATAAGCAGCGCCGTGGAGAGATAAGCGATGCGATACTTTTGACTGACGGACACATAATGATAGCCCACCAGTATGGCATAGCTGAGATAACTCAGGACAGCCAGACAGTGTGGCAATACGATGCTCCTGAAGGTACTGAGATTCATACTATCCAGCCTATAGGCAGGACTCATGTTGTGTTTGTACAAAATGGCAAACCAGCCAAGGCGGTAGTGATGGAGATTCCGTCGAAGAAGATTGTAAGGGAGTTTGTGCTTCCTGTTTCCGGGAAAGGTTCCATACACGGACAGTTCCGCAATGCCAGACTTACATCGCGGGGTACGCTGCTTGTTGCCAATATGGCCTTGGGCTGTATACACGAATATAACAGCGACGGCAGGGAGGTGGATCGTTGGAACGGATTCCTTCCCTGGTCTGTACAGGAACTGCCAAAGGGGAACCTGCTTATAACAGGTCGCAAGGGCCATATTCAGGAGATTACCCGTATGGGCGAGACTGTGTGGGAGCTTAACACGGCAGACTATGGCATAACCCAGCCGCAAAAGACTGTTAGACTTAAGAACGGGAACCATATTATAAACAACTGGTACAACGAGTGGAATAAGACTCCCATGGATTCTGCCAATGCTCCTCTACAGGCCGTTGAGATAGACAAGAACGGCAAGGTGGTGTGGCAGCTCCGTGCCTGGAAGAAACCCGATCTGGGCCCGTCAACGACCATCCAACTGCTTGACGATGCCGTAAACCGCGACCGTCTGTTCTTCGGAGAGTTCAATCCCCAATCACCTAAACTCTTTGTAGGACCCAACGAGCCTATAGGCGAAGGTCGCGGAATCCATCCAGGTCGTGTGGCTTGGATTCATTGTCCAGGTGTGGCCAAGTGGGACGGAAGGACTGGCCTTTGGGTAGAAGACCGTTGGAACGATCAGCAGAAGGCTGATGCCATGATGACTGAGGCCATACTTCAGCTTACTGGCGAACCAACTCCCAAGAAAGCGTGGACGGCATTGTTCAAGAACTTCAACAAGACCCACGGACGAGGCAACCGCAGCTATAAGAAAGGTGAGAAGATTGCCGTGAAACTTAATATAAACAATGCCATCACCCATCATGATACTATTGAACTCAATTCGTCACCCTTTGTAACTCTGGCTTTAGTGCGCTCTATGGTTCGTGACGGAGGTGTTCGTCAGCAGGACATTACGCTCTGCGAACCCAGTCGCGCAATAACCGATTCTATATATAATAAGGTACACAGGGAGTTCCCCGATGTGGTATTCATTGATAATCTAGGTGGCGATGGTCGCCAGAAGTGTGAATATTATCCTGAGCAGATAGTCTATTCAGTGGACAACGGCAAGATGGCACGTGGACTGGCCAAGTGTATTGTCGATGCCGACTACCTTATAAACAGTGCCTTGCTTAAGACACACTCAGGACCAGGCGTAACCCTTACCACCAAGAACTGGTACGGAGCTACTGACATCAATCTGCTTTGGCGGCAAAATTCGCACAGCAACATCAGTCAGGACAAACGCCACGGAAAGCCTGGCTATAAGACGTTTGTAGACTGGATGAGTCATAGGCACATGGGACAGAAAGCGCTGTTGCTGCTCATCGACGGCACCTACGGCTCTCGCGATGTGAATGGTGCTCCAGCTCCGAAATGGCAGAAGGAACCCTTTAATGGCGACTGGGCCTGTTCGTTGATAGTATCTCAGGACGAAGTAGCATGCGATGCCGTTGGTATGGACATACTAATCAACGAGTGGCCGGAGTTTGGCAGCCTTAACTATTGCGATGAGTATCTTCGTGAGGCCGCCAGTATACCCAACACACCAAGTGGAACCGTATATATGCAAGACGGCAAACCGCTTACATCGTCGTTAGGACTGTTTGAGCATTGGAACAAAGATCATAAATATTCAAAGATAGATTTGAAGTATAAGAAATTGTAACTATGAGACGTTTATTGGTAATTGGCTGTTGGCTATTAGCAGTTGTCGTACAAGTACAGGCACAGGTGACGGATGCCTTTCAGAGTATATTACCTGTGACCGACCCGCAGATGAAGAAGAGTCTGAATGGTGAGTGGAACCTGAAGGTGATAAAAGGCATCACTGACGATAAGGCGGTGCCAGCTGCTGATGAAACTTGGAGAAAGATTCCTGTGCCAGGCTGTTGGGAGACATACGGTTTCTGTAAGCCGACCTATCACAAAGCGGATTCCTTGACGGGCTATTACCGCACTACGTTCACGATACCCCAGGCATGGAAAGGCAAAGGACAGCGCATCGTGATCCGCTTCGACGGTGTACTTTATGGCTATGACCTCTGGATCAATGGCAAGGCTGTGGGCTCATGGCGCTCAGGATATAATACTTCGCTCTTTGATATCACACCCTATCTAAACAAGAAACAGGAGCAGCAGGAGTTGGCCATGCGTGTCATCACACAGTTCCCTGGCAGTGATTTCGACTACAACGACGACTGGGCACCTGCGGGAATCATCCGTGACGTGACGCTGATGGCTGTGCCGAATACGCATCTGAAAGACTTGACCATCGTGACAAAGAATAATGGTACGGTGGATGTCAAGACTGACATCGCTCATTCAGATAGAAGTATGGAGGTTAAACATGACATTTTCGATGCTCAAGGTAATTGGCTATCAGGAACGAATGGTGAACGTTTGACAGTCTTTGAACCTCATCTCTGGACAGCCGAGACACCTTATTTATATACGTTGAGGACAACCCTCCTGCAGAAAGGCAAGGCCATCCAGACCTTTGAACACAAGTTCGGCTTCCGTGAACTGACTATTGAAGGAAATATCCTGAAGCTGAACGGCCAGCCGATCAAACTGCGTGGCGTCACCAGTCATTCTACCGACCCTGTGACGGTGAAGGTGATTGATGAAGCCAGCATACTGCGTGATATGCGTCTGATGAAAGAGGCCTCCATCAACTATATTCGTACATCTCACTATCCTCGTGAACCTCGGTTCTATGATCTGGCCGACTCGTTGGGCTTTTACGTCATCGATGAGGTGCCCTTTGGCTATGGCGACAAAAACCTTTCCGACTCCACCTTCTATCCTGTGCTCCAACAGCGGGCACAAGCCACCATCCGTCGCGACAAGAACCACCCCTCGGTACTCATCTGGAGTCTTGGCAATGAGAACCCTCTGACAGATATATGTATCAAGCTGGGTGACTATGTGAAGCGTGAACTCGACTCGTCGCGTCCCATCTGCTACCCGCAGGTGGGCAGCTATTTCCGCAAGTTTAATTACGACTTCCCCAAGGTGGCCGACATCTACACCCCGCATTATCCCACGACGGCACAGATAGCCGACTTCTACCAACGGGCCGACCGCCCCGTCATCTTTACGGAGTATTGTCACACGTTGGGCATCTCGCTCGAAGACCATGACCGTCAATGGGAGATAATTGAGCGGACACCATGTATCGCAGGTGGAAGTGTTTGGGAATGGGTAGACCAGGGCATGCCTTTCCAAGTCACGTTGAAGGACAGATTTGGCTATGAGGAACGGGTGTTTACCTCTGACAAGGGAGGCTTTGAGATGTGCGGCAACCAAGGAACTGACGGCCTGCTATATGCCAACCGTACACCCCTGCCCAACTATTACGAACTCCAACATAACTATGCCAGAGCTTTTGTTAGGATTGCAAGGAAGGAGGAAAAAGTTAAAGAGAATACAATCAATCTTAAATGCTTTAACCGCTACGACTTTCTGAACCTGAAGGACAACGTCACCTTCCATTGGACACTGACCAACAACCGTGATACGGTGATGCGAGGTGCCTTCAGTCCTGATTGTGAGCCCCATACGTCAGTCCCCTATACCCTGTCATTGCCAAAGCAGAACGGTCTGTCGTTGTTGCAGTTCGATATCAAGGATGCACAGGGACATGCCTTCCTCCATCAGAGCTTTGTGCTAAACAAGCCTTGTAACCTAATAGATTTTTCTCTTTTTACTTTTCACTCTTCACTTCCTATTCAAGAAGGCCCATTGGTTCGCGTGGGGCGCAAGGCCACAATGGCAGAACGTCTCAAGGTGAAGGACAAGCGTATCGAGAAATATCTGCAGCCGTTGGATAATCCATACGTCCAAGCCGACGTACAGAACTCGCAGGATGGAACTGCCACCAAAATCAGCTACACACTGACACCAGACAGCACCGATGCGTTCCTGTCTGAATTAGGTATAGCCTACCTGCTCGATGCGTCCTTCGACCGAGTACAGTGGATTGGTAACGGCCCCTTTGCCACCTATCCTGGTCGCACAAAAGCTAATCGCTATGGATTCTGGGCAAAACATATGGACGATCTCTATTTCGAGGGCAACAGAATGGGGATCGATGCTGCATTGTTCAGCGATAAGGATGGCAATGGTTTGTTGGTTGTAGGAGATAGTCTGAATTTGAATTTCGAACAGACAGATCGTGGCATTGTCATGACAGTCAATTCCGCCGTATCAGGTCAGGGACCAAAATTCGCTCGTACGGCCTTCCCAGTAATATCAAAGAAGGTTGGAACACTTAAAGGCAGTTTCAGTATCTATCGCGTTGATGCAGGTTCGTGGCCTAAGATATTTGACGTACCTGAGGCTGTTCCTGCGCCGTTCTGCCCCTTCATAACTCAATACGACACTTATTTAATGAAATATAACGATATAAAGCAATGAAACTTAAATTCCAATTCCTTTTATTCGCGCTATCAGCCTCGGCCGCTGGTATTAATGCCCAGCAGATTAACGACAGCAACACTCCGCTCCACCTTATGAAGCCCGCCTATCGCGTTGGCTATGGCGTTTCTACTGCCGAGAGTGTTAAACTTACTATGGATCGCGTGCTCAGCTATATTGACTCTGAGACTCCCTGCGATCCTAATCTTGAGCAGGGCGGTTTTCGATTGACCAGCTACGAGTGGGGCGTTACCTATTCTGGTGTCCTCGCCGCTTTTGATGCTACTGGCGATGAGGCTTATCGCGACTACGTATACACTCGTCATAAACTCCTGGCCGAAATGGCACCCGAGTACATCAAGACCCTAAAGCAGGGTGGGAAAATCAGCGTTAATGCACGCCGTGTTGTCGATCCCCATGCCCTCGACGATGCCGGAGCTGTATGCTGTTCAATGATTAAGGCCATGGGCTCTGTGTTTAAGACCTCAGATAAGAGTCTGCGTAAACTCGTCGACGATCGTATCCGCAATTATTCAGATTACATCATGAATAAAGAGTATCGCCTTGCTGATGGTACCTTTGCCCGTATCCGTCCGCAGAAGAACACCGTTTGGCTCGACGATATGTTCATGGGTATTCCCACTGTAGCATATATGGGCAAATATACTGGCGATGCCAAGTATTTCGACGAGGCAGCCCGTCAGGTACTGCAGTTTGCTGAGCGTATGTGGGTGCCCGAGAAGAATCTCTTCCGTCACGGCTGGGTAGAGTCGATGCAGGAGCATCCCGCCTTCCACTGGGGCAGAGCCAACGGATGGGCTATCCTGACTATGTGTGAGGTGCTCGATGTGTTGCCGGAGAGTCACCCTCGTCGTGCAGAGATACTTACTCTCTTGCGCTCACACTTGAAGGGTCTTGCCGCTCTGCAGCATCATGACGGCTACTGGCATCAGCTGCTGGATCGTAATGATACCTATCTTGAGGCATCAGCAACAGCCATCTATGCTTATTGCTTTGCTCATGCCATTAATAAGGGTTGGGTAGATGCAAAGGTGTATGGTCCTGTGGTGCAGTTGGCTTGGCATGCTGTAGAGGCTTCTGTCAATGCCAAGGGACAGGTAGAGAATGTGTGTGTGGGTACTGGCATGGGCTTCGATCCTGCATTCTATGCCTATCGTCCTGTTCACGTGATGGCGGCTCACGGATATGGTCCTGTGATTTGGGCTGGTGCTGAGATGCTGAAGCTGCTTAAGAGCCAGCATCCTAAGATGAACGACTCAGCGGTATGGTTCTACGATAACGAGATACCAACCGATGCCCCCATCTTTAATTACGATGGGAGCATCAGGTTCTGATTACTTACTGTTTACTTATCCACCACTGATCTATTACAATGTGATCATCCATCGCTTCAATAGTCAGTTGGTGGGTTCCTTTTATCAGTTTCATTTCTTTCTGGCGCAGGGCCTGACCACGTAGCACATTCTGTTTCCACTGCTCTGAACGGAATGGCTCCTTGAGTGTAAATACCGTAGGCTCGCCATTATCTATCGTCACACGATAACGAATGTCGCCATTATCATTCGGCTGAGTAGGAATGAGCGCAGTATTCACTACATAGTTCCCATCACGTTCTACAGAGAAACTGTATGTCAGTTTTCCGCCCTTAGGCAGCGCAACAGATTCCATCGAATGTCCTAACATCTGGATATGTTTTGCTCCGTCTGTAGCATCATCATACCGATACGCTGGATTTTTACACAAAAGGGACGGTTCTTTTTGTGTAAAAGGAGCAGTCGCTTCTTTACCCGATGGCATAGCCGGAGTAAGGGGTGCCCAGAACACAGGAAGGTCACGCGGATGGTCACACATCAGGTTCTTCCATTTGCCACCAGCCACCTTGTTATTATAATAGTCAGTCAACTCATGAATGCGGTTATAGGCAGCAAAGCTTCGGTTTACTGACTCTTGCATCTTACTATTATTCTCAAACATATCACCGCGTGTACTGCCTGTGGCCATCAGTCTTGCCTTCTCTGCTTCAAGCATCTTTACAGCATGGGCGGCAGAAGCCTGAACAGGATATTTAATGGCAGTGAAGTAAGCATCTGCCAACTCAGGACGTACCGACATGCCAATGACCTCTACTTCCTGACTGAGCTTAGAGAAACGAGTAAGGAAATTCTCCCGTTGTTCAGCTGTCCATCCGCTGTTACGCACTTGCGACAGACCTCTATCGTAGAGTTTCTTGTCGACCTCCACCTGGTTAAAGCCCAAGAACTCAGGACGGCGTTCGCCACAGAGACGGAAGAACTCATGCATCACAGGGAAGAGCTGTATGCCTACCTTAGTACCAAACTCTCTGCAGAGCCAAGCCTTGTAGTGATCATTTATGGTCTCTCCACTCACGCAGTCGATGTTCCAGGCCATATCGAGAAAGAGCTCCAGATCGTAGCCTGCCACCTTAGGATCATGCACATTCACAATCCAGAGCTTACGGACATTGTGGTCATAAGCTTGGCGCATCTCGTTATATATAAGTCCGGGCTGTGTGGTTGTCAGCCAAAGATAGTCGTGTGGACGTCCCCAATAGGAGAGGTGATAATACACGCCGCCACCGCCAAGTCGTTGTTGCTCTTTGGTATCAGACAGTCGTGTCATATAGCCGTAATTATCGTCACACCACATCAGAGTAACATAATCGGGAACCTTAAGTCCCTTCTCATAGAGTTGCAACACCTCTTTGTAAGGCACAAACACCTGCATTTGTTTTGAAGGTTCGCCGATATATTTGCGCAACAGTTCCTGTTGGTCATTGATTACTTGTTGCAGACCATCGAATTTTTCCTGTTCTGTCTTATAACCTTCCATCGAACTGTCATGAATGCCTCGCATGCCGATAGTGAACATATTATCCTTAGAGTGTCTTACCTCCTGAAGACGTTCTATCCAATACTTATGCACAGACTCGCGGTTGGTGCGGTAGTTGAAAGCTCCACGCTCTTTAACATCCCACTCGTCGACATTGTTCCTTAACAGCGGTTCACAATGCGATGTCCCTATCACGATGCCGCAAGAGTCGGCCATCGCCTTTGCTCCAGGGATCTTGAAGAAGGCTGTAGTTCCGGTATGCATACCTGGCCAAATGGCGTTGGCTCTCAGTCTTAATAAGAGTTGGAAAATCTTCTTGTAGGTCTTAGGACCGATATGACCGAATGGGGCCTTCTCAAAATTGGAATAGCTCCATTGGCGCAGACTCCAGTCTTCATCATTCAGGAAGATGCCTCTATACTCCACACTTGGTTTTTGCTCGGTCGTGAAGCTGTTATCAAGTGTCAGACGTGATTTCTTCTCAGGCGTCACATCGCCCCACCAAATCCAAGGTGATACTCCTGCAAGACGTGACAGTTCCAGAATGCCGTATGCCATTCCTCTTCCATTGTTTCCCTCAACAACAATCTGCGAGCCCTTTACGTAGATGTGGAATCCATCGGCAGCACCTTTGCCCTGCACAATCTTAATCGTAGGCTTGGATGAGGCTACAGGTGTCTTTCCCGTCACCTGCTGCATATCGCTCTTCCACATCTCTAAGGCAATCATCACCACCGGTTCCACCTTCTTCGGCACACTATAAGTGATTGGCGCCTGCCCATTAAACCAGACCAATTCTGCCTTTAAATCGATGGTTGTAAGTACCATCAATAAAAAGAGAAATATTTTCTCTTTCATTTCTACTCTTTTATGATAATTCCTCCGTTAGGCTGAATGATAACTTTGACGCGACCATGTTTGTCTACCTTAAGTTTGGTCAAAGTAGGCTGGTCTTGTTTGTCGTCCGTATAATAGTTGACAATCTTGCCTGCCATCATTGGGAGCGAGAGTGTCAGCTTAAGGGCTTCACTCTGCGCATTAAGACCTGCAATATACCAGTCTTGTCCATGACGACGGGCCATCACGACATATTTGCCGGGATATCCATCAATGAATGTTGTCTCGTCCCATGTAGCTGGCAACTGACGCAGGAAGTCGAGTTCCAGTTGCTTCAACTCCGACAGGTTATTCGGGCACATTGCCACACATTGGATAGATGTCTGGTTGGTAATGCCAGAGGCCAGTTCGAAGATGTCGGTAGTCTTGCGAGAGTGGCGGCTCTTGTTGTCACGACTCATATAGCGGTTCATAATTACACCTCCCCAGTCCATTGAAGCTACAGCATTGCGACAGAAGGGGTGCATGCAGAGATCGAAGGGTTCACGAATGGCAGCTCCTTCAGAGAAGAATACATTCTCACTGGCCAACACAGCCTCTGAGGCAACAAAGTTAGGGAACATTCGCTCCCATCCTCTTGGTAACGTACATCCGTGAAAGATTACCTGTATACCATAACGGTTGGCATCAGCAAGGATGTCCTCATAGAGTTGTAATGTCTCCTGCTTGTCGCCTCCGAAGAAGTCTACCTTGATGCCTTTCACACCAATCTCCTGTAACCATTTCATCTCGCGGTTGCGTGCCAGTGCTGTGTTCAGGCAGTTGCGTGGTCCCTGAGGCGCATCGTTCCATGTGCCATTAGAGTTGTACCATAACATCAGCGCAACTCCCTTCGACTGTGCATAGCGTGAGAGCTCAACCATACGGTCGCGACCTATCTGAGTATCCCATAATGCATCTACCAGACAATACTCATAGCCCATCTCTGCTGCAAGGTCGATGAATTTCACCTGATCATCATACACCGTAGCTCCATCTTGCCAGATGAGCCAGCTCCAAGTGTAACGTCCTGACTTGTATTTCTCGGTTGGTTCATAGAGAGGTTCCACCACATCATAGCTGATGGTGGTCTCCACCAGTGGCTTAAGTGTTGTGCCAACAGTTATCGTGCGCCAAGGTGTCTCTGCAGGAAGGGAACATGCAACGAACTTTGAACCAAATCCACCATTTTCGCCTTTGTCGGGGAAGGCGATTGTATAGCCTTTGCCTGTCTCATAGTCGGATAGATGTGTTCCGCAGTAGCCTCCTGTAGTTCCTGTCTCACTGATGAGAGCCCATCCTTCTGGCAGATGGAACAGACAGGGGAATGTATATCCACGTCTGAATTGCGATTTTGCATTCATGGGAGCATCAGGGATATAGACCTCCTCGTAGCTTGGCTTTGTCTGTGCCCAGCCTGTACCAGGACCAATCTGAGATGAAAGGAATGTTGTGGTGCCATCAGGGAAGTTAAAGCTGCTGGCCTCACTTAATA
>Ga0326514_10001777_pt1 | contig 13876 bp, 9 predicted proteins | sample 3_2548_0518_D_FD_203653 | JGI IMG/M metagenome (GOLD analysis project Ga0326514, IMG submission 203653) | Bovine rumen microbial communities from UC Davis, California, United States - 3_2548_0518 | ecosystem: Host-associated > Mammals > Digestive system > Stomach > Rumen | place: USA: California...
AAGAAGAGTTTGACTATAGATGATGTTTATACAGTTAATATGTACTATAGATGGATGACTATGAGTGTTAGTAAGCGTGACGGCATTGATAAATTAATTCCCAAGACTAAATATGTAAAAGGTTGTAGAAATTGGGAATTCACGGGTATCATAGATTATGGCAGGAAAGCGGTTAAGTGTGAAGCTGATGGTTGTGGTGCAATTATTAGATATTCGTTTTCTGCACATGCTACTAACAGTCATGGTGAAGGTGTAGATATAGAACTTGGAAGAGATTGTATGTGCAAGCTCTTTGGTGTTAATGCAGATGTTTTGAAGAATTTAAATAAAACAATAGCGAACATAAACATAGAAGTATCAAAAGCATTAGCATATGGTCGTTATCATGATGCTTGGAAGTCAAGTGTTGCTTTTAGAGCATTAAAAGTAATAAAAAGTAATAAAGTAATAAATAAAATGTTTGTAGAAACATTGGGTAAAACTGCGGTAGAGTTATATTTAAACTTTATGAAGTGTGGTTTTATGTTACCGAAGACTTTAAATGATTTGGTTGAATCTGCATATAAAACAACAATAGAACAAGTAATATGGAGTACTAAAAAACATAATTTATTTGATGATGATAAGTATAATCAGGCTTTTGATATTTTAAGTAAAGAGTGTCATGCTTTCAATGCACATAATTATGATAGAAGTCAGTATTTTAATTCTATAGATGTAAGTTTAAATTCTGATATATCATATTTAATAAATCAAGAAGTAAGGAATATAATAGCATCAGTATTATTGAATGGGTATGCATATGCAGATATTATCGACTTAGATTTTATAGTTAATATGGCAGAATTATTTAATTCTATTGAGAAAACACAGATTGATGATGAACATAGTACCTCAAACATAGTATTTAAGCATATAAGTGCAAATGAAGATTATGAAGAACATCCTGTTGGTGTATTATATAAAACATTAAAATATAATGATTTAAATTTAGTAGTAGTCTTTTTTGATGTTACTGACATGCAGTCTATACTTAATTTGTATCAAGCTTATATGTCTGATTTATTGAAAGGTGAAATAGAAACAGCGGGTACTGAAGAGGATGAGGAAGATTCCATGTTTGATGATGATTATGATGAAGATTATTATGAAGACTATGAAGATGATGAAGATGAAAATTTTGATGATGAAGAGTCAATGTTTTCAGATGAAGATTATGAGTAATTGAGGTGAGTTTATGGAAAATCAAATGCAATTTATATATGAGGAAAAGCCACCTCAGTTTTATTACAATTCAGATAATACCAAATTGATTGAAGCTAAAACGAAACGAGAAGCAGGGATAGTTGGGTATTTTGATGATTGTAACAAGAATAAGCAGAATGCGTTAGGAAGTGTATTTTATTTTGTTCCTGATAAAACAATAGAGATGGGTAATATTTATGTTGTAGCTTATGATAATTATCTTTATTTAGTTAGGACAGAAGATGTTTGTAGAACATATTCATTTAAGATTCTTATGGCGTATTTTGCACAAGAAGAGCTAACTATGTGCATGTTTGCTACAAATGATTTAAAAGTTCTTTTTTGTGTATTTCCAGATGATGATACTTTGGTAGAGTATAATTATGCTAATCGTGATGAATTAAAAGAAAAGGTCAGAACATATGTACATATTGATTTAAATAAGAATATACTTTATGAAGTATATCCTAATAAAGAGCAATATAAAGTAGAGAGTACTGAAGAATATGCTGAGGATTATATAAAAACAAAATTATTAAGGGTAAATGAAACGGTAGAAAGTTCTGTGATAGATAATATAATAAACTCGGCTCAGCAAGTGTTTAATTCTTCTATGATAAAGGTTCCTGATTTTACACAGGTAACTGTAGATTCCAGTGATGAGGCGGATGAGGATGTAGAAGATGATTACAATTCTATGTGGTCTGAAAATGATGAAGAAGAGAATTATGATGACTATGATGAAGATGAGGACGAAGAGGAAGAAGATAATGACGAAGATAATTATGTTGATTATGAAGAGGAAGATGCAGATTCAAGTGATATAAAGTTCTTATTAGAAGGTAGGAATATAGATTCTCTAATAAATATGTATTCTGAAGCATTTCCTATATTAAAAGACTTGGGTACATTATATAAAAATCCAAAATTTTCTGTTGCTCAGAGAAGTATAGTATTGATTTTTGCTGTGCAGTTGATATGTTCTAATAAGTTATTTAAGTTAAGCAGTGCTGAAAATAAAAAGTATTTTGAAAAATACACAAACAAAATAAGGGTTATTCTTGAAGGTATTTTAAATTTAGGAAAAGATACTAAAGCAGAACTTGATAATTATTATGCATTGAGCGTTAATCTTTCGAATGCGAACGAACAAAACGCTAAACAGGATGAACATTTAACATTGTTCATGAATATAATAGATACAAAGACTGTTAATTTTAGTTGTACTTTAATATATTATATGAAGATTTTATTTGGTGTTAATTTACCGTTTAATTCTTCGTTATTGTACGGTATGATTAAGGGCGACAATGATGTAATGGGTATGTCTTATGTTATATACAGTTTGATAGTATCAAAGTTAGCAGAGTTGGGTAACAATAAACATGAAGAATGGAATATAGATAAAATTTTAAAGTATTTAGATGTCAGACATTTAGAAGAAGCTCATGCACAAGAAGGTTATGCTTATCCTTATGGGTATAATAATTCAGCAGGGATAATAGATACCATGTTAATTGCCAATGCTGCTTTACGAAGCATTGATGAGGTTGATGAGCATAGATATGTATCTGATATTTATAACATGGTTGGTGGTTTCAATGAAGTAGCAGAAACTTGTAATCCTTATAATTTCTGTAGAAGTTATAGAAACAATGGTGTGGACATAAGTAAAGTTTTAAAGAAAGAAAAAGAGGGTTCTTACAAAAAGAATTTAAATATAGTAGCACATTATTTAAGAGGTTTGATTAATTCAGATAATAATCTTTATTATTTTAATGAAAATAGTTCTTTTCAAAAGAGACATCGTTGGTTACTTTTTTTAAAAGATTTTACAACGCCAGAAACGGCTAAGAAAGAATGGTTTGCTTATCAGAGTGAATGGTCTAAGGTGGTACATGATTATCCATATGTATTTACTAAGACAACATTTGATAATTCTTTATTTAGACAAATGGTTTGGGTGTATCAGAATTATAATTTGCATCCTTTTTTAAGTGTAGTAAATTATACTGATAATAAGGTTGAAATACCATCAGGTTATGTGGGTAAAGTAAATAACGTAAAGGAAGATGGATTATCTGATGGTGAAGAGGCATTTGTAAATGATTTGCAGATTGTAGCAGATTTTATTTTTACTTTTATAGTAGGTTGGAAATATTATCCAAATTTAAAGGATTTGTATGAGGGTCGTGAGTCCACATCCATTTATATGTTTGGTTGTACTCCATGGGAGTCAATGTTGGTATATATAAATCAGGCTTGCATAAAGAAAGGTGCTTTTGATTATGTAATGCTTGATAATATCACTACTCAGTTTGTTTTGGTATATACGAACTTATTACAATTTTATAAGGAATTATGGAGTAAAACGGTAGATGTAGGTTCAACTTTAAATGAAGTAATAAGTTTATTTGATAGTATGCTTAGATATATCAATGTAATAAGAATAAGAAATCAGACATTGAATTTAGATTCAGAATATTTATATTCATATAGCAATAGTATCAGTGGGGATAGTAGTGTAAAGTTATTAGCGTCATGTGAATATATAAAATATAGCATAATATTATTGGATTTATTAAAAAGATTATCTGGTATGTCAAGTATTGTTGAGATGAAGAACTTTTTAGATAATACTGTACATGAAAACTTTTTAGAACTAACTGAAATGATTGCATTTACGAACAATAAATTTAGTAACAATTATAGTTTTGATATTGATGATGAGATTAGTTTATATGAAGAATTATATAAGAGGTATAATTACAATTATTCAGATTATATAAATGCTTTAAACAAGATGCTTGTACCGTCAGGTATGGATAAAATAGTAACTTTACAAAATGATAAAATACATGGGTCATTAACATTGATTGTGTTATTAACTATGTTGAAGTTTGATACTTATACAGATTTTCTTCCGTATACATATACTAATCATTTATTAGCAACGTATAATGATTATAAAGAAGCAGTTGAAGGGAAACATGGTTATTTTTTAGGTCGAGTGTCGATGCGTTATGGGTATATACAAAGATCAGCTTTAGAAGCAATAGTAGATAGATTTGATAAGGTATTATTAAGAAGTTCATTTTCAAGCAACACAAGATTAGACTTTAGAAATTTTGTATTTAATGTTTTTTATTTACGTCTTAATGCTATAATTTACTATGGTTTGAATAATTTGCAGAATAAGGCACAATTGAGTGATATTGCGGATAGAGTACAGAATTATATAGATTGGGTAGGCTATATTTTATCAGATGTGATAAGTAAATTCACTGAAATGCCTATTTTAAAGTATCAGAATAAATTAAGTTTATTTGGAAACATTAAAATCGGTGATTCTTCAAGAGAGTACATTGCAAATATATACGATGTAGGTACACTATTTATAATGTGTGGTTTATGGTTATCAAAAGATGATGGTAAGGTATATGATAAGTATTCAAGTTTAATGAAATTATATTTTGATGTTTATAAAGCATTTGATACCATTGCAGAAGCGTGGACTAATGAGTTTGATGGTTATGTATTATTCTGGGTAAATCGTAATGAATTAGATAGTGCGGTAACTAATACAATGAAAATAGGTATAAAGTCAACGAATAATTTTACTAAGAATAGTTTTTATACTCATGAGTTAGGGTATTCAAGTGATGTAAAATTACGTCCAATTGTAATTAAGGATTTAAAAGATGGAAATATAATATCAGAAGAGGATTTCGATAAGTATGTAGAATCAAAAGAGTATATTTTAATTGAGTTAAATCAGTTAGTATCGTTATTTATTGCATCGGCAATAAATTTAATTTCATTAATTGATCCAAATGTTTTATACACGAAGAAAGTACAAGATATATTTGGCATAATAGGAAAAGATTACGATTTGTATGATTATTTTGATTATGTAAATATGGATGTAATTATAAAAGGTTTAGCATACGACACAACAAATTGTTTAAGTAAAATGACATTGTGCGAATCTGTTTTAAATTTCATATTACAGACATTAAATAATAATCATATTGAAACCAATAATAACAGGTTTATGAAAGATTTAATTCAACAGTATTTTGAAAATTGAATGTAAATTAATTAATGGACAAGAATGCTATGTAAATAGCATTCTTGTCCTATAATATTTGAATTAACAATAGACTTAAAGTAAAATAATTAAGTATTTGTTTTCGGGTTATTTTTGTTAATTTTTAATAAATCAGGTGATTATTTTGCGTGTTGAACAGCGTATATATAAGAATGCTTATTATCAAGGGACTATGTCTGACGATAATGCAGCTTGTATTTTGGCTATTTTAGATGAAACAGTAATGCCTTCTTTAAAAGATTGTATATATAATATGACAGAGGAGCAGTTACAGGAGTTAAAGGCTTTATACGAAGGTTATGAAGCAAAAAATGGCTCAGTAAGAGGTATGCAGGACACATTTGATTATAGTAAAATTGTTCGTGGTGAACTTAGAGATGAACAGACGATAGGTACTGCATTTATGTTTTATTCTGGTTCATGTTTGTTGGGTGATGAAGTAGGATTAGGTAAAACTGTAGAGACTGCTGCATTATGTAATCTTGTGAAAGCAATGAATGAAAAACAAGGTAAGCGTTTCAGTTTTTGTTTTTTAACTGAGAAGGCTTCAGTTGAGCAGATACGAGATAAGATGATGAAGTTTACTGGTCAGTTTGTTGCGGTATTGCCGAGTGGAGAGCAGCCAGTAGTAGATGCATATATAAATGCAAATCTTGAGTGCCAGAATTATTCCATAGTGGGTACTCATGCTTTATTAAATAATAACGATTTTATTTTGTATTGTGCAAGACATCCTTTTGATGTATTTATAATAGATGAGAGTGCATTACTGAAAAACAATACAAATCATACTTATAAAAATGCAAAGGCAATTTTAAGTAAGCATAATAGAAGAATTCTACTTAATGCAACACCATTAGAAAATAATGTAAGGGAATTTTATAATCAGTTAATATTACTTGATGATGGTTTTATGCCAACTGTAGGTAATTTTGAAGCAAATTACTGTAGGAAAGAAAAACAAGGGCATAATTTTGTAGTAGTGGGTACTAAGAATGAAGGTTTATTTAGACAAGCTATAAAGTTAAGATATCTTGCCAGAACGAGGAAAGATTTAGGTGCAAAGTATGAAGATAATACTTGTACAACATACATAGTTGAACCATGTAGGGTACAGCGTGAGTTGTTGAAGCGTTCGAGTTTATATCAAATGATTTTTGATTATCCTCCAGATGTGGATATAAATATAAAGCCTGATTTAGAGAATATTCCAAAAGCAAAAATAACTTTAGAAATTTTGAATAAAATTAAGCAGCGTGATAAACTTGAAAAGACTTTCATTTATTGTAATTATGTACATTGTCAAGAGCGTTTGAAAGAGATTCTTGAGGAGCATGGTTATAAGAGTGTAATATTAAATGGTAAAACACGTGCCAAAGAAAAGGCAAAAATAATAGAGGAATTTAATAATGGTTTATACGATGTAATGATTACAAATGTGAAGCGTGGTTTGGATTTAAACATATGTAATAATTGTATAATGTACACTATAGATCCCAATCCTCAAAAGATGGTTCAGGCAGAGGGACGTATGACAAGAGACTTTGATGTTTGTTATAAGCATTTATATCTTATAGCAATCAAAGGTAGGGAGGAGAATAATTTAAATACAGCTTTGAAGAATCGTGTAGATATGGCTGATAATCTAACCAATACGGGTAATTCTATGGTAATGGATGCTATAAGAAAATCATCTGGTACACGTGTGTATATAAAGTCTGATTAATTTGGTCGAGGTGATGTTTATGGCGAGTAAGGTTGTATTCAGTAATGATGAAGACATTTTGGAACTTTATAAAACTTGTAATTTATTTATACGAGAATATGTAAGAGAGCTTTATAAATATATAAAAAAGAATAAAAATACAAACAAAGATTTGCGGTTATGTGATGATGATCCTGATTATTATTCTGGTCTATTTACTTATGGGGTAAGTCAAGTATTTGGTTATAAAGAATTTGTGACAGATTTTGATAAGCAGACTGAAAGAGAAGTTGTAAATATTTTAAAAGATGTGATTAAGAGAAACAATTTAAAAGGTTCATTATATAAATGCAAAGAGAAAACTTTTAAGATTTGTATGTATATATTTAGTGAAGTAATGGTGAAAGTTCGTGAAGAGATAGATAAGGATGTAGAAAATGAAACTTGAAATCAATAGCAATAGCAATAATGAAGAATGTCCTTATAGATGTAATGGTGGTTTTATATTACTGCCAGCTACAGGTGAGCGTGTTCCTTGTCCAGTATGTAATGGGGTACAGCGTTATACAGAAATTCTAAATCGAGAGATAAAAAATAATGTTTATGACAAATTAAATATTTCTCCTCAGTATGCAAATAAAATAGGTGTAGGTGATGAATATTTATATTTGATAAATAAACTTGAAGAAGTAAATATGCCAGATGCACTAAGTTTGGCAAATGCAATGGAAGCTATTGCAAGAAGTATAGATAATAAGCGTGTATATCGTTGTAGTTTCTATTTTGTAATAGATGAAAGATGGATGCTTTTAAATAATTTTGATTGGAATATGTTTGTATATTGTATGCAAGCAAAAGCATTATCTAAGGGTATTGGAACAATGCCTTTTATAACGATAAATACTTTATATTTAGTATTTAGGAGTAGGGAGCGTGTAACTGATATTCCAGGAAAGCCTATGTTACCTGAAAATGGTGTAACTGGTGAAACTGCAAGTTTGATGTACAGACTATTTAATTATTGTTCTTTTGATTATTTTGATTATTTGGAAACACCTTTGTTATTTTTGCAGGTTACGAGTGCAATGCAGGTAATGGCTATTGCCGTGTTGATTGATTTATTGACAGAAAGAAGTAAGCGTGGTTTAGCAACATATATAATAGGGTATTTCGATGGAAATAATTATAAAGATAACGAGTTTGATTTTTCAAAATATTTATATAATACTTTAGGGGATTCAAGTCGTTTAGACAAATTAAGCAATTTTGAGTTTAAACCTTACAACAAAGGAAGAGAAGTTAGAATGCCAAGCAGTAAGCGTATATTTGAAGCAGAGTTTGCTTCAAATGATACAAAACGAAATTCAGGTATAAAGCGACCAGCATTTACAACGGATGCAATAGATGATCGAGATTTAATTTAATTTTAATTTATGAAAGGATTAGTTGATTAATGAAAGTAAATGATTACAAGCAGATGAAGGTTTACATAACGAGAGAGGAGGCAGAGACTTTAGAGTTTGATGATGTGGTAGATGCAGCTGCAACTTATTTTAAAACGAAGAAGCGTCAGTCTTTATATGTAGTATTTATATTAAAGCGCAGGCAGTCTGTAGATACATGGAAGAAACAGATAAGTAAAGCTATAGCAGCAAATTTGCCTAATATCAATGCAGCTCGTAAGTCTGCGAAGTTAAACAGTTTAGAAGTTGATGAACTTTCAGATTTGTTTGTATTTACAACTGAGAATATAGATAAGGATACAATAAAGTTAGTAATTTTTGAGGAATAGGGGATGTGTACATGAACTCAAGAATAATTAAGAAAGTAATAAGTCTTTGTTCAGCATTAGTTTGTGTCGTGTTGAGTATGGGTATTACGACAAACGCAGTGGGTTTTGAAGACGATGAATTTGGTACAAAGTATTATTACGATGATAATTCGTATATTAAAAACGATTTAGTAGAAATCAATGGAAATAAATATTTATTTAATGAATCGGGTTACATAGTCAAGGGTATTTATTTTTACAATACTAATGATAAATATGGTTATTCTCGTATGCGTTATTTTGATGAAGAAACTGGTGTTATGTTATATGGTATGCAACAGGTTTTTGCAAGGCAGTATTATTTTGATAAAGAAACTGGTTTTGCAGTGTATGATGATTTTGTCAAAATAGGTGATAGTTATTATTATTTCAACTATGATGGTGTTTGCACAAAACAAATTACAGAAGATGAGTACTTGAGTTATAAATATAGAAGTTTCAGAGGTTGGCAGACTGAAGAAGATGGTAAGCATTATTATAGTAAGAAATGTGGTTATGAACTTAAAGGTTTTAATAAGGTAGGTAATGCTTATTATTACTTCGATAAAGATGGAGTAAGAGTAAGTTATATGACTGTCAAGATACACAATAGATATGCAATTTTTGATAACAATGGTAAGTTTGTAAATGCTTTGCCTATAACTGAATACAATGATTTAAAGAGTGGATATTTCAGAACATACAAAAAGCATAAGGGTACTTACAATTTTGCAAAATGGTATATCAGGTATTATTTAAATGGCGTAGTGATTGAAGAGTAAACATAGTGAAAATAAAGATGTTAAAAGAAAGGTTGTTTAGATATGAAAAAATTTATAAGTACAATAGTTATTTGTGGTGTAATATTAAGTTCGGGTAGTGCAATGTGTATGTCTTGTGAGGCTGCACATTGGATTGGAAACAGCACAAACGGTTATCGTTATCAATATGATGATGGTAGTTATGCGAATAAGGGTTGGTTAAAAGTAGGTAATAATACATATTATATCAAGAAAGATGGTACAAGGCAAACAGGTTGGCTTACTACAACAAATGGCAACACATATTATTTTAATAATAAGGGTGTAATGTTGACAGGATTGTGTAAAATAAATGGTTATCGTTATATGTTTGCGGAAGATGGTGTAATGATAACAGGTGTGTATCAGAAAGGGAATAAGACTTATTATTTTTCAGAAGATGGGGTACTTTATCAGATAGTTACTACCAAGGTTACGAAGCGAGTAGAAACAACTACATATACTACAACGGTTGTTGAAGTAGAAGATATGAATGGTAATATTACAAGAGAAGATAGAGGAACGACTGTAGATACACAGGTTGAATACATTAATTAATAGTTCAAGTAATAATATTATTCGAATAAGTCTATTAAAAATTTAATAATATTAAAGTTTTTTATATTATTTTTAAGGAGTTGTTTAGTTTGGTGGATACAACTTATAATGACGAATCTATAAAGGCATTAAAGGGTGCGGATAGAGTTCGTATGAGACCTGGTGTAATGCTGGGTAGTGATGATTTGAAGGGTGCTTTTCATACTTTCAAGGAAATACTTGGTAATTCACTTGATGAAGCACGAGCAGGTTTTGGAAATACTGTAAAAGTTGTAAAATATAAAGATGGTTCTATCAGTGTGGAAGATAATGGTCGTGGAGTTCCCATGGCATGGAATGAAGCTGAACAGCGTTATAACTGGCAGCTTGTATTCGATGAATTATATGCTGGTGGTAAGTATGATGATAGTGAGTACAAGTTTAGTGTTGGATTGAATGGTCTTGGTTCTACAGCTACTCAGTACACATCAGAGTACATGTTGGTTGTTTCAAAGCGTGATGGTAAGAAATACACAATGAATTTTAAACAGGGTAAGCCTGTTGGAGAATTGCAGACGGAAGATTTGTCAGATGAAGAGAAGGCAATAACGGGTACTTTTATTAAATGGAAGCCTGATATTGATGTATTCACAGAGGTAGATATACCTTTTAAGATGATAACAGAATATTGTACTGGTCAGGCTCATATAAACTCTGTTACAATAATTATGGAGAATGAAAAACATCCTAACAAGAATGTAACAGTAGTAGGTCAGGGTATAAAATATTGTCTTACTGAGAAGCTTGGTGATAAGGTAATAGAGTGTTTTGATAATACTAATGCTACAGAAGAGTATAGAACAATTTCAGGTCAGACAGCTAAAGGTCAGGAATATTCTGCAAAGATTGATTTTGTACTTGCAATCACAGAAGAGTGCAATACCAAGCAGTTTTATTTTCATAATACTGCTGAAGTTAAGGGTGGTCAGCATGATATGGCTTTCAGAAATGTACTTGCACAGTTTTTCAAAGAGCTTGGAAAGCAAGTGGGTATGACTGTACAGCCGAGTGATTACAATGATTATATAAGTGTTATAATTTCAACTTATTCAAACATCACTTCTTTTGCAAATCAGGTAAAAGATAGTGTAAGTAATGATTTTATATATACATTGATTGAAAAGGCACTTGCTGATAAATTGAATGAACTTGTAGAGAAAGAGAATCCTGTAATAAAGGATATGATTTCAAAAGTTTTCATAAGGGTACAGGCAAGAAAAGCGGCAAAAGAAGCTGAAATGCTTGCAAGGAAGGCAAAGAAGGTAACAGCAAATAGACGCAGTGAACCTGAGAAGTTTGTTGCTTGTTCTGAAAAGAATCCTGCAAAGCGTGAACTGTATATAGTAGAGGGTGATTCTGCACTTGGTAGTTGCAAGGATGCAAGAGATTCAGGATTTCAGGCTTTGATACCTATTAGAGGTAAAATTCTTAATTGTCTCAAAGCACCTATGGCATCAATTCTTGAAAATGATATAATAGGTGATTTGGTACAGACAATAGGTTGTGGTATTGACACTGGTGATGCTTTAGAGAGCGGAGAATTATTTAATATCGAAAAATTGAAGTATAATAAGATTATCATTTGTACTGATGCTGATGTAGATGGATATCAGATAAGGGTACTTTTATACACAATGTTTTACAGGTTAATGCCAAAGCTTATTGAAGAAGGTTATGTTTATATTGCAGAGACTCCTTTGTTTGAACTTGAAACGAATAAAGGTAGCAAATTTGCATATACAGTAGCTGAGAAAGATGAGCTTCTGAAGGAATGTGAAAAAGAGGGTATAAAAGTGTATAAAGTCAATCGTTCAAAGGGTCTTGGTGAAAACACACCTGAGATGATGTCATTAACAACAATGGCACCTGAAACAAGAAGACTTACACAGATAAAGTTCAATCCTTTTGATGCTCTTGTAGTAGATATTACAAATATGTTGTTTGGTACTGATCCTACAGATTCAAGAAAAGAATTTTTAATTTCCATATTAGGTAATGAAGCGTCTGATTTGAAGGAAACAATAGATGTAATAGAAAAGGTTGAAGAGGAAAGTGATTCAATAGCAGTTTAATGAGATTATATGTGTAGTGCATTTACACTACACATATGGCAGGTGGTGGAAATGATAGAAGTAAAGATGCCAAGTAAGACTTTATTGAAGTCTGAATATGTTTCAGTGTTTGATAAGTTAATGACAGAATTTGAGAATAAAATAGGTTACAAATGTGAAATAGAGAGAACACCTTTATTAACTGATGAAGATATAATTGGATTGCGTAAGGAATTTGTGGGTGTTGGTTGTAATAAATACGGTCCAATGTATCATAACTATATTGATGATATGTTAATGCGACCTCTTGAAGATATTCAAATTCGTGTAAATTATTATGAAACTACTCATAATGTAGAGTATTTAATAGATGCAATTAATTTTTGTATGTATGCTTACAGACAGAAAACAAAGAAGAATTACATTTGTACAGAATTTGAAGTATTTGAAGTAATGTTATCAGATGCAATTGAGTATATAAATTTAAAACAATCAATACAAGATTTAATAAATGGGTATTTAGATGAACAAGATTTAGGGTATATTTTGGTGATAGCATTATTGTTAAAATATGAAATACAATATCCTATATATCATGATGCTTTTTTTGAACGTGTGAATGAGAAAACAGATATTGCAGGTATTTGTTATTATGATTTACATCCTGCGGAGGAAATATACAATTAAGTATCGATAAACAATATAAAATCAAATAATTTAATTATATTTAATTTTTGAAAAGAAAGGATAATTGGATTTATGTTTGATGTAAATTCTTCGGAAAATATAGATTCTATAGAATTGCCTGAGGGTCTTGAAAATCTTGTGACAGGGTATCTTGATTATGCACATGAAGTAATTATAGACAGAGCTGTGGTGGGTATAGATGGTTTAAAACCCTCACAGCGTCGTATTCTTGTTACAATGAAGGATATTGAAAAAGTAAAAGGTTTCACAAAATGTGCAACAGTTTGTGGTTCATGTATGAAATTACATCCTCATGGTGATGCTTCTATTTATGATACATTATGTAGATTAACTGATGTGTCGGAAATAAATAATATACCTCTTATAAAGGGTAAAGGTAAGTTTAGAAAAGTATATTCAACAGACCCATCGGCAGCTTCCAGATATACAGAATGTGATTTAATGCCTATTGCTCAGGAATATTTTAACGATAGCGAAGGTGTAGAGAGAGTTCCATCTTATGATAATTCAAGGACTGAACCTGAGTTGCTTGGTGTATCGTTTCCTTCTGTACTTTGCAATCCAACGTCTGGTATTGCGATAGGTCTTGCAAGCAATATACCGCCTTTTAATTTTCATGATGTACTTGAGGCTACAATTAATGTCATTAAGACTGGTCATACTAATATGGAACTTACACCTGATTTTACTACGGGTGGTGAAATAGTATATGATAAGGCTGAACTTAGAAAGTTGATGACAAAAGGCAAGTGTAAGCTCAAGCTGAGAGGTAAATGGCGTACAGATGGCAGAACAATTATAATAGATGAAATTCCTTATTATACTACACTTCAACGTATAAAGAAAGTA
>Ga0326514_10001779_pt1 | contig 13872 bp, 9 predicted proteins | sample 3_2548_0518_D_FD_203653 | JGI IMG/M metagenome (GOLD analysis project Ga0326514, IMG submission 203653) | Bovine rumen microbial communities from UC Davis, California, United States - 3_2548_0518 | ecosystem: Host-associated > Mammals > Digestive system > Stomach > Rumen | place: USA: California...
TATATGACCAAAGAGTGTGAGCCTTCCTGACACTCTTAGTCTGAAGGTCCTGGAATACCCGTATAAGTAAGAATGAAAATCGGCTCACACCTGTAGGTATATACATCAGCCGGCACCATAGCGGAGCTGGCGGCATATAGGGCACTACAGGGAAAGCAGCTTTCAGACTTATCACCCTTATACTTCGAATTTTCCAGGTTCTCAGACGGGTCAAAGTGAATTGCTCTCCTCGATGTACGTCGCCCGAACGAGTCGGACAACGCTGCAAAGATAAGAAAAAATTCCGAAAGCCTGTTCATCGTGAGCCGAATTTTTCAAGTCTTCGGCTGCAAAAATAACTATTCCCCTTGAAACGCCATTGGTGCAAATTGGTGCAAATAGCACAGGCAATGTGTTTTTGGAAAGAAATTACCAGTAATTAGCAGAAAACAAGAAAAATCGGTGTCGATCAACAATGATTGGCTACAGGCACAAATATTTCTGAACAAATTCTGCTGGTGTCATTACTTCCAAATCCGTCTGACTTGCCTTACTGTAGTCCTTTTTGTTTATGGTCACAAGAACATCACAGTTATTCTCAAGAGCACACTGATATTGGAAACTGTCCTCCAAGTCATCAAAGGCCTCATTAGTAAGAGCCTCCAACATCCTTGTGAAAGAAATCCTTGATGCTTTCCTTCTGCAATTGCATTTAGTATTTCTGCAACAGTCTCTACCTCCAACCGTTCCTCTATGTATTCAATGAAGATATTAGTGTCAAGGAAAATCTTCATAGCTTGTATTTTTCTTGCAGATATTCTTCAACAAGTTCTTCTGAAGAAGCATCAATCCCCTTCAGAAGCCCACGCAAATTTTCGTGTCTGTACTGTTTCTTCTCTGCTGCTTCCAACCTACGTGCAATAAGTTGTTCCCCATATTCAGTTAACTGACGAGTCAACTCATCCACATGATAAAGTGGAGGAATGTCAAGCGATATATTGATGGTTCTTGTCATAACTTACTGTATTTATTATTTTGCGACGCTGCAAAGATAAGAATAATTCCGAAAGTCTGTTCATTGTGAGCCGAATTTTTCAAGTCTTTGGCTACAAAAGAAAACTAAAGCCGCTCGAAGCGGATGCCGCCACGCTTGCCGCAGACGTAGTTGGTGGCCAGATGACCGGGCTGCAGCAGGTTGCTGAGGTAGAGGGGCTCACCCTCGATGATGAGGTTGCACTGGAAGTAGTCGCCGGGCTGCAGACGGGTGTTGGCAGACTCTACAACCTGAAACTGCAGACTGCCTAGATAGCGCACACGGCACTGGCGGTCGGGAGCCCAGCTGAGGATGAGCTCGTCGTTCTCGACAAGCATCTGCTGGACGTTGAGGTGGCGACTGATGACGGGACTGCTGGTCTGCCCGCCGTCGGCGGTGGCAGCAGCTTCATAGGCGGCATAGTCGCTGTAGCCGAGGAAGCGGGCGAGCACGTCGAGCGTGCCCCGGCGCGGCTCGCTGGGGCTGTCGAGGTATCCTCACAGGTGCTTCAGCGTGTGGGAGCTGATGTTCTCGCGCAGACGACTGTAGATACTGTCGCGCAACAGGTCGAAGTCCTTGGGCGACTGGATGGGACGGCCCATCATCTGTTCGATGTCATGGCAAAGGGGAAGCATAACTGTTGAGTGTTAAAATCATTCAATACTAATGGCACTGGCGCTGGCCACTGCGCCTCAGTGCATCCAAGAGTGCGTCCATGTCCTGCCAACAGTGGTCGAAAGGCGCCAGACAACGGTTGACAATACGCTTGGGGACGACCAGCTTTAGCGGTTTCGCCGACCCCTGCCGGTCGTTCATCTCTTGCATAATGACGCCCAAGGAGTAGATGTCGTTGCGCACGTCGGCCTGCGCCAAGCGGGCCTGTTCGGGAGCGATGTAGCGCAGCGTACCCGCCGGCTGTTTCAGGATGGCATGGCTGTCGGTATCGGCCAGTCCGAAGTCTATCAGCTTCACATAGCCGCCATTGCTGGTCACCATCACATTGCGGGGCTTCAGGTCGCGGTGTACCACCTGCTGCTGATGAACGTAGGCCACGGCCTCGGCCAGCTCCATGGCCACGCGCCGCAATTGTCGCACCGACGGCTCTGTCTGCAGATAGTCGGCCAGCGTCACGCCGTCTATCCACTCGGCCACCATACACATCGTGATGCCACGACCAGGCAACGTGACCGTCTCCATGCCCACTGCCTGCATCACGCCAGGGTGTTTCTGAAAAAAGATGTCGGCCCTCTGGGACGCTATGCTTGCAAAGAAGGGGAGGGGTTCTTCGCGAGGCGAAGCGGCAGAGCCGAGCGGGAGCCCTTAGCCCAACTTTGACCCCATGTGTCAAAGTTGGGCTAAGGAATGTATGGGGGGTAAAAGAATGTTAAAACGATGAACTTTGTTGTATAATATACACAAAAAGGACGCTCCCTTTTGTGTATGGATGCTGTTTTTGTTTGTCGTTTCAGAGTTTTTGCTTAATTTTGCTGCCCGTATGATTTGGATGTTTATCTTTATGGTGCTACCCGTACTGGCTCTGGCCTACGTAGCGTGGCACATCTGGGTGTTGCTGCCCCTGGCCGCCGTATGGCGCGTGTTGATAATCGTTTTAGGTGCCGGCTGTTTCTCGCTACTGTTCTTCAGCGTAGCCCGGCGGTTTGACAGCCTGCCGCTGTCATTGGCTCAGACGGGCTACGCGATAGGCACGTCGTCGCTCATCGTGCTACTCTACGTGGTGATGCTGTTCTTGGTGCTCGACTTGGGACGCCTGCTTCACGTGGTGCCGCGCTCATGGCTCTACGCCAACGGATGGTCGGCGCTGGCGATGACGGCCGTCATCGCCGCCGTGTTTGTCTATGGCAATCAGCACTATAAGAATAAGGTACGCGTTCCGTTGGAGCTGACCACTGACAAGCCGCTGCCGCACGACTATCGCATCGTGATGGCCAGCGATCTGCACTTGGGCTATCATAACACGCGCAGAGAACTGGCCCGGTGGGTAGATATGATCAACGCCGAGCAGCCCGATTTCATCCTTATTGCCGGCGACATTATCGACGGCAGTATGCGCCCCCTCCTTGAGGAGCGCATGGCCGAGGAGTTCCACCGGCTTCACGCTCCCGTCTATGCCTGTCTCGGCAATCACGAGTACTACAGCGGCCACCCCGAAGCCCAACAGTTTTATCGCGACGCCGGCATCCGCCTGCTGATCGACGAGTCCGCCGTCATCGACTCCTGCATCACCATCATCGGCCGCGACGACCGCACCAACATGCGCCGCAAACCTCTCAATGAATTGGTAGCTAATCACCCACTCCTTGGGAGGGGGCAGGGGAAGGCTTTTTCAATTCTCATAGACCATCAGCCTTACAACCTCGACCGTACAGAGAAAGCTGGTATCGACTTCCAATTCAGTGGCCACACCCACCGTGGTCAAGTATGGCCCATCTCCTGGATTACCGATTACCTTTACGAATGTTCATGGGGCAGCCATCAGCGTGGCTTGACCCGTTACTATGTTTCCTCCGGCCTCGGTATCTGGGGCGGCAAGTTCCGTATTGGTACCCAGTCGGAGTACGTTGTTGCTACGCTGAAACAATCCTTATTGTAGAAAAAACAGTATGCCGCCAATGTCGCAATGGTCAAGCAATTCTCCCCAAAAACATCTCTCATGTCATTGCGATATGGGAGATATTTTGTATCTTTGCAGCCAAATAAGTGTCTTATGAAGCTAAAAACCAACACCAGCCTGATAACGATCATTGCTGCGGCTATCCTGTTGCAGGGCATTTTGGCTGTGCAGTATTATTATACACGCAGTCTGCTGGCCGACGAGTTGGAAAAACGTGCTGAGTCGGAAATCACGACGAAAGCCGTCGTCATAAGGAACGCCTTGGATCTGTCGGAGAACTCGTTGATGGGACATGTCTGGGATCTGAAGCGCAATCTGCTCCATCCGGATTCGTCATATAACGTGATGGATTGGGTGCTTAAATCCCATCCCCATCTGACAGGTTGCTGGGTGGCCTACGTGCCGGACTACTTCCCAGAGAAAGGGCGTCTGTTCGAACCCTTTGCCTGGTGGGACCACGGAGAAATCAAGCACGCTGAGATTGCAGCCGAGGGGCGCGACTATACCGAGAACCCTTATTACAAAAAGGTACATGCAACCAACACCCCGATGTGGACGGATGTATATCAGGAAAACTTAATCGGCATGAACCTGGTGACCTATATTCTGCCCATCCATGATGAAAAAGGGAAGCAAGTGGCGATGTTCGGTTTGGATGTGTCAACGGAACAATTGGGCGACACGCTCAATTACCGCCATATCTATCCCTCGTCCTACAATTTCCTGCTGACGGAGAAAGGACAGCTGATTGCAGGTCCCCGTGATGAAGGAGAGAAGAAAAAGTTGGAGTTGGAGCATATCATTCGAATGATTAACGACAGCACGGTGGAACGGTTGCCCAGCAGCAGCGGACGGACGAAAGTACTCCCCATAAAAAATCCAGACGGAGACGAGGGACTGGTGTTCTATACCCTTTTCAAGGGACAGCCCAAATGGCAGATAGCCGCTGTATGCTACGACAAGGAAGTCTATGCCAAGCTGGTGAAGATGCGCCGTATGATAGGTATTCTGATGATGTTGGCCCTGTTGGTGCTGGGGCTGATCATCACCCGTTTTGCCAGAAACGACCGTAAGCTGCAGAAAGTGAAAATAGAACAGGAGCGTATCGGCAGTGAACTGCGCATCGCGACGAACATCCAACACGAGATGCTTCCCAAGATCTTTCCTCCCTATCCCGAACGCGATGATATCGACATCTATGGCATGCTGATACCGGCCCGTGCGGTGGGCGGCGACCTCTACGACTTCTTCATCCGTGACGAGAAGTTGTTCTTCTGCATCGGCGACGTGAGCGGAAAGGGGGTGCCGTCAGCACTGGTGATGGCAGTCATACACTCCTTGTTCCGGATGGCTACGGCCCACGAGGATCGCCCTGCGCGTATCATGCAGACTATTAACGAGACCGCCTGCCAGGGCAACAACTCCAATATGTTTGTCACCATGTTCATCGGCGTGCTCGATTTGCCAACAGGACGTCTGCGCTATTGCGATGCCGGTCACGATGCACCATTCATCAATGATAACGCTCTTGAGGTAATACCGAATCTGCCCGTTGGCGTTTTCGATGACTTTACGTATGCTGGCCAGGAAACGCAGATTGCGCCCGACAGCACGCTGTTTCTCTATACCGACGGACTGACAGAGGCTATGCGATCGACCTCTGGTCGCTTGCTACCGGATGGACGCAAGAACGGTCAGCACGAGCAGTTTGGGCTGGAGCGTGTGAAAGAGGTGCTCAGACAAGACAATAACCTGTCACCAAAGGAGTTGTTGGAAAAGATGACTGTAGCCGTTCACAGTTTTGTGAAGGATGCTGAGCAGAGTGACGACCTCACCATGATGGCGATTCACTATACACCCCAAAAGTATGAATGTACACTGTCGGAAACGCTTGTCATCAGGAATAATGTCAAAGAGGTGTCTAAGCTCAGTGAATTTATGAAGTCTGTCATGGAGAACGTGGGCATTGAGAAGCCTTTGGACCGTCAGTTGCAATTGGCTGTCGAGGAGGCCGTGGTGAATGTGATTGACTATGCCTATCCCGTTGGACAAGAGGGTGAGATAGAGATTTGTGTAATGTCTGATGGTAAAACACTGAAGACTGTCATTATCGATTCAGGCGTAGCCTTCGATCCCACGGCGAAAGAAAAGCCCGACACGACACTGTCAGCCGAGGACCGCCAGATAGGTGGTCTGGGCATCCTGCTGGTCCGCGAAATCATGGACTCTGTCAACTACGAACGAATCAATAAACAAAACATATTAACACTCACAAAAAAGTTCAACTGATTATGAATGCAAAATTAGAAGAGATCGACGGCAAGTATGTTGCCACGTTGGAAGGAGAAATGGATACCTTAGCTGCTTCTGAAGCTGAGGAAATTCTGAAACCACTCTACAATTCTAACGGTAAGGATGTCATCATCGACTGTTACGGTTTGGAGTATATCGCCTCCAGCGGGCTGCGCATCCTGCTCGGTATCCTAAAAGGTGCAAAGGCCAGCGGAAGCAAGGTGACATTGCGTGGGGTTAATGAAGACATCAAGAATGTGTTTAAGCTGACGGGATTTATCAACATCTTCGAATTTGAGTAATGGAGAGACGTCAACTAACGGTGAGGAGAATGCTGATGAGTCATGGGGACAACTTTGATTCAATTAAGAACTGATGGTCTAAGAGATTTTTCAGCGGCATTCCTTTGTAGTGAGCATCCAACGTCACGTCTGCTTGAAGATCGTCAATGGTATAAGTATTGTCTGTGCTGATCGCCGACGGTGTAGAAGGCGAACACACCGAAGCCGTTCTTACCGATGTTGGCATTGGTAAGAGAAATAGTTTTTTAATAACTGTTAGGATTGAATATGTTTGTTTTATTTCAATGCGTCGTTGCCACGCTTCACTCCTCGTTCAAATAGTATTTGGAGTATGCTACGTAGTGCTTGGCATTGTCTGTCTGACCGGGACGGACGGGCTTGATGTATTTGGCTGGTACGCCCCCCCATATCTCGCCAGCGGGAATCTTCGTATTCTGTAGCACTAAGGCACCGGCGGCAACGATGGAGCCTTCGCCCACCTCACAACCGTCGAGCAGGGTGCTGCCCATGCCGATAAGGGCATTGTCGTGAATGGTACAGGCGTGGACGGTGACATTGTGGCCGATGGTCACATAGTTGCCTATGTGTGTCGGTCCTGTCTCGTGGGTGACATGGACGCAGCTGCCGTCCTGGATGTTGGTGCAGTTGCCGATGGTGATAGGAGCCACGTCGCCACGCACCACGGCATTGAACCATACAGAGCACTCATCGCCCATCGTTACATCGCCAACAATCGTGGCGTTCTCGCTGAAATAGCAGTCTCTGCCCCACTTCGGGCAGAGACCGCGGTATTGTTTGATTAAAGCCATATTACAGGTTTGTTATTTCATTGGCAGATACCAGTTTTTCTCATCAAGCAGGCGCTGCTCCAGTCCGGCAGCCTTGTAAGCCAGTTTGCGGGCCAGCCACTGGCTACCGTAGTTCGCGCCGTAAAGTCCGGAGTTGTTCTTATGGCGGGCAATGCGGGTGAGGTCACCGAAGCGGTTGCCCTCGAAAGCCAGCTCAAGTGCCATCTCGTCACAGATGATATCCTCGACGGCGTTGATGGTGTCGGCCATGGTGGTGCTGACAGGGTAGCCGTTGGCTGCAATTTCAGCAAGCTTGCGTCCTACGATGGTGTTGTACTGGTAGGGTGAGAAAGCACCTTGGGTGTAGTTCGTACCCCGGCTGTGTATGCTCCAGTTGTCTTCGAAGCTGGCACGGTTCTCGGCTGAGAGGAAGGGAACGGTGGTCTGCAGCATGGTCTGTGTCTCAGGACGGATGTAGCGTCCGGCATCGATATCGGTGCTGTCACCTCTCATGACGTAAGTAAGCAGGTCGTCGTTGATACCGTCCTTGAGGATGGCGAAGGCGGCATCGGGATATCCCATGCGGTTGAGGGCCTCTGCCAGTCGCAGATAGACGGTGGCGGTGCGGTAGATGGGTACGTTGGCGCTGGTGAACTTGATCATGACGGAGAATACGGAGTCGTCGCGTGATACCTGGCGCATGGTGACGAGACGTCGCAAGTCGCCCAGGTCAGCAGTCTTGATGACGGTGGAACCGCCTGTGGTGCCTCCGGGGTTGTAGTAGTACTCCTGTGCGTCGCTGAGTGCCTTGTAGCCTGCTGAAGCATCAATCTGCCGTTCGACGAGGTATCGTGAGTTGGAGGTGGCAGAGCCACCTGTGGTGCTGTAGAAGTCGTAGCCGAAGTAGCGTGGCAGCTCGGTGACTACACCGCGCAGGCGGTTGGCAGCCAAGGGGATGTAGGTGATGATATCGTCGGTGCTGGTAATGCTGAAGATGTTCTCCCACTGGAAGTAATCGCCCTTGACGGTTATTGAAAGGCCGGTCGGGATTTTATCCTCGAGAACCTTGTACACATAGGTATTGGTAGGAGAGATGTATGCCTGTTGCAGTTTCCACTTATTGTCGCGGAGGTAGTTGAAGTAGCTGCGGGCAGCCAGTTCATACTGGTGGGTCTCAAGGTAGAGGTCGCCGAGGATGATGTCAACAGGAATCATGGCACGTCTGGAAACGACGTTCTTCTCCTGTGGATTTTCAGAGTCGCTGCTGTTGAGCACACCGGCTGAGATATTGCCGTAGGTAGGCACTGCAGTGCCGCTGAACTTGGCCAGTTCGGGTGCCAGCTCGTTGCAGATGCCTTGCAAATCGCGGGTTTCCATCTGGGCATTGGCTTCACCGATGCTGGTCAGCGGCGTGGTGAAGAAGGGCACGGAGCCATAGTTCTTGGCAAGCTGCAGATAGGTCCATGCACGGACGGCCAGTGCCTCGGCATATTCGGGAATGGCAACGACACGGCTACCGGTGCGCAACGAGGTGTCGCGATGGGCGATAAAATAGTTGCAGTTGTTGATGACGTGATAGTACAGATAAGCCGAGTCGTACTTGTTGGTGGCATCGGCAGTGAAGTCAGCCAGACGCCGCAGGTCTGTCTCGGTGTAGCTGTTGGTGGCGGTGAGGTCGCCACGCATCTCACCTTGCATGACATACTGGTCGGCAAGCTGCTGCAGGCCCTTGAGTATGCCGAGGGTATAGAACATGGAGTCGGTCTTCTGGTCGAGGGCGGGGTCAAAGATTTGCCGGTCACTGTCGGTCTCCATGAAGTCGGAGCAGGAGGACAAAGCCCACCCAAGCCCTCCCAAAGAGAGGGATGTCAAGATACAAAAGAACCACTTACGAGTCATTCCTATTATATTGCTTTGTATGTTATTCATAAATGATAATGTATTAATGTATTAGGCTTTACAGATTAATCTTGAGTCCCAGGGTGAAGGTGCGGCCCAGGGCGATGTTGCCGGCGTCGATGCCCTGGTAGAGCACGGCGTTGGCCACGGAGGCTTCGGGGTCGTTACCCAGGTAGCGGGTGACGGTCAGCAGGTTGTTGGCCTCGGCCCACACGCTGAGTCCCTGCAGCCATGAATAGCTGACGGGCAGCTTGTAGGTAAGGTTGACAGTCTTCAGCCGCAGGTAGGAGCCGTCCTCAATCCAGCGGTCGCTGAAACGGGAGTTGTCCATGGGGTCGCCGTAGGCAATGCGTGGCATGGCGGTCAGCTGTCCCTCGGCACGCCAGCGGTTGGTCATGGCCGTGGTCTGGTTGTAGAAGTTGGATCCGCTCTCGAGCAGTGAACGCTGGTAGTTGTAAACATCGTTGCCTAAAGAGTAGTTGAAGCCGATGTGGAGCGTCAGGTTCTTCCATGTGGCATTGGCGAAGATGTTACCGTAGATGTCGGGGTTGGGATTGCCGATGATGGTCTTGTCGGCTTCGCTAATCTCGCCGTCGCCGTTGATGTCGGTGAAGTGTATGTCACCGGCCTTGAACTGCTGGTGAGCGCCTGTGGCATCGGTCAGGTAGAGGTAGTCGCCGTTTCCGGCGGCAGCAGCCTCCTGGTCGTTGGCAAAGACACCTTGAGTCTTGTAACCGTAGAACATGCCGACGGGCTGGCCCACGATGGTGGCAATGTTCTCGGTGCCGTAGATGGACGATGTGAAGCCCTGAGCCGACTTCTGCCCATTGAGGTAGATACGCGAGTCGTTAGGCAGCGACTTCACCTTGTTGACGTAATGTCCGGCACTGGCCCCTACTTCGATACTCAGATTGCTTGTGATGACAGGCTTGGTGGTAACGGTGACTTCGAAACCTGTGTTGTCGAGTGAGCCACCGTTGCTCCAGTAGTTGTTGATACCGGCTACGGGGTTCTCGAACGCCTTCAGTGTCAGCAGGTTGCTGGTGTGGTTCAGGTAGTAGTCGAAGTCGATGCCCAGACGGTTGCCCAGCATGTAGGCTTTCAGTCCGAGGTTCATCTTGCGGGTCTGTTCCCAGGTGATGCTCTCGTTTCCGATGTTATCGAGAACGGCAGCCGTCGATTTGTACAGGTACTTGGTGACGCTGAACGAGGTGCGGGCGGCGTAGTTCGAAATGTCATCGTTGCCCGAGAGGTCGAAGCCAGCCTTCACTAACAGGTAATTGAGCCAAGGCTTCTCGCTGCCTCCGCGGATGAGGTCTTGGAACCACTTCTCGTTGGTGAGCACCCAACCAAGCTGGACACTGGGGAAGAGTCCCCATTTCACGCCGCAGATACCGATGCCGCCGTCGGCCTCGTCGCCGAAGCGGCTGCAGGTCTCGAGGGCCAGTGACAGCTGGAGGAAATAGCGGTTGCGGTAGTTGTAGTCGGCATTGGCATACCAGGTCAGGCTGCGCCACTCGTCGTCGGCACCCGTGGCTTCGATGAAGTCCATGTTGGTCGAGATATTGGGTGTCTTGTCATTACCTGCCGAGGCATACTGTCCCTGTGGCGCGTTGTTGTCGAAGGCGAAGGACGTGTAGCGCAGGCCGGCATAGGCGTCAATGAAGTGCTCGCGCAGCTGGCGGGTCCACTGCAGACGTGTGTCGCTCGAGACGGAGGTCTCCTTGGAGAACATTGACATAGCCATGTTCTGCACGCGACCGATACCTTCGATGAGGAATGTGGGCATGCCGTCCTTGGGGCGGTAGTAGCGCTGGGAAACACGGTCAAGCGTGTAGCTGAATGTCTCGGATAGCGTCAGTTGGTCGTTGATTTCGAAACGCGGTGCGATGACGGTATTGAAGTGTGTCACCTCGACGCGGTTCTTGTTGATGGCAGTACCGTTGTCGAGCAGTGCGGTGGGGTTACCCAGTGTAAGATCCTGGTCAAGCACAGTCAGATAGTCATCGGCATCGGCCAGGGTGGAAGACAACCGCCGTGTAACATTGTTAAAGGTATAGGGGTTGAGAAACGGCGACTTGACCAGTGCAAGGAATGTGGGCGACGAGATGGTTCCCGTGGTGAGGCTCTCCGGTGCTCCGTTATCGAAGACGTCGCGGTTGGTCTTGGTGTATGACATGTCGAACCGTGTTGTCAGCCGGTTAACGATGTTGATGTCGGTGTTGAACCTCACGTTCAGACGGTCGAAACCATTCTCACGAGCTGTACTCTTGCCGTCGGTATAGCCGAGCGAGAGGTTGTACATACCGACGTCGTCACCACCCTGCACGTTGATGTTGTAGTTCTGGTTGAGTGCCGCATGATAGACTTCATCCTTCCAGTCCGTTGAGTTGTGGTACTTGGCATAGTAGTACTTCGTGGGGTCATCAATGAGGAACTTGAAGGTCTGCGGGTCGGTATAGTTGCTGATGGTGGGATAGGTGCCCAGCATCTCGGAGGCGTAGAGACGATATTGTGCAGCGTCCATCACCTCAGGTGTCCGTGGCACGAGCGTCACGCCTACGCCGATATTGGCATCAATGCGGGTGGCCATGGAGTGGCCGCGCTTGGTCTCGATAAGGATGACACCCGCTCCGCCCTTGGCACCATAGAGTGCTGTGGCGTTCTTGAGCACGGTCACTTTCTCGATGTCCTCGGGGTTGATGTTAAGCAGCAGGTTGGTGTAGTCACCGTAGTGGAGCGACGAGCGGGTCTGCTGCATGTCCTGTACCACGCCGTCAATGACAATGAGCGGCTGGGCGTTGGCGTTCAGTGAACTGAGTCCGCGTATGAACATGGCTGCGCCGTAGCCAGGTCCGCCCGAACGGCTGATGTTGCGTATGTCGGCTCCCAACAGTTCTCCCATGTCGGTCTCGACGGTCTGTGAGGTTGTGTTCTTGATCAGTGCAGTTGCCGCTGCGCCGACATGTGTTGTCTTGTCGTACATCGGGCGGAACTTGTCGCTGATCATCTCAACGAGCACACCCTTGTCCGGTGACCCCAGTCCGACGTGCTGGCTGAGATATTCCGGGGCGTGTACATAGAGAGCAGTGGCGAACGTGGGCACCTTGATGGTAAAGGTGCCGTCCTCCTCGGTCATGGCCGTGTAGTTCTTGTCGTTCAGTGCCTGGATCAAGATACCGGCCAGGGGCTTCTTGGTTACAGCATCTACGCACGTGCCCTTGACCTCCATAGTGGGGTAGGATGGAAGCACCTTTGCCGCTTTCTTCTTGGGGGCGGTTACGACGTCTTCATCTTGGGCGTCATCATCCTGGGCGAAAGCAGGCATACCCATGCAAAGCATGCCGAAGATGGAAATATAAAGAATACGATGCATTTTCATTTTCATTCAGTTTTGATAGGGTAAGACTTAATAGTTGCCTTGGTCATAAAGGTAGTCCGGATGCGCTTTCAGGTAGTCGTCAAGCTCCTTGGGGCGCAGGATAATGCAGTCGATGCGCAAGGTCCGGTCGTACAGGTTACGGTCTCTCGACATGATATAGCTGTTGACACGCAGGTAGGGGTAGTAGTTGCCTGTACCGTAGTAGGCCATGGGGAAAGTGAAGTCTCCCAGATAGACTGTGTCTATTTGGAGCGAGTCGTTGACGAAGGCACTCTCTGAAATCCAGGAGCGGTTGCTGTCCTCGTTTGTGCCATCGGCCTTGGCATAGCCCATGGTCACTGTGAAGCGGTTAGGCTTGGCCGGGTTGTTTGTGCTGGTTATAACAGCAGGAACCATGACCATGTAGATGCTGTAAGTGGTGGAGCGTACATCCGGCAGGTAGAAGACCACACCTTGGTTGGTGTTGGTACTGACAGACTGTACTTCAAGATAGGAGTTGGCCGAAAGGCTACCCGTAACCGCAGGGTTCTGGGTGCCGGGGGCGACATAAATCCTCTGCGGTTCATTGTTGTACACATTGCTCGTACTGGCTATATAGGCAGTGTTCTCAGCCTGAATCTTGATTTCAGGGTTCCAAACACTCCAGGTACGCATGCGCAGGCTGTCGTCAGTAAGCCAGACGTAGCCGTTGCTCCTTTCCAGGCGGCGTGTCCCCTCCAAAAGCCGTGCCGCATCTTCACTGTAGATTTTCATCCCTGTGGTGGCATACAGTGAGTCGCAGACGAAACTGCCGCTTCCGCTGTAGCTGTCAAGTTTCCTGTTGTCGTAGATATTGTTGTTGAAGAACAGGCTGGAGGTGAGCATTGTATTGACGATGGAGTCCTTCAGGTAATTGATGTCCTTGATGTTGACCTTCACCTTCTTCTGGTCACTGCCTGTCGATGTGTTCTCCATGAACTCAAACGAGGGCAGGTAGTTGTAATACTTGCTGACGGTCTCCTTGGCCTTTATCCATGCCTCGTTCGTGGGCAGTACCATGGAGTAGTTACTGTCCTCGCGGTTGATGTAGGCAAAATATTGGCGGAAGAGGTCGTTGCTCTCGTCGAAGATGGAGTCGAGATAGGTAATCTCACCGTTCAGTGTGGGACCCTGTATGCTCTTATACTCGTTCAGCTTCCTCACGTCGTAGGAGTGGAAGAAGTTGCTGATGGAGTCGATGGTGAACTCATAGTTGTTGAGCGACTCGTAGATGTTCTGCTTAAAGGGAATCTTACCGTCCAGGATGTGGATGGTACCGTTTTCTGAAGCCAGGTTGGGCTGTGCCACGCTGATGCCCTGGATGGCATAGTTGCCGTTGCCGCCGCTGATGTACATCAATTTCTCGTTCAGCGTGTAGATACGCTGTGGCTGGTTGTACTGTCCGGAGGCCGGGTAGTTGTTACGGGCGATATGGTTCTCGATGAACTCCTTTTGCAAACGGTCATCAGCCAGGGATGAAAGCGTCTCGTAGTCGAAGGTGCCGTTGGCCGGTGCCCAGACGGTATAGCACTGTGATGTGTTGAGCA